>Ga0209227_1001393_pt1 | contig 18745 bp, 18 predicted proteins | sample YNPBryantNP2012_FD_185815 | JGI IMG/M metagenome (GOLD analysis project Ga0209227, IMG submission 185815) | Anoxygenic and chlorotrophic microbial mat microbial communities from Yellowstone National Park, USA - YNP Bryant NP 2012 (SPAdes)... ...
TGCTCGTGATGATTGCCGCGAACCGTGAGGTGGATTTGAAATTGCTCGCGCAATCGCTCGGTACGCCGAAGCAAAAATTGCGGATGGCAACGCAGCGCGAAGCCGAGTCACTCACCGGCTTGCAGGTTGGTGGCATCAGCGCGCTCGCGCTGCTGAATCGCGGCTTTGAAATCGTGCTGGACGAACCCGCGCGCGCGCTCGACCAGATTCACATCAGCGCGGGACAGCGCGGCGTGGATTTGCAGTTGGCGGTAAAGGATTTAATTTCTGTGACCCATCCGAAGATAATTCGAGTTACGAGAACATAGTTCTACAATAACACCTCATCACAAGGAGGAAGGGGATGAACAAGTTCTTGGGTATTTTGCTGTTTGGCTGCTTATTGATTATTACACGAGGGGTTTTGTCGGCAGAGGACATAGATGTTGCTATCTCTGACGAGCTCGTTACCCCTACCCCCACACCTTTCAGCAGTCGGGCGGACAGCCTTAACGCTTTTGCAGTCTCATCATTTTCCTTCATCGAGCCGCATGGAGATTGGATAACTGCAGAACGTGGGACGACGATTCCCCAGCGTGGTGATATCATCGCTCAGACGACTGAGGGCGAGTACATTCTCATCAAACCCGACCGGAGCGAAGTCAAGATTGACTCACAAACTTTTTATGCCTTTTCGCGCGACCCAGCATTGTCGGTGGACAAGACGTTTCATCTGGTTGTAGCGGGACGCAATGTCCTCAATCGGCCCGTTAATGGTTCGCGGGCACCTGGTTCTGTAGCGCACGTTGAAGGGCGAAAGGTGCTTGTTCATGGTCTGGTTGCCGTGGACATCCGCAGTCTTTACGGCGCTGTGGTTCAGGATCACAGAGAGATTTTGCTCTTTGAGGCGGTAGATGCGCATCATCAAGGGGTAGGCTATGTTATCCCCGCCGATTTTACAAACATCGAGAGTATTTCTTTTGGTGCCAATGAGCAAACGAGCGACTTGTTACTTGTCCTGCGACGTGTCACAGGTACGCCGGCTATTTTCTGGCTCAGCCCTGCCGCGGTGTACGAAGAGGCGCCGCTCTGGGTGCACCAGGAATGTCATCACGCGCGCTGGCGTTTGCATGACTGTTTGATGAAGTACAATCGTAAGATGCACAAAGAACTCATCCTCATCCGCGAAAATGCGTTCAATGCTGTGGTAGTGTGGTGAGCCACAGGGAGGTCAAAAATGAAAGCACTCGTTTTCTACGAACACGGTGGAATCGAAAAATTGCAAATCGCCGATGTGCCCAAGCCGGCGATTGGCGCGGACGACGTGCTGGTCAACGTCAAAGCAAGCGCGCTCAATCATCTCGATTTGTTTGTGCGCGAGGGCTTGCCCGGTTTGAAATTGCCGATGCCGCACATTCCCGGCTCGGATGGCGCGGGTGTGATTGCGGAAATCGGCGCGAACGTGCGCGGCTTGAGTGTGGGACAACGCGTGACGATCAACCCCGGTCTCTCGTGCGGCGCGTGCGAATTTTGTCTGGCGGGCGAACACAGTTTGTGTCCCGATTTTCAGATTCTGGGGGAACATTGCGCGGGTACAGCGGCGGAATTTGTGCGCGTGCCAGCGCGCAATGTGCTGCCGATTCCCGACGATTTTCCATTCGAGCAAGCCGCCGCCGCGCCACTGGTGTTCTTGACCACGTGGCGCGCGCTCATCTCACGCGCGCGCGTGCGCGCGGGGGAAGACGTGCTGATTCTGGGTGCAGGCGCAGGCACTTCGACCGCTGCGATTCAGATTGCCAAAAAAGCCGGCGCGCGCGTCTTTGTCACCTCGTCGTCCGATGCCAAGTTGCAAAAAGCGAAGGAGCTGGGCGCGGACATACTCATCAATTACACGACGCAAGAGTGGGACAAGGAAGTGTATCGGCTGACGAACAAGCGTGGCGTGGACGTGGTGTTCGAATCGGTTGGCGCGGCGACATGGCTCAAGGCGATTCGCGCGCTGCGGCGCGGTGGTCGCCTTGTCACGATTGGCGCGACGAGTGGACCGAATCCGCAGGAGGAGATTCGCTTGATTTTCTGGAAGCAGGTGGAGATCATCGGCTCGACGATGTCGAATCAGCGCGAGTTCAACGAGGTGATGAAGTTGGTGCTGCGCGGCGAACTCAAACCGGTGATTGACGTGGTATGGCCGCTGGAGCGCGCGCAAGAAGCGCACGCGCGGCTGGCGCGCGGCGAGCAGTTTGGCAAAATCGTGTTGACGATATGATTGACGACACGTTTCAACACGGCGCGCATCCGCGCTGGGTGCGCTTTTGCATCGGACACGCCGACATCGAAAATGAACCAGGGCGGATTCGCTTTGTCGTGGACGGAGCGGAAGAAGGACAACTTTCGGACGCGGAGTTGGACGATCATCGCACCGTGCCGCGTCACAAACTCGCGTGGACGCCACCGCTGCGAATGATCGTGCGCGCGCGGTTCAGTCATCGCGCCGGCGAACTGCTGGGCACTGCGGGCTTTGGCTTTTGGAACGATCCGTTCGATTGGGTCGGCAACGTTGAGACGCCGCCGAACGCGCTCTGGTTTTTCTACGCGTCGCCGCAGAGCGATATGGCGTTTGCGCGCGGTGTGCGCGGGCACGGCTGGAAAGCCGCGTTGCTCAACGGTGGACGCGCGGACAAACTGACGATGGCGCTCGGCAATCTGGTGTTTCGTTTGCCCGGAATGAGCCGCCTCGTTTTCGACCTCGCGCAGGCGCGCATCCGCGCGCACGAAAAAGTTTTGGACGATGTGTCACTCACCGGTTGGCACACCTATCGGCTGGATTGGTTGCCGCGCGAGGCAATCTTTTTCGTGGACGATGCAGAGGTGTTCCGCGCGCCCGATCCACCGCGCGTGCCACTCGGTTTCGTCGCGTGGGTAGACAACAACGCAACGACGATGGGACCGGGGCGGCATTTCGATTTTCGTCGTATCGCTGTTCCGCAACGCCAATGGATGGAGCTGACGCGCGTGCGCATCGAACCGCTTGCAAATTTTTGATTGCCGATTTTCGATTGCCGCTTGCAGATTTCCTATCGTGAACAATCGCAAATCGCAAATCGAAAATCAAAAATCATTTGTCATTTGCTCATTTGTCATTTGTCATTCCGCAACCTATGTTGAGACGAATCATCTTTTTCATCGTGGCGTCCCTCGTGTGGTTTTTGGCTGTGCTGGGAGCGATTGCAGTGGCAGTGTGGTTGCGCTTGCCGCCGTACGAAACACGCCTGCTGGTTCTTGCTATCGCGTTCATCGCGTTCTTTGGCGCGTTTCTACCGGTCGCGCGTCTGGGCAAAGGGTGAGGTAAAAGGTGACTCTGGCGCGCTGGCTTGCGTTGAGTGCAATTGGTTTGTTTGTGGCGGTGGCTTGTGTTGCCCATCTGCCCACGCCTGTTGTCACCCCCACGCCGCTACTCCCGACGATTGCGATTCCGCTTCCCGTCACGCCGACGCCTTCTGTCACACCCACTGTGTTGCGTATCGTCACCCCGACGGTGCGCCTCGTTTCGCCACCCACGCCGCGCCCGCGCCAATTCGACGAGACCGACGCGCGCACCTTGCTGAGTGTGCTCTTCCCCGATTTGAAACTCACGCCCGATGGCGATGTGTTCCGCGTCAATGATGATCCGCTCTGGACGATGTGGCTCACCTCACGCGTGGAAGGATGCTTTACGCAAGACGAGACGACAGAACTTGCTGCGATTGTCACCAACGATGCTCCGCCCGCTATCGCGTCCACCACGCGCGGTTCGTTCCTGGCGATTTTTCAGCGACGCGAGAATCAGATTCACGTTGTCCAGCGCGCTTTTTTGTTTCCGCTGGCGCTCGTGCCGCCCGCGTTCGATGTGCACATCGAGCGCGCCACCGATTTTGATCACGATGGACGCAATGAACTACTCATCACCACCCAATCGGAGACGATGGGCATTGCGACGGTTGCCGCGTTTTTGTACTGGTGGAACGATCAAATCTTCGCGCCGATCTGGTCGGTGGTGTTGGCAGAAGATAACACTGCTGCGCTGAACCAGCCCGAATATTTTGCCACCGAGGCGTCTATTCGTTTCAGCGATGTGGACGGCGATGCCTGGGACGACATCGTTGTTGAGGGTACGCGCATTGATTACGCGCGCGATGCGCAGGGGCTTGCGGATACGGATCGCGAGACGCGTCGTCGTGACTATCGTCACGTGTATCGCTGGAATGGCGTCGCGTTTGTCCTCGATCCTGCGCGCGCGACCTTGCTACCGCCTTGAGTCTTGATCTTCCATCCAGCGGTTGTCGGTCACTTGTCCTCACTGCTTGCGCATTGACATCTTCACTAACACGCCTATAATCCACCGTGGCAGCCAAGAGTTATCGGGATGCTCGATAGCACAATCACTCGTCGAAGTCGTCGGCGGTCATTCAGAGTTGCTTATGGGCGCGCGCTCGCCGCGACGAATGAAAGTTCGACGATTGAAATCGTCTCCAGCGAGAGTTGCCGCCGGGCGTCCGCCTGCGCGGACTAGTCACGTAGTCGCATAGTCGCGTAGTCGCATAGTCACTTGACTATCCGACTACGGGACTACTCGACTACTCCAACGGCTCGCACGCAGCGATTTCAATCGCGGAGATTTTCGAAGGAGGCAACGATGTCTCGCTGGAATGCCGAAATCGTGGTTGCACTCGCGTTCATCGTAATCGGTGTATTGCTGTTGGCAGGCAATCTTGGATTGATGGTGTTCGATTGGGGAATGGCATGGTCGCTCGCGCTGATTTTCTTTGGGGTATGGCTGGTCTGGCGCGCGTTTCAACCTACACCGATGCCAGGTATGTCTTACGGCGTGGGGAGTCTGCGACCACGCCTTGCAGGCAAAGAAATTCGGGATGAAAATTTCTCTCACAGTTTCGGCGATTTCGATCTTGACCTCACGACCGCGACGATTCCAGAGGGACAGGCTCGCGTGCGCGCCTCCATCGGTCTGGGCGATTTGACGGTGATTCTGCCGCGCGATCTGGCGGTGCGAGTGTATGCCAGCGCGGGGCTGGGCGATGTACAGGTCTTGGATCGCGAAGACGATGGCATTGCTCCACGAATCGAATTTGAGTCGGAAGATTACGCGACGGCGACGCGGAAACTCGAACTGCACGCCAGCGCGGGAGTTGGTGGAGTCAAAGTGATTAGAGATTAGCGGTACTACTCACCCCGTGTCATTGCGAGGAGCGTTTTTCGCGACGAAGCAATCTCCACACTGCGAATTTGGGGATTGCTTTGCAAAGAGCGCTCGCAATGACGGGGAGCTGAGTAGACACGATTAGCGATTGGAGACGAGTGCTCTCTCGATGTCAGTCTCCAATCTCCAAACTTCAGGGAGGAGTAGCAATGGCGTACGAAAACATCATTGTCACGATTGAAGATGCGGTTGGTTTGATTCAACTGAATCGCCCCAAAGTGTTGAACGCGCTCAACGCTGCGGTGATGCGAGAACTGGGGCGCGCGTTCGATGAATTCGAGGCGAATGAGGCGGTGCGTTGCATTGTCATCCACGGCAACGAGCGCGCCTTTAGCGCGGGCGCGGACATTGATGCGATGAAGACCGCCACGCCTGTGGAGATGCTCCAGCGCGATTGGGTAGCGCAATGGGACCGCCCGCGTCGGATGAAAAAGCCGGTGATTGCGGCGGTCAGCGGCTATGCGCTCGGTGGCGGCTGTGAACTGGCAATGGCGTGCGACATCATCATCGCCTCCGAGACCGCGCAATTCGGTCAACCCGAAATCAACATCGGGGTCATTCCCGGCGCCGGTGGCACGCAACGCTTGCCGCGCGCCATCGGCAAATCGCGCGCGATGGAGTTGATTCTCACCGGCAAGTTTATGAAAGCGGACGAAGCCGAACGGCGCGGCCTGGTTGCGCGCGTGGTGCCGGTCGAAAGATATCTGGAGGAAGCCAAAGCCCTCGCGCGCGAGATCGCCTCCAAGCCTCCGATTGCCGTGCAATTCGCCAAAGAGTGTGTGAACAAGGTGTACGAGTTGCCGCTGAGTGAAGGTCTGGAGTACGAGCGGCGTCATTTCTACTTTCTCTTTTCCACCGAAGATCAGCGTGAAGGAATGGAAGCCTTTTTGGCAAAACGCAAGCCGGAGTGGAAGGGGAAATAGCACGTGGCAGAAACGTTAGAACCTGAACTGATTACGATTGTCGAAGGACCACCGCCCGAATTTCATTTTGTTGCCGAGGCGTGGGCATTTTCGATTCTGGAAGGCGCGGCACCTTTTTTGCCTGCCATGTGTCAGGTGCGTTCATTCAACGGCGAACGTTTGATGGAACGCTGTCATCGCGCCTGGAGCACACATCGTCCGATTCTGCTGGACTATCGGCAGGCGGATGGTTTGCGGCGTCAAGTGGAAATCGTTGGCGCGCGCCTCGAACAAATCGAAGGGGTAGACGTGTTGAACCTGTGGGTGCGTCAGCCCGTCAGTACGTTGATGATGCCCCGTCCTGACGATGACGATTCCATCGAAGCCTGAACGGCGCAAGGAGGAAAATTCGTGTCCTATTCCACTTTGCTCTATGAATCGAGCGATGGTGTTGCCACGCTCACCTTCAATCGTCCCGATAAAAGTAACGCGTTCGACGAGACGATGATTGCAGAGACACTCGACGCGCTCAAGACGGTCGCGCGCGATGCCAGTGTGCGCGCGGTGGTGATCACCGGTGCTGGAAAAAATTTTTGCGCGGGTCAAGACCTTGCTCCGCTCTTGCGGTACTATCAGTCGGGGCAGCCCGTTCCCTTTGGCGAACATGTGCGCACCAGTTACAACGTCATCGTCACGCAGATTCGGACGATCGAAAAACCGTTCATCGCTGCCATCAACGGCGCGGCGGCGGGGGCAGGCTTGGGAATCGCCTGCGCGTGTGATCTGCGCTGCGCCTCCGAACAAGCCAGGTTCCGAATGGCGTTTGTGGGGATCGGTCTTGCTCCTGATTCCGGCACCTCGCTTCTGTTGCCGCGTCTCATCGGTTGGGGGCGCGCGCTGGAGATGGCATTGACCAACGCGACGCTCGACGCGACTATGGCGTTGCAGTACGGTTTGATCCAGCGCGTCTTTAGCGCGGACGAACTGATGCCCAAAACGATGGAACTCGCACGCCAACTCGCGAGCGCTCCCACGCGCGCGATTGGACTGACCAAGCGCGCGTTCAACCGCGCCCTCACCTGCGATCTGGAAACAGCGCTGGAGTACGAAGCGATGTTGCAAGAGATTGCCGGGCGCACGCTGGATCATCGCGAGGGTGTGCAAGCCTTTATCGAAAAACGCGCGCCGCGTTTCACAGGCGCATAAAATTGATGGTACGGCTGAGTGATTACCATTCGTCGTAAAGGAGTGCTATGCCGCGTCGTCCCACTCGCATTGACGATACACCCAATCGCGATGTTCTGGAAGACATTTCGTTTGGACTTGCCAGAGCCGCGGTGTTCAAAGCCGCGATTGAACTCGAAATTTTTACGCGCATCGCCGAAGGGCATCGCACTGTGCCGGCGCTTGCGCGGCTGGGCGGTTTGACCGAGCGCGGCACGCGCATTCTGCTCGACGCGCTGGTGTTTATGGGTTTGCTGGGCAAGACGCACACCGAGTACAAACTCTCGCCAACGGCAGAAGCCTTTCTGGTCAAAGGCAAACCCACCTACAGCGGCGATGCATGGCTCGGCGATTTTGCCTGGGAAGCGCGCGGGCAGTTGAGTCGCATCATCCGCACCGGGAAACTCTCTCAACCCGCCGCGTTCACCGAAGCCTTCGAGCCGATCTGGGCAGGCATGGCAGCGTCGGTGCTGGTGGATTGGCAGGCGCGTGCCGAGCGCGCGGCAGTGTTGTGGGACAAGGTGGGTCTGACGGCGGAGAATGTCAAGGGTTTGCGCGTGCTGGATGTGGGCTGCGGTTCGGGAGTGATCTCGTTTACGCTCGCCAAACGTCATCCCAGCGTGCGCGTCACGGCGCTCGATCGCGCGATGGTGCTGCCGTATGCCAGGCAACTTGCCGAGACGATGGAGGTGGCATCGCAGGTGACCTACGTGGTGGGCGACGCGTTGAATCTGGAGGTCAAAGCCGGCGCGTTCGATGTGGTGCTCTTTAGCAACCTCACCAACTATTTTAGCCCGGAGCAAAACGTCGGCGCGTTTCGGCGCGCGTACGAAGCATTGAACCCGAATGGACGCATCGTGATTGTCGCGCCAATTGCCGATGAAGATCGCAAGGGACCCGGCGAAGTGCCAATGGCAGGCATCGAAGTGTTGTTGTTCAGTCCCGATGGGGATGTGTACACCTTTGCCGAATATCGGGGGATGCTGGAAGCCGTCGGTTTCTCCGAAGTGACTGCGCACAAAGACGATTGGGGTTTGGTCACAGGGCGGCGCGTCGAGACACCGCCGGCGAAGAACGAGAAGAAAGAGTGAGCGCGACTGCCTGAGTCTGTATTTCGCTCACCTTGCCAGAGTTCGGGAGCGAGCCTATGACAGAGCCAATAGCGTACAACCGTTATGCACGGCGCTACACCATCGCTGGTGTAGGGCTGGGTTTTATTTTTCCGCTCGTGGCGACGTGGTTCGACTTGAGTCGTTATCGCTTGCCCTTGACACTGGACAGTGTGTGGTATCGGCAATCGGTCGAGCCATTGCATTGGGTGATTGACCTTGCACCGCTGGTGCTGGGTCTGGTGGCGTTTTGGGCGGGACGGCAACACGATCGCGTGGCACAACTTGCTGATACGCTGGAGGAGCGGGTCGTCGCGCGCACGGCAGAGTTGACGCGCCTGAACAGGCAGTTGGAAAAAGACCTTGCCGAGCGCGAACGCATCGAGCGTGATCTGGCGCAGGAACGGAATTTGTTGCGCACATTGATTGATAGTCTTCCCGATTTAATCTACGTTAAAGATCGTGAGAGTCGTTACGTGTTGAGTAATGCAGCACACGCGGCATTTTTGGGTTTGCCTTCGGCTGCAGATGTGGCGGGAAAAAGTGTGTTCGAGTTGTTTCCACCAGAGCAAGCGCAAAGATTTCGCGCCGATGATGTGCAGGTGATGCAGTCGGGTCAACCTTTGATGAATCGTGAAGAGCAAGCGATTGATCGTGTCAGCGGGAAATTGGTCTGGAATTTGACGACCAAAGTGCCTTTGCGCGATGAATCGGGCAAGGTCATTGGATTGTTGGGAATTTCGCGCGATATCACTGCGCGCAAGCGAGCGGAAGAAGAGGTGGAGCGGCGCAAGCAATTTTTCGAAGCGTTGTTTATGAATAGCCCGGTGGCTATTGTTACGCTCGATCTAGCTCACTGGATTACAGCGTGCAATCCTGCCTTTGAACGATTGTTTGGCTACACTGCAGAAGAGGTGATTGGGCGTGAACTGGATGAACTGATTGTGCCCAGGGAAAAGTATGAGCAGGCTCAACAGTATACTCTGTCGGTGATGAACGGTGAAGTGATTCACGGTACTGGCAAGCGTCGGCGCAAGGATGGGACTCTGGTAGACGTCGAAATCTTTGGTGTGCCTGTGATGGTCGGTGGAGAACGCATCGGTGCGCTGGGGCTTTATCACGACATTACCGATCTGGTGCGCGCGCGTGAACAAGCCGAAGCCGCCGATCGCGCCAAATCGGCGTTTCTGGCTACGATGAGTCACGAAATCCGTACGCCGCTCAACGGTGTGATTGGGATGACCAGTTTGTTGCTCGATACGCCGTTGACTCCTCAACAACGTCAGTTTGTCGAGACGATCCGCTTTTCGGGCGAGGGTTTGTTGACAGTCATCAATGACATCCTCGATTTTTCCAAGATCGAAGCGGGCAGAATGGAATTGGAGACGACCGATTTCGATGTGCGCCAGGTAGTGGAGAGTGTCGGCGCGCTGTTCGCTGAACGCGCTTTCCACAAAGGTCTCGAGTTGATTGTTTCGATTGACCCGGCAGTGCCTGCCGCGTTACGCGGCGATCCTTTTCGACTGGGACAGGTGCTGACGAATCTAGTGAGCAATGCCATCAAGTTCACCGAACGCGGCGAGATTACCTTGAGCGTGCAATGTATGACGATTCAGAATGAGCGCGTGGTGTTGCGATTTGCTGTGACCGACACAGGTATCGGTATTTCACCCGAACAGCGCGAGCGCCTCTTCAAACCGTTTTCCCAGGCGGATCTTTCAACGACGCGCAAGTACGGTGGCACCGGTTTGGGGCTGGCAATCTCCCGGCGTCTCGTCGAAATGATGGGTGGTCAGATCACTGTCACGAGTCGAGTGGGCGAAGGAAGCACGTTTGAGTTTACTGTGCCGTTCCCATTCGGATCGGCGGACGCGCTCAAACAATCGCTAGTGGCTGCGAGTTTGCAGGGGGCGCGTGTCTTGATTGTGGATGATAATGCCACGAATCGTACAGTGTTGTATCATCAGGTGATTGCGTGGGGAATGTTACCGCAGAGCGCCTCGAACGCGCAGGAAGCACTCGACAAGTTGCGCGTGGCAGCAGCCCATCAACCGTTCGATGTAGTGTTGCTCGATATGGAAATGCCCGGAATGGACGGCCTGGCGCTTGCGCGCGCGATTCGCGCGGATCCAACCCTGAACACAGTCAAACTCATCTTGCTGACCTCTGTTGGACGTTTAGGGGGCGAGCAGACCCTGCAGGAGACCGGTCTGGATAGTGTGCTGGTCAAGCCAGTGCGCCAGTCCGAATTGTACAATTGTCTGGTGACGGTTTTGGGTGTCACGCCTTTGATGACAACGCAAGAGGTAGCGCCGCGCGCGGTTCAGGAGGAAGGCAAAGGGGTGCGCGTTCTGGTGGCGGAGGACAATACCGTCAATCAACAAGTGGCAGTGTTAATGCTTCAGGCGCGCGGCTATCAGGCGGACGTGGTGAGCAATGGTCAAGAGGCGGTCGAGGCGCTCGAGCGTGTTCCGTACGATATCGTGCTGATGGATTGCCAGATGCCGGAGATGGATGGCTTTGAAGCCACGCGACAGATTCGTCAACGTGAAGGAGCAACACGGCACACACCGATTATCGCGTTGACCGCGCACGCTTTGCGCGGCGAACGTGAAAAATGCATCGTGGCTGGAATGGACGATTATCTTGCCAAGCCGCTCACACCCGACGCGTTATACACGACTTTGCGACGTTGGCTACCCCGATCGACGCGGCAGCCAGTTGCACCGGCTCCGTCTCAAGTCGAAGAGGAGGAAGAAGAACGCGTGCTGGATTATCGGGTGCTCGAGAATTTTCGTCAACTACAGATTCCTGGCGAACCGAATCTCATCCATCAGTTGGTTGATTTGTATCTGGCGGATGTGCCCGGGCGTTTAGCCACGATGCGTCAGGCTATCGCACAACAGGATGCTACGCGCCTTGCACAGATTGCCCATGCGCTCAAAGGAAGTAGCGCGAACATCGGCGCCAGGCGTGTGGTACGTTTGTGTATGGAATTAGAGAAGGCGGGCAAAGAAGGCAATCTCAGCGGTGTCTCTGATTGGCTTGCCCAACTTGAACAAGAAGTAGCCCGCGCGCGCGACGCGTTGCTACAACTCAAGGAGAAGCAAGAATGAGAGTACTAATCGTTGAAGATGATGCGATGCCGCGAATGCTTTTGAAACTGGCGGTCGAAAAATTTGGTCACGAGTGTCTTGTTGCCGAAGATGGCACGCAGGCATGGGATATTTATCAAAACACGACCGTCAATGTGGTGATCAGTGATCGGATAATGCCGGGAATGGACGGCATTGAACTGTGTCGGCGGATTCGCGAGTCACCGCAACCGGGCTATACCTACTTTATTTTTCTGAGCGCGCTGGGCGATCGCGAAGAAGCGTTTGCGGGTTTGCAAGCTGGCGCGGACGATTATTTGACCAAGCCCTTTGTTCCGGACGATTTGCGCGCGCGTCTGCTGGTGGCAGCGCGCATTACTGAACTGCATCGCAAGTTGGTCGAACAACAAGCCGAACTGAAACGCTTGAATCAGGAATTGTTTGAGCAGGGGCGGCGTGATCCGTTGACGCATCTGGGCAATCGTTTGCGTTTGATGGAGGATTTGGTGGTTGTCATCGGCCAGGCGGAGCGCTACGACAAACGTTATTGTGCGGTGCTGTGTGACGTGGATCACTTCAAGGCATAACAACGATTTCTACGGGCATCTGGCGGGTGACGAAGTATTGCAAAAGATCGCGCAGACTATCGTCAAAAATTGTCGCAATGGCGATGCGGCGTATCGTTTCGGTGGCGAAGAGTTCCTCATCATTTTGCCCGAGCAAACTGAGGACAGCGCGGCGATCGCGGCGGAACGTTTGCGGAAAACGATTGAAGCACTCGCTTTGCCGCATCAAGCCAGGATACCGCCGGGAGTGGTGACGATCAGCGCGGGTGTGGCTGCACTTGAGCCCGGCGATTACAAGGTTCCGCATCTCTGGCTCAAGCGCGCGGACGATGCGTTGTATCAAGCCAAACGCGACGGGCGCAATTGTGTGCGCAAGGCAGGGGATTTGAAACGTGAGGTATGATTTTGGGGGAGAGGTATGATGAATGGCGACGTTGTTCCACAGGTTGCTCAAGACGAAAACGCGCGCGATCTTGCCGCGCGTTATGCACCGATTATTCTGGCGGATGAACGTGAGCCATTTGTGATTGTCGCCGTCGGTTATACGATTTTTGACCGCGAAGACGCGTCGCTTTCATTTCCCAAGCGTCGCGTCGAATGGACGAGCGCCGGCTATCCAGCCGTACGCGCCATCGAGTACGCGTTGTGGTGGGATTGGGACATTGAGCACCTGTACGAACTGGAACACGTGTGGGCGTTTCTCGATGCCGCAGGGAATATCGTCGCGGTCGAAGCGAGCTGGCACGGCATGTTCGGTCCCGCCGAAGTGGATGGCAAACCGCCGCTCGAAGGCACACACCCCGTTTTGCTCGCGCAACCGGGTAAACACGCAATGGCGGCGAGTATCGAACCGTTCATCGAGATTCGTGAATGGGCGGAACAAGCCACAGGCCGTGACGCTGGCAAAGAGGGCGTACTGGATAACGGTTTGTTTCGCGGTAGGTTACACAAGACACCGGAGAACGACGCAAAAGTTCAAGCGTATCTCAAGCGATTTGCTTTCACCCCGGCGTGGCGGTTCACCCGACGTTTGCCGGTCACGCGCGAGATGCTCATCCCCTGGAGTGTCCTCGCCGAGTGGATTCCCGCGCGCGTTGCGTGGTGGCTCACCCAGATTTAGCGAGCGCTGCGCGCACGGCATCCTGATCGCTCCAGGGAATTTCTGTCGTGCCAAAGCACATCGAGTGCTCGTGCCCCTTGCCACAAACGATGACCACATCGCCCGCGCGCGCCATTTGAATCGCAAACGCGATCGCCTCCGCGCGATTGTTCACGATGTGATAATCGCTACGCTCTAATCTCCCCGCTTTTTGCAACCCTCGTACAATTTCCGCATTGATCGCGTCGAGCGATTCGGTGCGCGGGTCTTCGGCGGTGATGACGATTTGGTCCGCGAGTTTGCCCGCGATTTCACCCATCATCGCGCGTTTTTGCACATCGCGCAAGCCCGCGCAGCCAAAGACGACAACGACGCGTTCGCGCGCGAGTTCGCGCGCAGTCGCCAGCGCGTTCTGCAACGCGTTCGGTGTATGCGCAAAATCTACGATGACGGTGAATGGCTCGCGCTGCAAAATCTCCATCCGCCCGATCACACCGCGCACGCGCGCGATCCCCTCGCGCATCGCCTCGAATGGCACACGCCGCCCCAGTCCCGCGCCAATTGCCGCGAGAATGTTCCAGACGTTGTAGCGTCCAATCAGCGGCGATTCGATGTCCAGTTCGCCAAACGGCGTGACGACGGTGAAGTGGAGTCCTTCTGGAGAGTGGCGGATGTTGTGTGCAGAAATGTTGATCGGTGACCGTTGACCGTTGACCGAAGCGACGGTCGTCGGTCGTCGGTCGTCGGTCGAGTAGATGATTTGCTCGTCCGCCGGGATCGCGCGCAAGAAATCGAACGCGCCACGCGCGTTATCGTCCGCGTTCAGCACAGCCACTTTGGCGGTGCGCGGTTTGCGGTACGACGTGGCGAGCGCGCGAAAGAGCATCGCCTTGGCGTCGCGATAGTTTTCCCACGTCTGATGATAGTACAAATGCTCGTGCGTGATGTTTGTGACAACCGCGATGTCGAACTCCACCGCGTCGAGGCGGCGCTGTGCCAGACCTTCGGAGGTGGCTTCGATGACCGCGTACTGCATTCCCGCCGCGACCATCTGCGCGAGGTAACGTTGCACGTCGGGCGCGTCGGGCGTGGTGGTGTGCAAGCCGGTGTCAATTTCCGCGTCGCCAATCGTCGCGCCCACCGTTGTAATCGTTCCGACCTTGTGTCCCGCGCTGTGCAGGATGGAGCCGATGAGGTGGCACGTCGTCGTCTTGCCGTCAGTGCCGGTGACGCCGATGACGCGCAATCGGCGCGAGGGAAAGTCGTGCCACGCGGCGCAGAGGTGAGCGAGGGCGCTTCTAGCATCGGGGACGATGATGACGGGGAGTGATGCGTGATACGTGATACGTGATTCAGTGACAAGGGCGATTGCGCCGCGCTGAATCGCGTCGGGGATAAAGCGCGCGCCATCAACATTGACGCCGGGAATCGCGACAAAAAGCGCGCCGGGAATCACCTGGCGCGAGTCGGGAGTGATGCGCGTGACCGAGGTCACCTTGGTGATGTCCACATCGCGCGCGTTGTGAATTTCGTACGCGGGGAGCGCGCGGAGGAGGGTGGGGAGGTTCATTCGCTAGGCGGGTTCGCGCAACTGTTGGCTAAGCCAGAGATTGACGAGTGTTTCGGCGGTAACTCCCATTGCACGGGCGCGCTTGACGAGTTCCTGCATTAGCGTCGGTTCAATTGCCACCAGGTTGGTTCGAGCACGCAAATCAACCTCAAAGTGAACATCGTGGAACAAGTCGTCATAGTCTGCAACACTGTGGGTGTCCCAGAACTTTTGCAACTCTTCGATTGTCTTGAATTCTTTTGGAATCGGTTCGCGAGTCTTTTTATTTCTTGCCATAACTTTTGCGCTCCCTGGTATCCATCTCTCTGGCGCTCAACACCAATGCCTCCTGGGGCGGTTTGTAGATAAACCACACGGCAAGGTATCGTCCTGCGTCCGTTTGACCGAACGCGACATAGACATTCTCGCCTTGGTGTTTTCCTCTTTCTGCGAATTTGAATCGCGGCGCGTTGGCGAGGCATTCTTCAACTTCGCGAGTGGTGATGCGGTGTTTCCATTCCAATTTGTCAATGACGCTGGGAAGCCAGATGACCTTGGTAATCTGCATCGGTGCCTCTTATGGTTCTATTTTACCACGTTTCCCGTGTCGCGCCAAGCGTAACAAAAAGACCCGTCAGGTTTCAGAAACCCGACAGGTCTGTGCGGTCACCACGCTTTGAGCCAGTTCGTTCCTGTGACGATTTGGCACAGGAAGAACAAAAAGATGCAGAGCAGAATGATGCCGCATCCAATTCCCGAACACGAACATCCTTTGCCGAATCCAAAGTTCCGCTGCAACCAATCGAACAGCGTGTTCAGCAAAAAGAGTTCTAGCAGTCCCGCAAGACATCCTTGACGATCGCGCATTGTAACTCCAAGTGTGAAGTCGGAAGTATGAAGTATGAATTTGAGTTTTTATACTTCATACTTCTGACTTTATTTCACCATCGCCATTGACCACGCCGCGAGATTCAACAGCGGTTCAGGATACACCGCGACGAGTAGCACTATCGCCGCGGAGACGACGAGCGAAAACGTAACCGCCGGCGCGATTCGAATGGGCGTCGCGTCTTGTGCCTGCTCGAAGAACGCCGCGCGCACGACGCTGAAATAGTAGAAAACAGAGATGACACTGTTGACGACGCCGATTGCCGCGAGAAAGAGCCAGCCCTCGCGCAGCGCCGCGCCAAACACAAAGAACTTGCCGATGAAACCCGCCGTTGGCGGGATGCCCGCCAGCGAGAGGAAAAAGATGACAAAGAGCGCGGCGACGAGCGGCGCGCGCTTAACCAAGCCCGCGTACTGTGGAATCTCGACGATACCCGTCGCGTTCTCGATGGCGATGACGCAGATGAACGCGCCCAGATTCGTAAAGAGGTACGCGAACAGGTAAATCAAAATTCCGTTCAAGCCCGCGAACGGCGACGTGCCTTTCAAGTTCAGCGCGACCAAGCCGATGAGAATGTAACCGGCTTGCGCGATGGACGAGTACGCCAGCATCCGCTTGACGTTCGTTTGCCGCAGCGCGACCAGATTGCCCAGCGTCATCGTGATAATCGAAATCACCGCGAGGAGCGGCGCCCAGTTGTTCTGGAACGCGGGCAGCGCGGTCAGTGCGATGCGGAGCAACACGGCAAACCCCAGCGCTTTGGAACCGACCGAGAGGAACGCAGTGACCGGCGTCGGCGCGCCTTCGTACACATCGGGCGCCCACTGGTGGAACGGCACGAGTGACAATTTGAAGCCGAGTCCTGCGAGAACGAGCGCGGTCGAAGCGAGCGCGACGACGCGTGTCGTTGGATCAACGCTTGCGGCAAACGCGCGCGCAATGTCGTTCAAGTTCAGCGAGCCGCTGATGCCATAGAGGAGCGACAAGCCGTAGAGCATCACCGCGCTGGTGATCGCGCCGTAGAGAAAATACTTGATGGCGGCTTCGTTCGATTTCTTGTCCTCGCGCAAAAATCCCGTGAGCAGATACGACATATAACTCAAGAATTCGATGGAGAGGTAAATCATCAAGAGACTCGCCGAACTTGCCATCATCATCAGCGCGAGAATCGCGAACGTAAAGAGCGCGAAGAAATCGCCGCGATACGGCGTGCGCTCGCGCAGGTAATCCATCGAAATCAGAACGATGAAAATCCCCGTGACTGCCGCGAGCAATTTGAAGAACGTCGAGAACAGGTCAACGACGTACATCTGCGCGAAGAGCGACGCGTTCACGCCCCACAACCCCAGTGTCGCCACAAACGCGAGAACGCATCCGACGAGCGCGACCCACGCGAGCGCGCTGTGTCCTTTCTCGCGCCAGATCAAATCCGCGATGAGAATCAACATTCCGAAAATCGCGAGAATCAGTTCGGGAAGAATCAAGGCAAAGTTGATGTCAGGCATATAGTCACCTAGTCTGTTAGTCGTGTAGTCGGATAGTCGGGTAGTCGAGTGGTCAGATTGGCTGAACCGACTGACTACCTGACTGTGTGACTATTTGACTATCTGACTTAACACCGCGACCGACAACGTGTTAATCGTATCCAACACCGATGATGGATAGACACCGACAAGCACCATCAGGAAGATGAGCGGCGCGAGGGTGATGACTTCGTAGCGTTCCATATCTTTCAACCCGGACCATTTTTCATTGAACGCGCCGAGCAACACTTTTTGAATCACTTTCCATAGCAACATCGCCGCGCCAAAGATGATGCCCAGAACTGAAATCGAAGCGATGACGGTCAGCGTGGCGAACGCGCCGCGGAACACCATAAACTCGCTGATAAACCCCGCGAGACCCGGCAAGCCGAGCGACGCGAAGGTCGCGGTCATCAGAATCGCGCCGTAGACGGGAATTTTCGCGCCCAGCCCGCCAAACTCGGCGAACGCGCGCGTGTGCGTCCGTTCGTACAGCATACCGACGATGAAAAAGAGCGCGCCTGTGATGACGCCGTGGTTGAACATCTGCAACGTCGCGCCGTTCAGCGCGATGGCACGATCGGTGAGCGAGGCGTTGCCCGCTGCCACCGCCGCCGCGATGCCCAGAATCACATAGCCCATATGATTCACGGACGAATACGCGATGAGCCGCTTGAAATCGGTTTGCGCCATCGCCGCGAGCGCACCGTAGACAATCGAAATCGCGGCAAGAATCGCGATGAAGGTCGCGTTCGCTTGAAACACTTGCGGGAAAATCGGGACGAGCACGCGGACGAAACCGTACGTGCCCAGTTTTAGCAGAATGCCCGCGAGGATGACCGAGCCAGCCGTTGGCGCGGCAGTGTGCGCATCGGGCAACCAGGTGTGGAACGGGAAGAGCGGCACTTTGATCGCGAACGCGAGAAAGATGCCCCAGAATGCGAGCGACGCGAAAACAAAATCGTTGGCGAACGGTCGCCGCGCCGCGAGTTCGATGATGTCGAATGTGCCCGGCGTCGTCGCGGTGCTCGTGTTGATGTACATCGCGATAATCGCCAGCAGCATAAAGACCGAACCCGCGAGCGTGTAGAGGAAGAACTTGATGGATGAGTAGAGCGGGCGATCTTCGGCGTGTCCCCAGATCGCGATCAAAAAGTACATCGGCACCAAGCCGAGTTCCCAGAAAACATAGAACAGGAAGAAATCGAGCGAGACGAATACACCCAGCATTCCCACTTCGAGCAGGAGGAACATGAAAAAGAATTCGCGCACGCGCTCGTGAATCGTGCGCGCGGAATAGTACAGAGAGAGCGTCGTCAACAGCGTCGTGAGCCAGACCAGCGGCATACTCAAGCCATCAATGCCGACGTGATAACGCACATTGATCGCTTGAATCCAGACGTACGTTTCTTCCAATTGCATCCTGGGATTGGCAGGATCGAACACGCCGCCGATCCAGAGGTACGATGCAATTGCTAATGGAATCAAACTCCACACAATCGAAAACCATTTGATCGTCGCATCCGACTTTTCGCCCTTGGGAATAAGGAGTGTAA
>Ga0209227_1001395_pt1 | contig 18727 bp, 19 predicted proteins | sample YNPBryantNP2012_FD_185815 | JGI IMG/M metagenome (GOLD analysis project Ga0209227, IMG submission 185815) | Anoxygenic and chlorotrophic microbial mat microbial communities from Yellowstone National Park, USA - YNP Bryant NP 2012 (SPAdes)... ...
GGTAGTGTAGGAATTGTATTGAGCTGGGTTATTGAGGATGACCCATGCGGAGTATAACCCCTCTACAGCCTTTCCATCTGGGGTCAAGATGGGCCTTTTCTCGTACATGGTGCAAGGGGGCTCTGTCCCAAAATGCTCATCGCCCCAAAGATCGTGGTCTTTGATCCCTCTGTCTCTCGGCAACCAATCCAGACTCATGGCACCTCCTCCATTCCCCATCGTCAAGGATCAACTTTTGCAGACACCTTGCCAATTCCCTTACAGGATCCTTCTGCCTCCAGTAGCGTGCCTTTCCCCATCACCCCCCTTCGGCTGTCCTCGTTGAAACGGAGCTTTCCCAATTGCTGTCCTCCATGAATGCTTCTGGAGACCATTCCTTGCAGTTTTCCACTTTCTCCAGCATCACGTTCAAGTGATGGAGCTCGCTTCTGAACCTGTCGTAGTCTTTCTCCAGGACGAGGAAACGATTGAGGGGGGTCTTCCCCTTGAAGTCATCCATTCGCTTCCTCAGGCTTTTGAGGGTCTTCTCGAGGAGGATCTTCTTCTTTCTCAAACACTCGAGGGCCTTTTCTCTTTCCAACGCGAAGATGAAAAAATAGCCCAGGTTCGAGAGGTCATAGGTTATGTTCTTGTCGAGAAGGGATCTTTCAACCAGCGATGCGAGCCTCTGCCTCCCCTTGGGGAGGAGCTTGTAAACCCTTCTTTCTGGCATCAACCCCTCCCTCTCCCTCTTGGAGGCGACCATCCCCTCGCTCTCCAAGGCTGCCAGGGTCTTGTAAATCATAGGGGGGCTTATCTTGGCCCAGGAGTCCATCCTGTGAATCTTGACCATCTGGTTTATCTGATAGCCGTGCATCGGCTTATCGAGTAGGAAACCCATTACCACAAGCTCGTATTTGGACATGCAATCCTCCTTCATCCCACAAGGGACGGCCTGGGATATTAGGCTTAAGACTAGTATTTTTGCAACTAGTATTTACTATAGGGATTCTTCCCTTGTCAAGGGCATTCGAGGGTGAGCGCCAACTTCGGTCTCGTGGACCTAGGCGGGTAGAAGGGTTTTCGGAGGAGCGGATTGAGGGGATACCGCCTAGGTCTCATGAAACCTTGGCCTTCAGGGGGCAGTCCACAGGAAATTCCCCTTATCATCCAATATCGCTATGCCAGAAAAGGACTCCTGTCCAGCCCCATGGGCTTCCATCTCCCCTATTGTGAGCCTCAATCTTCCAGCCTCGTCGGCCATCTGGATGAGAGGTTCCCCTGATGCTTGGACTCCGAGGGCCAGTCTCGGGCTCTCCTTCCCATCGGAGAAGTTGAGGATCACATCGTCATCTTCTGTAAAGCCGAGGTGGGCCCTCACCTTCTCCTCTCTGTCCAGGACCAATATGGAGGGATCCCCTTCTCTGCCGCCCTTCACCTCCAGCCGAGATCTCCCTCTGGAATCCCGGAGTCTCAGAAGGGGTTCCTCTCCCTCTTGGAGTTCCAGGGCGGCCCTTTTGGCCTCTCGGCCATCTAGTAAGAGGAGCTTCGGGTCTCCTTCCAGCCAAGTGCCTAGAATGACCCTGAAGTCACCTCTCGGGTCGTGGAGGGACAAGAATGTCTCGCCCCCGGGATCGACCCCTGCCATGAGCCTCGTTTTGCCGCTGGAATCCACCAGCCTGATCCTCCCTGCTCCCCCATGGGAAGAGAAGCTGGCTAGAGTCCTTCCTCTCTTGTCGACTATTCTCAACTCTTCTGTCACTATGAGCTTCTCTTTGAACATGGCCTTCTGAGCCAGGGCCCATCCACCGGAAGAGATCACCCCGCCTGCCAATCCGCCAAGGAAGGATGCGGCCGTAAATCCCACTAAAAGCCTCCCTTTGCCGCCCAATATCCCACATGCCATTTTCCCACTCCTTTTCCACCTCATCTTCTCCCTGGGAACGATCCAGGGTATTCCCACAGAAACAGCACCAATTTACAAGAAAAGGTCCTCTGGGAGAAGCGCATCCAACTCTCCCCACTTTCTTCCCCATGGGCAATAGATTCCATCTCCCACCAGAGGGAAAGATAGGTAAACCCCCTCACAGGGGATTTGTCCAATTGGATGGAAGGGAACTACTCGGGAGAGGGGAATCTTCGGGAGACATGGGCCATCTTTTGGGCACAAGCGACGTGGTTGTGGGCACTTTTGGCGTGTGCTATAAGGAATGGGAGGTTTCTCGGCCCTGGGAAAGGCGAAGGGAGAGTTGTGAATCGTCCATGGAACTGAGCGATGAGGATCTCGTGGCCCTTGCCCAAGAGGGGGATAGGAAGGCCTTCGAGGAACTTGTCCTCAGGCATCAGGAAAGGGCCTATTCTCTGGCCCTCCATATGTGCATGGGAGATACCGAGGAGGCTCAAGATTTGACCCAAGAGGCCTTTCTGCGGGCCTTCAAGAACATAAAGAACTTCCGAGGGGACTCCTCCTTCTATACCTGGTTTTTCAGGATAGTGGTCAATACTTGCTTGGACGGCAGGAGGAAAAGGCTCAAGTGGGAGAATCTCTTTTCCTTCAGAAGGCAGAAGTCCCAGGATGATGATGAGACAGACGAACTGGAGGTCCAGCCCGATACCGCTCCTGGCAGAGATCCCATGGCGGTTCTGAGCGAAAAAAGACTCACGCGGGACATAAAAAGGGCCTTGAAGGAGCTTCCGCCCCGCCAGAGAATGGCCCTTCAGTTGAAGGTAATAGAGGGGATGAGCTTGAAGGAAATTGCCGGGATCATGGGAGCTGCAGAGGGAACTGTCAAGAGTCACCTCTTCAGGGCCACCCACAAGCTCCAAGAGGTCCTCAAAGATTGGGTCTGAGAGGGGAGATATGACCATGAAGGATGAGTGCTCCAAGTTCCGAGAGACCATGGTGATGGACGTATACGGAGAGCTTCCTTCAGGAGACAAGGAGTGGGAAGAGCATCTGAAGCGATGTCCTCGGTGCTCGAGGGAGAGGGAGAGGTTGAAGGCCCTCCTTGGCAAGGTGGAGAGGGAGTGGAGGCAGACCTGCCCAGAGGGATATGACAAGAGGAGGCTCACCACCTCCATTATGGAGAGCATAGGGAGATCGAGCGAGAGGAGATGGATTGCCTGGAGCAGGATCCCCTCTCCTGGCCTGGCAGTGGCCTTCACATTGTGTCTGGCAATCGGGGTTGTGGCGTGGCAATATCTCCAGGGACAAGGAGGAGGGGGAAGGCCTTTGGGAGGATCCGAGGACCAATTTCTGGCCGAGAACTCGGAGCTCTTCGAGGAGATGGAGCTCCTCCAAGAGATGGATCTGGTGCAAAAGCTTGTGCAACTGATAGATAGAGAGGAAGCCAAGATGTGAGGAATAAACCGGGATGAGGCCGAACTCTGTCCCAATTGAAAGGTACCTGAAAAAGAGGGGGATCCAGGCAAAATGGCCCTCTACAGTGGCCCTCCTGGGCTCGATTTTCCTGGGTGGAGCCCTGGCCTTTTTCCCTTTGGTGGGGAAGGAGGCGGCTGCCCAGTGGGACCGGGACGGGACTGGCGCGCCTTACAAGACCCTATCGGATCAGAGGAGGGATCGTCAGGACAGACCCCCTGTCCTTCGCGAGCCTCCTTCTATTCCAAGGAACTTACCACCGCCCCCACATGACAGAAGTTCTGGGACAAGATCCAGGCTCACCCCTGAAGATAAGGCAAGGCTCCAGGAGAGGCTCAGAGAATTTCGCTCCATGCCCCCTGAGAGGAGACACGACATAATTCAGAGATTCGAGCAGTGGAAAAGCCTCCCACCCCAGGAAAGGGAGCTTTACAAGAGAAGGTTCGAGCAGTGGAAGAGCCTTCCCAGGGAGGACCAGCTCCGCCTGAGACAGAAACTCAAGGAGCCCGAAAAGCTCACCCCTCAGGAGAAGGAGGAACTGAGAAAGAAGTTTCTGGGCCACTGAGGGCATTGAAGCGTCTTGAGACCTTCTCTCCCTCGAAGTCCTGACCCCGTTCCGTGCCCTTTTCCTTGACTTCCGCGTAGGCCCGAGATTCATGCCATGACCCGCCGAGAAAGAAGCTTGTCTGAAAAATCGTCTTGGGGGAAACTGATTGTAGCCGAAAACATAGGAGGGCCCCATGGAGGGAGGATCCACCCAAAACCCCAGATGCGCACTCTGCAAATTGAGGGAAGGATGTAATGAGGCCAGGGAAGATAGCAAATCCTGTCCCTCCGGGAGTATGTCGACCATTAGAAGGGGCCTCATGGTCATGAGCGGAAAAGGTGGGGTGGGGAAGAGCACGGTATCCAGCAACCTCGCTGTGGCATTCGCTACCATGGGGGTGAAGGTGGGGCTCATGGATGCAGACATCCACGGCCCCAACATTCCCAAGATGTTGGGCCTCGAGGGCAGAAGGCTTGCTGCAGCATCCTCCGGGCTCGAGCCCATCGAGGCCATGGAGAATCTGAAGGTGGTCTCGGTAGCCTTCTTATCCGGTGATTCAGATGCACCCTTTGTCTGGCGAGGTCCCATGAAGCACAATTTGCTCAGAAGATTCGTGGAAGGGGTTCACTGGGGAGAGATCGACGTGATGATAGTTGACCTTCCACCAGGCACAGGAGATGAGCCCCTGAGTGTGGCCAAGCTCTTGGGCCAAATGGATGGCTCCATAATAGTCACAACCCCTCAGGATGTGGCCATCCTGGATTCGAGAAAGGCGGTCATGTTCAGCCAAAAATTGGGGGTTCCAGTTCTGGGGATAGTGGAAAACATGAGCGGGATGACTTGTCCCCACTGCGGCAAAACAATAGACCTCTTCAAGAAAGGGGGAGGAGAGAAGGCGGCAAGGGAACTCGGTGTCCCGTTTCTGGGGAGCATTCCCTTGGATCCGGAGATGGTCCAGCTGTGCGACGCCGGGCTGCCCCTTGTTGTGGGGAGGCCGGATTCTCCATCCAGAAAGGCCTTCTTGGAGGTGGCTTCCAAGGTATTGGAGGAATTGAGGGGAAGGTGATCCAGGGGCCGAGGATGCGACTGGATCCTCAGGAATCCTCCTTGATCATGAGGAAGAACCACTGCTGCTGGGTGAGACGCCTCAAGGGCTTTGCCTTCCGAATGGTGAGGCCAGCTACCATAGCGTCCGAGCGGACCTCCTTCATGGAAAGACCCGGGGTTCTCTTTCTGATCCACCTCCTTATTCCCCTCAGGTTCCAACGGAGGTAGTAAGTGACGAGGATTGGTCCTCTGCAGACTCTAGCGAGTTCCCGGAGAATTCTTACCCTGGTCCTAGGATCCCTGATCCTGTGAAGGAGCCTTATGCAAGTGCAAAAATAGAAGGAACCGGCCTTGAAAGGGAGCTCTGCCGCATCTCCCACAACGACCTTTGGCCCCTCTTCCCTGGATAGCCTGGCCATGGCAAGGGACGCATCCACCCCTACCCAGTCGAGGTTGCGACTCCGGTACACTGAGAAAAACCTTCCTGTTCCGCAAGGCACATCTATGCCCACGGATCCAGGGGGCGCAAGGGAAAGAAACTCGGCCACTATGGCCTTTTCTCGAGCATCCGTCCACCTCCATCTCCTAGACGATGTGAACCTTTTTTCCCTGTAAGCCAAGGCCTCCTTGGGGTCTGCCCATAGGGCCTTCAAGTACCTGTGGGACTCATCTCCTCCCATGGTTCCTCAGCCTCTGCTCCCACCTTTGGCCTCAGGCCCTAGGGAGAGGGGCTGACCCTCACCCCTTTGCTCGGGGCAAAAGCCTCGACTACAGGCCCATTTGGCAAGATGCGAACCGGGGTTTCCGAAACCGACTGACAAGCGGGATACGGGGAAGCCGGCTCCATCGAGCCTTTCCCTCACGTATCTCACCAAATCACTTTCGGCTCCCTCCTTGCTCATGAAGGCGAGGAACCACTCTATGCTCCTCTCCAAGGAGGGATCTCCCCTTCCTTGCCAGGTCGCGAGATGGAGAGGATCGACCAGATAGAGAACAGCCTCTCCCCCCCTTTCCTCCAGAAGGAGATTGTTCCATTGGAGATCCTGCACTATTGCCTTTACCCTTGCGAGTCCCTCCAGGAGGGCGATCAGGGCAGAGAGATGCTCCTCCCTGAACTCTCTGAGCCAAACTTCTCGCAGAGGCCTTGTGTTCTCGAGAAAGACGGTCACAAGGGCACTGGCTGCGGGAAAGACCCGCCCCTTTCTCCCAGAGCATATGGGCCTGGGACAGGGCACCTGCGCTCTTCTCAAAAGAAGGTAATTCCTGAACTCCCTCTCCTCCTTGGTCTTCGTGAACCATCTTGCGAGCCTCCTCGGCCAGGTTGGATACTCCCTGAGCTTTATGAACAGAGAGCTCGAACCAGCCTCTACCTTGAAAAATTTTTTCACCCTGGAGTGGGAGTGGAAGATTCTATTTTCCTCGACGGTCCCTTTTTCCAATGCCCCTTGAGCGAGATTTGCCTCCGGACTCGAGACATCCGGGGCGAGCCGAATCTTCCAAAGAGGACCCAAGCCTTCCTCCCTAACCCCAGATGAGGTCCCCCACTAGGGCGACAAAGTACAGGACACTCACCACACCGTTTACCGTGAAGAAGGCGTCATTTATTCTGGATAGGTCCTTTTCCGACACCAGGGAGTGTTCCACTACGAAGAGGACCCCGATTGCCCCCACCCCACACAGGTAGATTACTCCCAGTCCGAAGAGCTCCTTGATCCAGAGGAAGCCCAGGAAGCTGAGCAGATGGCAGAACCTCGCCACCCAGAGGGCGCGGCCTATCCCGAGACGTGCAGGCAAGGAGAAAAGTCCGTGATCCCTGTCGAACTCCACATCCTGACACGCATATAAAATGTCGAAACCGCAAACCCACATGGCCACAGAGCCCACGAGCACCAAAATACTGGGCTCGAGCTCCCCTGTCACGGCAACCCAGGTACCCGCAGGGGCCAAGGCAGTGGCAATCCCGAGCCAGAAGTGAGACAGGGTAGTGAACCTCTTGGTGTAGGAGTATGCGAAAATGAACCCCAGGGCCAAGGGAGCTAGCATGGCAGCAAGCTCGTTCAGAAAAAAGGCGCTTGCCAGGAAACCGACACTCGATGCCGCTACGAATGCACAAGCTTCCTTGTACCCTATCCTTCCCGCCGGAAGGGACCTCATGGCTGTTCTTGGGTTGAGAGCATCAATGTCCCTGTCCAGTATCCTGTTGAAGCCCATGGCAGCGCTCCTAGCACAGACGAGCGCAACGAGGATGAGGATGAATTTGCCTTTGGTGAACTGCTCCTTGGGGGCCAGGAGAAAGGCGCTCATTGCAAAAGGAAGCAGGAATACGGAGTGGGAAAAACGGATCATCCTCCCGTATTCCAAGATCCTCCGCCACAGGGCCCCTCTACTGGAAAACATGCCAGCCCCTAGAGACCGAGACTCTTCCAAAGCTCGTCCACCTTTCTCTTCACATCTTCCGACATCCTTATCCTCTCTGGCCATGGTCTCGAATGCCCCTCTTCTGGCCATTTTCTCGTCCCATCTATTCCCATCTTGGAGCCAAATGTGGGAAGGGGTGATGAATGGTCCAGGGCATCGGCGGGGCCCCTCGTTATCAACACATCCCTCTGGGGGTCCATGTTGTTCAATGCCACCCACCATGCCTCTTTGGGGTCCCGGACATCGACGTCCTCATCGACAACCACTATCACTTTCGCGAACATCATCTGGCCTTGACCCCAGAGGGAGTGCATGACCTTGTACGCATGGCCCGGATATTGCTTTCTTATGGCCACAAAGACAAGATTGTGGAAAACCCCTTCCACGGGCATGTGAACATCCACCACCTCGGGCAGAAGGAGCTGGATCAAGGGCAGAAAGATCCTCTCTGTGGCATAGCCCATGAAATAGTCCTCTTTGGGAGGTGGCCCCACTATGGTAGCGGGGTAGATGGGCTCTTTTCTCATGGTCATTGTCTCGATATGGAAGACGGGATACGGCTCGGTCGGGGAATAAAAGCCCGTGTGGTCTCCGAAGGGGCCCTCTGTCCTCAGGGGCTCATTGGGATCCACGTGACCTTCCAGTATGATCTCGGCTTCAGCGGGAACAAGGAGGTCCAGGGTCTTGGCCTTCACCACCTCTACCGGTTTTCCCTGAAGGAACCCAGCGAAGGCCAGCTCGTCTATTCCCTCTGGAAGAGGAGCCGTGGCCGAGTATATGGTGGCAGGGGAACCTCCCAAGGCAACTGCCACCTCCATCTTCTCAGCCCTCTTGGCGGCTTTGGCCATGTGCAAGGCACCCCCTTTGTGGCGATGCCAGTGCATGCCAGTTGTCCTCTCGTCAAAGACCTGCATGCGGTACATGCCCATGTTCTGAGAACCCGTTTCGGGATCCTTCGTTATGACGAGAGGGAGGGTTATGAACCTCCCAGCGTCTCCTGGCCAGCACTTGAGAACCGGAAGGATACCCAGGTCCGCCTTGTCCAAAACCACCTCCTGACAGGGGGCATTTTTCACCAATTTCGGGACGAACGAGGATATTTCCTTGAGCTTCGGCAGCACATGGAGAATCCGAGCTACAAGGCCTCTGGGCATCTTCACTTCCAAAAGCTCTTTTATCCTCTGGGAGACTTGCTCCAAGCTCCTCGAGCCCAGAGCGAGGGCCATGCGCTTCTCTGAGCCGAAAAGATTCGTCACAACGGGGATTGAGGATCCCTCCACCTTCTCGAAGAGAAGGGCTGGCCCCTTGGCCCTCACCACTCTGTCCGTGATCTCCGTGATCTCGAGCTCCGGGCTGACCTGGATGGGGATCCTCTTGAGTTCCCCTTCCCTTTCGAGGCATTGGAGAAATTCTCTGAGATTGGAAAATCCCATTATCGCTCTTCCACGAGATAGAGAAGGTGGTCGTCCACGTTATACATAAGCGGTGCCACCTGTATCTTGGGATACCTGAGTCTCAGCCTCTTGACTTCCCTCAGGAGAAAGTCCACCTCGTCCCTGCACCCCTGTTCTTATGGTGTAAGCGAATTTGTCGGGAATTCTCAAGCTCTTTCTGTTTATCCATGCACATGCTTACAAGAAGCTGAGCCTTCTCGTAAGGGTCGGGCGGTCGGCCCAAGTTGTGATATTGGAGAAGAGGTCCGATGGGGAAGTTCTGCCACGGTTCAGGAATATCATCCTTGTTTTGCACCTTGAGAAGTGAAGTCACAGTCTCCTCCCGGTAGCTCAAAAAATCAAGTTCCAATCATATCTCATGAGGGCCACTCCCTCAAGGCAGGTGCCAAGGGCCCTCATCTTGAAAAGCCCCTCTAGCTCCTCCCTTCGCTTATCCCTGAGCCCTTAAGCCGCATACCTGTCTTTTGGCCCAGGACCCTCAGGAGCTTCAGGGGACAGAACTCCAATGACTGGATTGCCAACTCACCCAGGTGAGGCTTCATGAGGGGTTCCGAGAGCGCCTCTATTCCCCTCTCTCTCCGACCCAGAAAAAAGATTCAACAGTTCAGGTTCATAAGGGGCTTCGAGGGCCTCTCAAAAGGTTCTCAGAGAAACTGGGGCTAAGGGCATCGGGGGCCCTCGAGGATCTCGATGAGACCCCTCACCTCGAGCCTGCGGATTCGTCCTTTTTCTCATTGCCCAAATGTTCCTGGCCCGATAGGAACTTGAGGAGCCTTCGGATCTCTCCTTTGAGCGCCTCGGTTTTGGATCCACCACATGGGGAGCTTCTACCCCCAGGGGACTCCTTTCTTCCAAGAGCATCCAAAAGCCTTCTTGCGCCGAAAAGAGCTGCCTCTTCGGACAGTCTCGAGAGGACCACTTGGAGCTCTGAACTGGAGGCATGGGATGAACTTTCCAGGCCCTCGAGGGCCCCTTCAAGGGAGGATCGAAACTTGCTTTTCAGCTCCTCATAGGTCGCCCTGTCTATACCGAATTTCTGCATCATCTCCGTGGGAGAACGGAGGATGGGCTTGCTGTCTTTAATGGCCTCCTCCACCCTCTCTATGAGAACACTCGGATTCACCGGCTTCACCAGGTAATGCCTGCACCCCAAGCTTGCCGCCTTTCGCACCTTGTCCTCGTCCGCTCCAACCGAGCAGACGATGACCGGAAGTTCGCAGAAATCAGGGAGGGACCTAATCTCGGCCAGCAGTTCCAGACCTTCCATCTCCGGCATTAGCAGGTCGGTTATGACAACCTCCACATCTGCCCTTTCTCTGAGGATTTCCAAAGCCTCCCTGCCGTTTGGAGCATATAGGGTCTCAAACCCTCTTTTTCTGAGGGCAATCTCTATCATCCTGGCTGAGAGTTGGCTATCATCCACTATGAGGACACTCATCTTCACACCTGCGATTGATCCAGTGTCATCCTCACCATCTTGAGAAGGACCCCCAACTCGAATGGCTTTCTCAGCACCCCTTTGGCCCATGGAAATCCCGGTTCCGTTTCCATCTCAGGTCGTCCTGTGGAGATTAGAATCTTAGCTCGCGGGTTGAGTTCCAAGATTTTCCTGGAGCATTCCTCGCCACCCATAGAAGGCATGGCAATGTCCAATACAACGAGCTCGAAGGGATCTCCCACAACCAGCCCCTTTTCGTACAAAGCCAAGGCCTCCCTGCCATCACCTGCGACCTCAACTCTGTAGCCAAAGGAAGAGAGCATCCTTGCCGCTATCTCCAGGAGCTTTGGCTCATCATCCACGACTAGGATCCTCTCGCCCTTGCCTCTCGGGAGCTCATCTTTGTCGATGAATGGGGGTTCTTCCTCGATCTCCTCTTCCAATGCCGGAAGAAGAACCGTGAAAATGCTCCCCCTTCCAGAAGGCCCAGGGCTTTCAGCCCAAATGTATCCATTGTGGGATTTGACCACCGAGTAGACGATGGTGAGTCCGAGGCCTGTGCCCTTGCCGGGCTCCTTAGTGGTGAAGAAAGGCTCAAAGATGCGAGGGAGAATCTCCCTTTCCATGCCTAGCCCATCGTCCTCAATGGTTATCTCCACGAATCGGCCGGGCTTTGCCCAGGGGCCCGCAGGGGCAGAAGGCGTCTCAATCACCTTCAAGGATGTGGATATGATGATGTTACCTCCCTCGGGCATGGCATCTCTGGAGTTCAAGCACAGGTTGAGGATCACCTGCTCGAGCTGAGAATATTCCCCCAGGACAAAGGGAAGCCCCTGGCCGAGTCGAAGAGAGATGGTTATGTCAGGAGGAAGTGTCTGCCTCAGCATCTGGGCCACCCCTTCTATGACCTGGTTCACCTTCAGGGGCAACTTCTCGGCCCGCTCGATCCTGGAGAAGGAGAGCATCTTCTTTATGAGCCCAGCAGCCCTCTGACAGCTCCCCTCTATTTCCCTCAGATATTCCCGATTGGGATCCTTCTCATCCATGCCAAAGCCCATGAGCTGAGCATATCCGTGGATGGCTGCCAAGATGTTGTTGAATTCATGAGCCACTCCAGCAGCCAGGGTGCCCACAGCCTGCATTTTCTGGGCATGCTGAAGCTGCTTCTCTAGCTCCTCCTTTTCCGTGATGTCCTCGAGGGTCTCTATGGCTCCCATGAGATTCCCTTCCGGGTCCCTCACTCTGGCTGCAACGAACCTCAAGCTCCTTCTCTTCTTGCCCAAGAGAAAATCCCCTTTCCCCTCGAAGGCCTCTGGAAAGGACGGGTGGGGGGAAACATCTTCTTGACTGTACCATCTCCTGATCCCCTCGACATCCATATCCAAGACGAGATCGACGAGCATTGGCCGTGGAGCTTCGGGGTAAAATATAGTGGGATCAGTGGCCCTGCCCATCACTTCCTCTCTCCTCACACCTGTGAGCTCTTCCATTGCCCTGTTCCACAGAACAACATTGTGAGATCCATCCACCATCCAGGCAGCGAAAGGGGCTCCATCGAGGATGGCCGACAGCAGATCATTGGTCCTCTGGAGGGTCGTCACATCGGACAGTATGATGATGGCCCCTGCTGGATCCCCTGGTAGGGGAACGATTGAGGACTTGAGTCTCCTGGAGCCCATTTCGAGGATGCCCTCTTCCAAAAGGGCCTCCCTTCGAGATAGGCTTCGTTGGACGAGCTCCCTTAGCCTGGCAGCATCCTTCCCTTCCATCACCTCCCAAGCCTTCTTTCCAAGGAGCTCCAGCTCGCAATTTCCAATGAGTTTGCAAGCTGCAGGGTTCGAGAACACAATCCTTCCCTCCGGGTTCACCTCCATGATCCCTTCCGATACATGGTTCAAGATGAGCTCCAGGTGTTTTCTCGTTGAGATAAGCTCCTCAACTATTTTCCTCGAGGTCAACGCCTCTGCGCCCAGGATATATTGGGGAGGTGAGTCCCATGGGATCTTGTCATCGAGAACTGCTTCCACGTATCTCTTCATCTGGGGCAAAGGCCCTTTGGCTATACAGAGATGGGCCCCGAGCTCCTTTATCTCATGGGAATCCTCGGAGGCTATTGCCGAGAGAATTACTACCTTGGTGCGCGAGAACCTCTCGCTCCTTCTTATGAACCTGCAGAGCCTTCTGCCGTCTATATTGGGCATGACGAGATCAACGAATACGATATCTGGAGTGACACTTTCTAGAAGCTCCAGAGCCTCCAGGCCACTTGCAGCAAGGAGGGCCCTGTGACTCTTCTCCTCTATGAGCTCCTTCATGAATCTCAAGATGAGAGGCTCATTGTCCACGACAAGAATGCTTTTCATCTCTCCTTTCCCCCGCAAGCTCTCTTTTGGGAAGCTCGCTTCTGAGCCCTTTTCCCCAGTCGTCTTCCCCGATTGCGTTCTGGAGACGGATAAGTTCCTCTCTCAAGGCTTGGAGTCCCTCGTAGATGCCCTCCTCACCTCCCCTTTTGGCCTTGAGCTCCAAGCTCCTAGCGAGGATGAATATCTCCTCCATATCGAGGGTAGAGGCAGCCCCTTTTATGGAATGAGCACCCTCAGCCAGCGACCTCATGTCCCCCTTTGCCAGGGCATCTTCCATGGAGGCCAGGTCCTTGAATGCCACATCGAGAAAGAGTCTTGCGAACTCGACAAATTCCTCTTTCTCGAGTCCAAGCGCCTCGCAAATCTCCTCGAGTTCCATAGCTCACATCCCCCCTTTTCTTGACCATCTATCGACTTTTTCCAGGAGAAGATCCTTTCTTATGGGCTTGCTCAAGTAGTCGTTCATCCCAGCTGAAATGCACCTTTCCCTGTCCTCTTTCATGGCATGGGCCGTCATTGCCACAATTGGGGTCCCATTGAGCCCCAGGGCCCTTATCCTCCGTGTCACCTCCAACCCATCCATCCCCGGCATTTCCACATCCATCAAGATGAGATCCAGTTGCTCTCGTCTCTCGGTAGCTACCCTCAGGGCTTGCCATCCATCTTGCGCCCAAATGACTCGATGACCAGCCCTCTCCAGCATGAGGCTAGCGAGGCGGCCATTGAGGTGGTTGTCCTCGACAAGCAGGATCTCGAGCCCCCTCTCCACATCTTTGGAGGGGACTCCATCGGCCGTGGCTCGAGAGGGACCATGAGCGTGGCTAGTATCATGAAAAGCCTCCGGCTCTCCCGAGCGAATTCCATACCTGGCCTCGAAGAAGAAGGTGCTCCCTTTCCCGACCTTGCTTTTGGCCCACACCTTTCCATCCATGAGATGGGCTAGTTGCCTGCAAATGGCGAGCCCAAGCCCTGTTCCTCCATGGGCCCTCCTCAAGGAATCGTCCAGTTGGCGGAAGGGCTCGAAGATCTCCTCCAATCTCTTGGGTGGGATCCCTATTCCAGAGTCGCTCACTCGAAAGATGACCCTAGCTCTTTCCTCCTCCGCTGACTTGAGCATGACCCGAAGCTTTATGTGCCCCTGGTTTGTGAACTTGCACGCATTGCTCAAGAGATTCAGTAGGACTTGTCTTGTCCTCCCAGGATCCCCTACTAGGATTTTGGGAACTTTGTGATCCACCTTGAACGAGAGCCTTATGGGCTTGTCATGGATCCTGGGCCTCACCATCTCGCAGGTTTCTTTCACGAGGGCCCTCGGGTCGAAAGGCACGGAATCGAGCCTCATCTCCCCTGCCTCTATCCTCGAGAAGTCGAGGATATCGTCTATGAGGGAGAGGAGGGCCTGTGCGCTAGTGTAAATGGCCTTGAGGTGCGTCCTTTCTTCCTCACCCACCTTTCCTTCCATGAGGAGCTCGCAATAGCCAATTACCGCGTTCAGTGGGGTGCGGATTTCATGGCTCATCCGGGCAAGAAAGGCACTTTTCGCTATGTTTGCAGCCTGTGCCTGGAAGGCGAGAAGGTTCGCCTTCTCGAGAGCGGATGCGAGCTGTTTGTTCGCATCCTCGAGTTCACGATTGGCCTCCTGGAGCCTAAGCTCGGAAATTTTCTCCCGAGTTATGTCTTGCCAGCTCACAGTGATTAAGGCCTTTCCGTTTTTCTCGTAGGGAATGGGCCTTATGGAAAACCTCATCTCCTTGTACGGAACCCCTATAGGGGGCCATGGGGCCTCGAATCTTTTCAGCCGAGTTCCTTCTTCCAGGGCCTCTCGTATGGCCCTCGAGAGGGGACACAAGCTGCAGGGAGAATCCTTCTCGCTTCCTTTTGGCGTACACTCTAGGAGCTCACAGAGGTACAAGGCCGAGCTCCTTTCCCCCTTTCGTGAAGCATGGAGAGAGTTGGCCCATATGACCTCCAGGGTGGGATCTACCAGAGCACTTTCCAGATCTATGGAGCCGAGAAGCGCCTTCACGAGCTCCATATGGGGCTCTATGTCTCTTCCACCCGAGTCCGGAGCCCTGGATGAGGTATCCGATCCCAAAGCCTCCCTTGGCTCATCCCCTAAGGGCCTTGCGATCTCGAGGTGCTCGAGCTTCTTCCCTTCTCTCATACTACCTTCCATGGCGAATCACGCTTCAAAATTCTCGGAAATGGGCCTCGCTTTCGTCCAAGGGGATCACCTCCTGGGGTCTTCTCACAGGTCTTTTCTTACCATTTCCCGAACTTGCGCCCTTTTCCTCTGGGGCAGCTTTCCTTCCTGTCTTTTCCTTGCCCATTTTCTCATCCTTGAGCCCCATGGCCTTGGGTTTGGCCGCTCTTCCCTCTATCAGGCCCACTAGCTCCTCCACGATGCCCTTCATGAGCTGTGCTTGTGCTTGGAGCTCTTGGGCAGCGGATGAAGACTCTTCAGCACTTGAGGCATTCTGTTGCACGACCTTGTCCATTTGGGCTACAGCCTGGTTCAATTGTTCTATACCCTGAGCCTGCTCCTGCGATGCTGCTGCTATCTCCGCCAGGAGCTCTTTTACCTTCATTGTCCCCTGCGCCACCTTCTCGAATGCCTCATAGGTCTCGCCCACCTTTATGGAACCATCTTTCACCTTGGCTAGGGTTTCCTCTATGAGCCCTGCCGTGTTCCTGGCTGCTTCAGCAGCCCTCTGAGCGAGATTTCTCACCTCGTCGGCTACAACTGCGAAACCAGCTCCAGCCTCCCCAGCTCTGGCAGCTTCCACAGCGGCATTGAGGGCCAAAAGATTGGTCTGAAAGGCTATTTCATCTATTGTCTTGATGATCTTGGCTGTCTCCTCGCTCGCTGTGGATATCTGCTTCATGGCCTTGGTGAGAGCCTCCATGGCCTCCTGCGCCTCTGCCACTACCCTCGAGGTCTCGTTCATGAGGCCGTTTGCCTGCCGGGTGTTCTCGGCGTTCTGTCTCGTCATGGAAGCCATCTCCTCCAAGGAGGATGAGGTCTCTTCCAGAGAGGCAGCTTGCTCGGAAGCACCCTCTGCCAACTGCTGACTAGCTGAGGAGACTTGCTGGGAGGCCGAAGCTGTCTGATCCGCCGTCTGGCTCAGATCCTGGGCCACCCTTCTGAGGGGCCTTGCCAAGGACCTGGAGACCCAGACCCCACATGCCCCTACAAGGAGGGCTGCTATGGCCACACTGAGCATGGTCACATTGCGCATGGTCACAAGTCCCGCCATGGCCTGACCCTCGTCTTGTTCAGCCACGAGGCCGTAAAAGCGCTCTCCGAGCTTCACCACGGAGAAGCTTGCTAGGATCCCCTGCCCCTTCTCGTCTCTGTAAGAGAGGGAGCCAGAAAAGTCCGATTTCTTCGGTTTGAGACCGTTTTCTATCAAATTTTGAACAGCCCCATTTGTGAGCTTGGTCTTCAAGACCTCTGTCTCCTGACGACGCTTTGAGGGGACCAAAAGCACCCCATTCTCATCCACCATGTAAGAATCACCAGCCTCTCCGAGTCTTTCCGAACCCGCGAGGATCCTTTCCGCTATTGTTCTCGCGGGCATCACGAGAACGAGGACTCCAACCACCTCTCCCTGGCTTCCCTGTCTCCTCACAGGACCCGCTATCGCCAGGACTGGCTCATTCAGTATGGGTGAGTGAAAGATATTGCTGGTTGTGACCTTGCCCTGGATGGCTTCCTTGAAGTATTCCCTGTCCGCCAGTGATTTCCCCTCCGCGGACCTCTCGCCCTTGTTGCTATCGAAGATCACGGTGCCGTCCACTTTGGCAATGGCTGCGTTCCTGAATCCTCTTTCCTTGAGAAAGCCGCTCATGAGCTTATCCACGTTCATGTACTTGACGGCAAAGATCGCATCTCCCATATCTGCTTGGAGGACTGACATGGCGGAGACGCTCTCGTAAAGGGTCGGAATAGTGAGAAGGGTCGAAACGTCCGATATCTTCTGATCCATCCACTCGCGCAGTATCTGGGCTTTGTTTTCCACATAGAGGCTGTTTTCATTGATTATCCTAGCCCTTAGAGCCTCCTGGCTCTGAACGTAATTGTAAAGGCCAGTAGCTATCATCGGCAGAAGACCAGCGGCTACGAAGCTGATTACGAGCTTGGTGCCCAATCTCATACTCTTGAGCATGGGTTGGCCTCCTTCGGTTCATCGATTTGTATGGGAGTCTTCTCCCCGTCAGGAGTTCTATGCGGCCCTCTGAAGGGCAACTATCTCGTCACTATTTAGCACCTTGTCTATATCCAGCAGGATCTTTATCCCTCCATCCATCTTTCCTATTCCGAGGATGTACTCTGCCTTCAAGGCCCCACCAAAGTTGGGCGTTTCTTCTATGTCAGAGGCCCTTATGTTGAGGACCTCTGAGACAGAATCCACCACAATGCCCATGGGTATCTGGGATGATGTTCCCTTTATTTCCACAACTATGATGCATGTCCTTTCAGTGTATTCGACATCCGGCATTCCAAATTTCCTCCGAAGATCGACTATGGGGATCACTTTTCCACGCAGGTTTATGACCCCCTTTATGAACTCTGGAGCCAAGGGAACGGAGGTAACAGGCATCATCCCTATTATCTCCCGGACCTTCAAAATGCTTATGCCGTATTCCTCCTCGTTGAGAAAAAAGGTAAGGTATTTTCCTTCCTTGCCGACACTTCTTGTGGTCGCATCCCTTTGATTTTCGCTAGCTTTCATGTCCTCTTTCCTCCTTAAAGGATATTTGGCCTCGCATTTCTCTTGGGGCCTTTTGGTTCGTGGAGGTGGTCGTTTTGCCTCCTTGGGTTTCGAAATCTCTCGTGTTTCTCTTCCCCCGCACAAACCAAAAGAAAGACTGGGGGATGGCCTCTGCCGTCGGGCGAGGAGCCTCGGATCCCGTGTCTTTCGAGGCCCCCCAATTACGTATCGGAAAAAATTCGAGGAACTTTAGTCCATAGTTTTGAGCGCTGCCGGATGCTTCCAGGCAATGGTATGAGGACTCACTTGGGGGATGGGACCATGGTCCAAGTATCGGGCCTTCAACTGAGACGGGGTGCGGTGCGAAACCTCATGGACGCCGAGGCATTCGACCACTGGCCGCGGATAGGGGAGAGGCCGGTGGACTAGTGGGGATATGCCTCGGTGTTCCCTAGGCCCCCCAGGGGCGTGCGGAGCCCGCCTCTTCGCCGGGGAGGCAAGCCCATTACGGATGGCTTATCGGGGAAGACCTGGCGACCACGTCAAGGGCGGTTTTCTCGGAGGGGCGCGGTCTCCGCGCCCGTGTGGCAAGGCCGTACGCAAGCCGAGGCATAACACAATCATTGGGGGGCAAACGAACGCCCGGTGGCCTAGTGGGGGCAATCCTCCGGTGCAAGCAAGGTCCCCTTTACGGGCGTGCGGAGCCCGCCCGTCCGCGGGGGGACTAGCCCAGCATGGATGGCCGTGCGGGGAAAGGTCGGAGATGACGCCGAGGGAGTCTTCTCGGAGGGGCGCGGTCTCCGCGCCCGTGTGGCAAGGCCGTACGCTAGCCCGGGTATAACATGACCAGCGAGGAGTAGGCGAAAGGCCGGTGGCCTATTGGGGATAGGCCTTTGGTGAGACCGGCTCGCTCGCTTGCGGGCGTGCAGAGCCCGCCCCTCCGCGACCAGGCCAACCGCAACGCGGGTCGCCTAGCGGGGAAAGCCCGGAAATGACGCGAAAGGCGATTTTCTCGAAGGGGCGCGGTCTCCGCGTCCGGATTGCTAGGCATCACGAATGGCGAGGACCTTCATTACCGCCGGAGGTTAGGCGAGAGGCCGGCGGTTTAATTGGAATACACGGGGAGGGGGTTAGGCCTTCCTCACGGGCGTGCAGAGCCCGCCCCTCCGCGGGGGGACTAGCCCAGCATGGATGGCCGTGCGGGGAAAGGTCGGAGATGACGCGGAAGCAGTCTTCTCGGAGGGGCGCACTCTGTGCGTTCGCGTTGCGAGGCCGTACGCTAGCCCGGGTATGGCATGATCATCGAAAGGTGAACGAACGCCCGGGGGCCTAACGGGGCCATCCCCTGGCCGGAAGCTAGGCCTCCTTTGCGGGCGTGCAGAGCCCG
>Ga0209227_1001398_pt1 | contig 18703 bp, 17 predicted proteins | sample YNPBryantNP2012_FD_185815 | JGI IMG/M metagenome (GOLD analysis project Ga0209227, IMG submission 185815) | Anoxygenic and chlorotrophic microbial mat microbial communities from Yellowstone National Park, USA - YNP Bryant NP 2012 (SPAdes)... ...
GAAGTGATCACCCATGCTCATAGACCTCGCGTGCGGGCGGGCGGGATGCTTTTAAAGAGCCGTCATTGCTGGAGATGGGAAATGGCCCGGAGCCTACGGGTCCGTGCATGTCGGTTTGATCTTGCCTCTCGCGTGCGATCATAATTTTTCTCGTAAGAGGAGCATCAAACGATCCTCTTCTATTGAGAAAGTCCCAGGCAGCGGGCCAGCTCCAGGCGGGCCAGCTCCCGCGTACCCCACAGCAGCTTCAGCCCCTTAGAGGCGCGCCACAGGGCGGAGACGCGGCTGTCCAGGGTGTAGCCGAAGCCCCCGCAGATCTCCACGGCGGAGGAGGCCGCTTCCTCCGCCCAGCCCGCGGCGTAAAGCTTCAACATGCATATCTCGGCGTGGATATCCTCGCCCCGCTGGAGGCGGTGGGCCGCTGGATAAAGGGAGGTCCGCAGGACCTCCAGCCCCGTGGCCATGTCCGCCAGGCGGAAGGCGACGGACTGGTGCTCCGCCAACCGCCTCCCTCCCTGTCTCCGCTCGCGGGCGTAGGCCGAGGCCTCCTCCAAGCAGGCCCGACCCATGCCCGCCGCCAGGGCCGCGGCCAGCAGCCAGGCGCCATCCAGCAGCTCGAGCAGTTCCCCGCGCCCCAGCCTTTCCCGCAGCAGCCGACCCTCCGGAACCACGCAATCCTGCAGCACCAAGGCATGGTTGGGAAGCCCTTCCCAGCCGCTGAAAAGGTAGCGGTGAGCGACATGCAGGCCGGGCGCCTCCGAGGGGAGCAGCAGCGCCGCTGTCCCCCCCTCCCCCCGGGCCAGCGTGAGCAGCTCGAAGGGCTCTTGCGAGGCGTTGGCGACGAAGCATTTGTTGCCGTTGACGACAAGGGCGCCCTCCCGCTGGGACAAGGCCGCCCGGGGTTCGGCGAGATCGGTGCCCACCTCCGGCTCGGTCAGCCCCACCGCCCCCAGGCGCTCTCCCCGGGCCAGGGGAGACAGGAGCTCGCCCAGCCGCTCCGCCCGGCCCCAGAGGGCGACGCCCCGACAGCATGAAAGGTGGCTGATGAGCATGGCCGCGAGCGGCGGCTCTCCTGCCGCCGTCTCCTCTATGACCACCGCCGCCTCCGGCCATCCCGCACCCTCCCCGCCGTGCTCGGGGGCGGTCAGCAAGCCGGCCCAACCCAGCTCGGCCGCCCGGCGGAAACGGCCCAGCAGCTCGCTGGGCTCCGGGGATGCCCACCCTCCTCCGCCGGCGCGGCAAGAGGCGAACCCGTATGCCTGTTCCCGCAGGAGCCTGGTCAACTCGCCGCCGCCGTCGCAAGCCACGGGATCCACGCTCATCGCCTCAGGCTATCTCCACGCAGGCTTCCTCGTCGAAGGGATTGGTGCGCACCGCCAGGGAAAACAGATAGGGGTAGTTGTTCTTCAGATGGACGAGGTAATGCAGCCACTCGAAGATGAGGAGGTGGAAGACCCGGCGTACGTCCCCCTCCAGGTGGGCGAAATCGGGGTCGCTGATGTCATCCAGGCCTTTGCGGAAGAGCAGCTCCTCAGAGAGATGGTCCACGGCCCAGAGCAGGTCGGTGAAGGTGTCGTGTTCAAGCAGGGTGGGGTTCTCCAGCATCCTCAGGAAGAAATCGCGCCTGGAGTTGAGGAAGGAGCGCAGCTCGTAGAGGTCGGTGCGCTCGCGGTCCAGGACGTAATCGAAGCCCTTCACCCAATCCGCAGCTTTCCGGAAGTCGGCGTCGCTCCATGCCGCCGAGAACTTCAGCCTCGCCGCCATCTCCGCCGGGCAGCTGCCGCTGCGGATGAGGTGGTTCAGCAGCTCCAGCCCCATCTCGCTGAAGAAGGCGCCGATGACCATGTTCATCTTCTCCATGGTGGCGCGCTTCTCACGCGCCCCCAGCATGCGGTCAACGATCAGAGTGAGCAGGAGGACCTCGATGGGCATGAAGGCCAGGTCCCCCAGCAGGTAAATGTAGATGTGGTGAGGGTCGCGGAAGATGAGGTAGTGGATGAAGTAGAGGATGGCGGAGAGCAGCAGCAGCGCCGCTCCCAGCAGGAACAGCCAGCCGGAGCGCCTGGCTGTCTCCATCAGCTTTGCCCTCGCGCTCAAAGCCGTCCTTCCCTTTTCGAACCGGGCCGCGCCTCCTTCCGGGGAGGCGGCGTACCGTCCGCTGCCTTGCTCGTCCCAGATGATGATACATCAATCGCTCGGCTTTCCGGGGAGGAAGAAGGTCGCCGCAAGATCGCCGCGTGCGTTCAGTAATTTGACCGGCTGGCCGGGAGATGAATACAATTGGTTCTTGCGGCGCGCGGCGTCGCCTACCCGGCTGGGGAAGACAAGGCGGAAAGGGGGGCAGACCGGCTTCCCTTCCCGCGGGATGGGCAGGTGCGAAGAGGAGGGGATGCTGCATGGAAGGGCTCATGGAATCCTATTTCACCCCGCTGGTCCCCATGGATTTCGGTTATCAATACCGCCTGGGGGCCTACCTGGAGAGGTACCTGGACGGGCTCAGGGAGAGGAAGATACTGGGAGTAAGGTGCGAAGGGTGCGGGGACGTCATGGTGCCCCCGCGGATGTACTGCGGGAAGTGCCGGCGCAAGCTGGAGGAATGGATCGAGGTCAAGGACCGCGGTGAGCTGGTGGAGTTCACCGTGGGCCACGTCATCATGAGCAAGGGGAAGCTGAGCCCCTCCGATCCCTACATCATAGGCCTGGTCCGGCTGGACGGTGCCACCCATCCCCTGCTGGCCCGGATACAGGGTGTGGAGGTTTCCTCCCTGCGGCCGGGGATGCGCCTGCGGGCGCACTGGAACGAGGCGGCGGAGAACGACTACTTCGTCCTCGACCATTTCGGGCCGGAGTGAGGGGGTGAGCGGGAATGGATGAGAAGGTCGCCGTAGTCGGCATCAACTACGCTCAGGGAGACGACCTCGGGCTCACCCGGGAGCGTCTCTGCTTCCAGACGGTCAAGGGACTACTGGTCCAGCTGGGGATCGACCGCCACGCCATCGACTCCTTCATCCTCGCCTCCAACGATTTCCTGGAGGGCCGCACCATCTCCAACGTCTTCGAGGACGGGCCGGTGGGCGCCTATCTCAAGGACGAGACCAAGGTGGAGATGGACGGCATCAACGCGGTGGTCTACGGGGCTCTGCGCATCCTGGAGGGAAGCTACGACACCGTTATGGTTGTCGCCCACAGCCTCTGCGGGCACCAGGTGAGTCCCTACCTGCAGGTGCAGTACTCCTTGGATCCCACCTACGACCGCCAGCTCGGTCTGCTCAACGAGCTCTCCGGGGCGGCCCTCCAGGCCCGCTCTTACCTGCGGCGCAACGGCTTGGACGAGGGCTGGCTGGACCAGGCGGCGGCGCGGGAGCTGGCCGCAGGCGCCGCCAACGAGAAGGTGACCCGCCCGCTGCAAGGGATGGACGAGGGCAAGGTGGGCTCCTCGCCCTTCCTCTACGAACCGCTGCGGGAGCTGCACTGCTATCCACCCACCGACGGGGCCTGCGCCATCGTCCTGGCCTCGGCCGGGAAGGCGCGCGAGCTCACCGATAAGCCGGTATGGATAAAGGGCTTCGGGTCCAGCATCGATTCCTACTACATAACCCACCGCGACCTGACCGTTTCCTCGTCGGCGGCCGAGGCGGCCAGGCGCGCTTATGCCATGGCCGGCATCACCGACCCCGAGGTCCAGATAGGGCTGGCCGAGATATCCGGCCTCTTCGCTCACCAGACCCCCATGCTCATCGAGGCCCTGGGGCTGGCGCCCGAGGGGGAGGCGCCCCGCGGATTCGCGCAGGGGAGCTTCGGACGGGAGGCCCGGCTCCCCGTCAACCCGTCCGGCGGGGCTCTGTCCGCCCATCCCGTCTGCGCCACCGGCGCGGTGCGGGTGGCGGAGGCCTTCCGCCAGCTCAGGGGGGAGGCTGGTGCTGTGCAGGCGGGGGAACCGAGACTGGCCGTGGCGCACGGGCAAGACGGCCTGTGCATGCAGCAGAACACCGTGCTCGTGTTGGGGATCTAAGGGGTGATGAGCATGCGCAACGTGGCCATCGTGGGTGTGGGCTACTGCCCCGTGTTCGTCAGCAAGCGCAACGATGTGAGCATCCCCGAGATGATCTCCGAGGCCATCCATAACGCCTACCTGAACTGCGGCCTCACCCCTGAGAACGTGGACGCCTTCACCTTCGGGAACATGCACACCTTCGAGGGGGTGAACATGCCCCACCTCTGGAGCATCGACCACCTCACCGCCCTGGGCAAGCCGATCATGCGCATCGCCACCGGGGGGACCACCGGCATGAGCGCTTTCCACTGCGCTTACTACCACGTGGCCTCAGGGCTTTACGACGTGGTCATGACCATCACCTTCGAGAAACATTCCGAGGGAGACGCGCAGGTGGGTCTGGCCGGCATCATCACCCCGGAGATAATGACCGTGCTGTCCCTGGGCATCGACCTCACCGGGGGCTCGGGGATGGGCGGTCTGGGCGGCGGCAGCGCCGGGGGCATCTCCTTCCAGGCCACCTCCTACCTGCACCATTCCGGCGCGGGCATCGAGCACATCGACGCCCAGGCGGCCCTGGAGAGGCGCAACGCCGCTAAGAACCCCTATGCCCATCTCAAGGACCCCGAGTGCACGGCGGAGAAGATCGCCCAGACCCCCTTGGTCTCCTACCCCATCAGATACGGCCACATCTGCCCGACCACCGACGGGGCCACCGTGTGCATCTTGGCCTCGGAGGATAAAGCGGCAAAGATAGCGGACAAGGCCGCCTGGATCCACGCGGTGGCCAACTGCACCACTGACGCCACCACCGGCAACCTCATCGAGGGGCTCATCACCGACCCGGCCGAGCAGATGTCCTGCCAGTTAGCGGCGAAGAGGGCCTACGAGCGGGCGGGCATCGAGGACCCTCGCAAGGAGATCGACCTGGTGGAGATCTATAACGGCTTCGCCCACCAGACCCTCATGTTCCTGGAGAAGCTGGGACTGTGCGAGGTGGGGGAGGCGCACAAGATGCTGGAGCGGGGCGAGACGGAGATCGACGGGCGGCTGCCGGTCAACGCCTCCGGCGGGGTGGTCAGCACCAACTCCATCGGCACCTCCGCCCTCAACCGGGTCACCGAGTGCGCCCTGCAGATCATGGGCAAGGCCGAAGGCGGCCATCAGGTCCCCAAGAAGGTGAGGAAGGCCCTGGCCCATGGATGGGGCGGGCTGATGCAGTACAACACGGTTACCATCCTGGGGGACGCCCCCCTGAAGCGGTAGGGGAGGGGTGGAGATGAGCGAGGAGAAGAAGCAAGATTTCCGCGTGGTCCCGGGGGCCTGGGAGCTGTCGGGCTATAACTTCCGGGTGGAAGGAAGGGGCATGCGCCTGATGATGCAGGGGATGAAGGAGGGGAAGTTCACCGGCATCCGCTGCGGCAGCTGCGGCATGGTTTACCTCCCCGGCCCCTTCTACTGCCGCAAGTGCCTGGTGGAGATCGAAGAGCCCGTGGATGTCGGCGACCACGGGACCATCAGGTCCTTCACCGCCACCATGTCCGACATCCGCGGCAATCCCCTGCCGGAGCCGCAGGTGACACTGATGGTCCAACTGGACGGGTGTGACTCCTGGATCATGGGGGTCCTTCGCGATGTGGATTGGCGCGAGGTGAGGATAGGTCAGCGGGTCAAGGTGAAATGGAGGCCCTCGGAGGAGCGAACCGGCTCCCTGCAGGACATGGACTGTTTCGAGTACGAGTGAGCCAGGCCGGCCGGGCCCCGCGGGGCCGGCGCGGGCAGGGGATCCGCACGGTTCAGGCGATGCCCATGAGCATGGCCAGACCGAAGACGACAAAGACCACGCCTGCCACCCTGCGCAGCTTCGTCGGGGGGAGGAAGCGCTGCAGCTGCCCTCCCAGCAGCACCGCAAGGGCCGAGGTGGTCCAGAGGGCCGCCGTCCCGCCCAGGAACACGGATAGGGGCTTGCCGTAACGGGCGGCCAGGGCCAGCAGGGAGAGCTGGGTCTTGTCCCCCAGCTCCATGGCCAGCATCATCAGAAAAGAGGCGAGGAAGGGCCCCGCGCCTCCTTTGTCGCCGCCTCCCTCCTCTGCGCCTTTTTCGCGGAGAAGGTAGAGCAGGCCGAAGAGGACCATGGCTGCCCCCGCCACCACTTGCAGGGCGCGGAGAGGCAGGAACCGGTAGGCCAGGGCCCCGAAGGTGACCGCCAGCAGGTTGAGCAGGAAGAAGGCGGCCATGGCTCCCGCCAGGACCATCCTCCAGGGCATGCGCGAGCCCATGGCCAGCAAAACCAGCTGGGTTTTATCCCCCAGCTCGGCGAGGAAGATCACGGCGAAAACGGCGGCGAAGACGCGCGGGCTCATGGTGAGATGATACCCGAAAAGCCCCCCGGTTCGGCTCGGCCACCCGGAAGGGGCATCAGGTCACCGGACTCCGCTTTACGACGTAAGGAGCGAGGCAGGGGCTCCCCAAGACCTCCCCGGAGCATCCCCGGAGCCGGATAAGGGCGGCGGTCATGGGCCACTTCCTGTCTTATAATGAAAGGCAAAGAGGCCGGGGTCCCATCCCGGCCGCGTACCGAGGAGCGCCGAAAGGGGGTTAACGGGTGAGCCGCCGCAAGACCGAGAGACAGCTGAACCTGATCGTCGCGCTCCTGGATTCTCGCCGCCCCCTGACCCTGGAGGAGATACGCAACAACGTGCAGGGCTACGGGCAGGAGGACATCGGCGCCTTCAAGCGGATGTTCGAACGGGACAAGAAAGAACTGCGCGAACTGGGCATACCCATCGAGCTGCAGCCCACCGACGCCTTCGGCGAGGAAACGGGGTACCGCATCCCCAAGGAGGCCTACTACCTGCCCGAGATAGACTTCGAGCCGGAGGAGCGCATGGCACTGTGGATCCTGCACCGGCTGGTGCGCGAGAGCGGGTTCCCCTTCGGTGAGGAGGTGGGGCGGGCCATGTACAAGCTGGCCCCCGACCTGGGAAGGGAGAGGGCGGAGGCGAGGCTGCCCCTGGGCTGGATGACCGCCGAGGAGGAGGGGACGCGGGGCAACCTGAGCACGCTGCTGCGGGCGGTCATCGAACAGAAGAGGGTGAGGATGAGCTACCGCTCCCTGCGCGATCGTCAGCCGCGTGAGCGCGAGGTGGATCCCTACGGCCTTTACTTCCAGCACGGCTGCTGGTATCTGGTGGGGCACTGCCACTTCCGGGGGGAGCTGCGCAGTTTCCGGGTTTCCCGCATCCAGGGCGAAGTGGAGCTGCCCCTGGCAAGCGCCAAGGGGCCCGATTTTAAGCGGCCCGCCGGCTTCCGCATATCCGAATACGCCAGGCGTTCTCCCTGGGAATTCGAGGAGGGGCCGGAGTTCGAGGCGCGGATCCGCTTCTCTCCCAAGGTGGCCTGGTGGATTGAGGAGAACATGTCCCGGCGCCATCGGTTCCGGAGCCACAGGGACGGCAGCGGCATCCTCACAGTCAAGGGGAAGAACCGAGAGACCCTGCTGGCGTGGGTGCTCTCCTTCGGGGAGGACGCCGAGCTGCTCTCCCCCGCCGAGCTGAGGAAGGAGATGCGGGAGAGGCTGCGGCGGATGAAAGCGGCGCTGACCGGGAGAGGTGGTTGAGGTGCCGAGCGGCGAGAGCAGGATGACGCGGCTGCTCAGCCTTATCCCCTACCTAGTGAGGAACCAGGGAGCCACGGTGGACGAGGTCTGCGAGACCTTCGGCCTCAACCGGAGGGACCTGCTGGACGACATGCAGCTCATCTTCCTCTGCGGGAGGCCTGATTACGACCCCGGTGACCTCATGGAGGTGAACATCGAGGGGGACCGCATCTATATAAACATGGCCGACTACTTTTCCCGGCCTCTGCGCTTCACCTCCCAGGAGTTGGTCTTCCTCTACCTGGCAGGGCGGGCCCTGTCTGACCTGGCCGGCCTGAAGGAGGCCTCCACCTTCCAGTCAGCCCTGTCCAAGCTGCGGGAGGCGCTGATGGCCGAGGACAGGACGGTCCTCGACCAGGTGGAGGAGCTTCTGGCCATCGAGCCCGAGCACCACGACCAGCCCCGCCTGCAGATGCTGCGGGAGGCCATCGAGGAAAGGCGCAGGGTGGAGATGGAATACTACAGCTCGGGCCGGGACGTGCTCACCAAGAGGCGCATAGACCCCTTGAAGCTCCATTTCGCCGGGGGCAACTGGTACCTCACCGGTTGGGACCATCTTTCCGGGGAAAAGCGCCTCTTCCGGGTCGACCGCATCCGGGAGTGCAGGGCCCTCCGCACCCGCTTCAACCCCGAGGACTACCCCCTGGAGCGCCCGGATGAGCAGCCGGGCATGGGCGCTTTCTCCGGACGAAAGGTCCGGCTGCGTTTCAGCCCCTATTATGCCAACTGGATAATGGAGCAGGACATCTTCTCCAGCAAGCAGATGGAAGAGGATGGCTCGGTCACCTGCACCCTCTATGCGGAGAACTTCCCCTGGCTGGAGAAGGAACTCCTGCGTTACGGCACCGGGGTGGAGATCCTGGAGCCCCCCGAGCTGAGGAAGGCGGTCCTGAAGAGAGTGAACAACCTGCTGCGCATCTACCGGGATTGAGGTTGCGAGTAAACGTTAGGGCTTATAAGGCGGGCCAGCTGTAATCTGCGCATGTCCCGAGATAAAAGGGCGCTGGCTGGCCAAGAACCTTCCACTAAAAGGGATTTGTGCCCATGCTTCCGGGAAAGTAATGGCTGCGAGACCTCCACTATCTCTTTCTTAGGAGATATTGGGTCGAATGGGGAATGGATATCCCCTGCGGCGTCAGGCGCGCTTCCTCGCGTATGATTGCAGAAAGCGCTCTATACTCATGCTGTCCAGGTCGGACTTTATCTCCTTCTCCCGCCGCCGCGCCCGTTCCAGGTCGTGGAATCTCTCTCCGTAGATGATGCGCTGGGACCGGTAATCCCACACTTCGACCAGGAAGCCCTCCCCGAAGTCGGCATCCACGAAGCCCTTGCTGATCCTGACCTTGTAGGCGTCCCGCGCCGGGCTGGAAGCGTTCCTGCTCATGTTCTCCGCCCTGCCTGACTTCACGGCGAACCACCCCCGGAAGCCGGCATCTCTCTTATCCGTATATGTCAATAAAAAACAGTTTTTAAATTCTACCACACTATCGTTTGCCCCGCAAAAAAACTCACCATTCCGACCTCCGGGCCCGCAGAGCGCCTCTCGGGTCCGGCAAGAAGAAACGCGGAGGTGATGGGCCGCGGGGCGGCCGCTGGACCTTGTGCTATGATGTTGACACCCATGTTTCCTGGTGCCGGAGGCATAGCGAGCGGATTGCGGGGCCGGGCCGCCGCGGCCCTGGCAGCCGCCTGCTGCGCGGCCTTGCTCTTTTCCGCGACGATCGCCGGTTGCGGGAACATGAGCCCCCGAGAGTACTCCGATGCCATCTACTCGATAAACCTGAAGGTGGCGGAGGAGATGAACGCCCTTGCCGCGCGTATCCAGGAGCAGCAAATGGGAGGGATGAAGGAGGCCTCCCTGGAGGGCATGCGCATCTCCCGGCGCATGGAGGACGTGTTCAACTCATCCCTACAGGAAGCCCAGAAGATGAAACCGCCTCCCGAGGCCCGCGAACTGCATGCAGGGATCATTGAGCTCTATCAGCGGGGCGCGGAGCTGGGAGGCGACTTCTCTGCCGCCTATGAATACCTGTACGAGATATCGGACACTCTGGACCGTTTCTTCACCGCGGGCATGGAGGTATTCCAAGTGGGAGTCCTGGGCAGCGACCAAGCCCTGCTCATCTCGGCGTTGGACCGCGACATCGGAGCCGCCCGGGACTGCCGTGATGCGGTGGATCTCGAGGCGGGAGACGCCGCCCCGGCGACCCGGGATTTCTTCCGGGGGATGTTCGACGGGTTGCTGGGCATACTGGAGCGAGCCCGCGCGGGCATCATGTCGGGAGACGAGGAGGCGCGACCGCGCCTCAACCGGGAGTTGAGCGAGTTCTTCGCCGGGCTCCTGCAGGCGGAATCTGAAGGAATACCGGGTTTCGCCGAGCTGTCCGACCGGCTGCTGGAGTTGCAGGGCCGTTACCACGAGTTGGCGCGCATGGTCAACGACCTCTGAGCGATCCGGCTCGATCGAGGGAAGGAGGCACCATCTTGACCGCACCTGATGCCGACGCAGCGGTGGAAGCGCTTTTCAACCCCCGCAGCATCACCATCCTGGGAGCCTCGCGCAGCGTGAACAAGTGGGGGAACATCATCCCCGGGAACATCATTGGGGGAGGGTACCGCGGACCCCTATTCCTGGTCAACCCCCAGGGAGGCGAGATCCACGGCATGCCGGTCTATCGCAGCGTGGAGGAGGTCCCCGGTCCCCTGGACCTGGTCATGGTGACCATCCCCGCCGAAAAAGTGGAAGGGGAGCTCGAGGCGTGCGGAAGGGCGGGGGCGCGGGTGGCCATCGTCATATCCGGGGGCTTCAGCGAGTCGGGGCCGGAGGGTAGGGAGATGGAGCGCCGCATGGTGGAAAGAGCCCACGCGGCGGGCCTGCGGGTTGTCGGCCCCAACACCATGGGGATATATACGGCCTCCCTGAACCTGACCGCCCTGATGCCCGCGGTCCGGCCGCTCCCCGGCTCCATCGCCTTTGCCGCTCAGAGCGGCAACCTGGGCACCCAGATGCTGGGCTACGGAGCTTACCGGGGGGTGGGCTTCTCCCGCTTCGTGTGCATCGGCAACGAGTGCGACCTCGACTTCGTGGATTACCTGCGCTACTTTGCCCGGGACGAGGCCACCCGGGTTATCCTGCTCTACGTGGAAGGGTTCAAGCGGCCCCGCCTCTTCCTGGAGGAGGCGCGCAGAATAAGCCCCCGCAAGCCCATCGTCATCTACAAGGCGGCGGGGACGGGAGCCGGGAGGAGCGCCGCGGCCTCGCACAGCGCGGCCATGGCCGGCTCCGAGGAGCTCTACTCGGGGATGATCGCCCAGCTGGGGATGGTGCGGGCACGCACCACCGAGGAGATGTTGGACATCTCCGATGCCCTGGCGAAGATGCCCCTGCCGCGCGGCAACCGTGTGGCCGTCCTCACCTGGGGGGGCGGCTGGGGGGTGGTCACCGCGGACCTCTGCGAGCGGGAGGGGCTGGAGGTGCCTCCCCTGCCGGAGGAGGTCCGCGAGAGGATGGACCGCCTCCTCCCCTCCTACTGGAGCAGAGGCAACCCGGTGGACCTGGTAGGGTTCTTCGACATCGATGCGCATATAAACTGCCTCAGGGAGCTGGTCACCAGTGATGCCTTCGACGGCGTCATCTCCCTGGGGACGGTCAACGCCAACGTGTCTTTCCGGGAGATGGTCGAGAGGGAGTGGGCCGCGGTGGACGAAGAAGACAAACGCAAGGTGCGCCTCCACATGGAGAAGATGACCGAGGCCTTCGTCCAGACGGTGGTGGAACTCACGGAGCGCCACCGCAAGCCCATCGTCACCGTGGGCATGCCCCAGCGGGAGAGCGATATGCACCTCCTCCCGGAGGAGAGCCGCCGCATGTGCATATACTCCAATCCGGAGAGGGCGGTGCGGGTGATGAGTGCCCTGGTGACCCGGGCACGCTTCCTGCGGGAACGGGGTGCGGTAGGAACGGAGTCCTGATGCCCTGGGAGCGGGCTCTCCTGCTGGGCGGGGTGCAGGGACTTACGGAGTTCTGGCCCATCTCCTCCTCCGCCCACTTGGCCCTGCTCATGCAGCTCTTCGGTTGGGGGGAACCCCGCCTCTCCTTCACCGTGGCTATGCACGCGGGCACGTTCCTGGCGGTGCTCCTTTTCTACCGCGGAACCGTGCTGCGCCTGCTCCGTGCGGTGCCTGGGCTGCTCAGGGAGGGGAGAACGGGTGGGGACCCCGACCGGCGCCTGCTCCTACTGCTGGCGGTGGCCTTTTTCCCCGCAGCGGTGCTGGGCGCCTTCGCCTCGGGGTCGTCGGAGGCGATGGAGGGCATGCCCCTGTTGATGACCTTGACGCTGATGGGCTTCTCCCTGGTTCTGGCGGCGGCGGACCGCATGCGCCCTAGCAAGCGACTCGCGGCCCTGAGGTGGCGGGACGCTTTGATCATCGGCATCTTCCAGTCGCTGGCCATGGTCCCCGGAGTGTCCCGCTCGGGGGCGACCATCGCCGCGGGGCTCTTCTTGGGGCTGGACCGGGAAGAGGCGGTGGAGTTCTCCTTCCTGCTCTCCCTGCCGACCATCGGCGCGGCACTGTTGCTGTCACTGGCCCGGATGGTCGGGGAGAGCGGCGGTGCGGGGATGTCCGCGATCCTGGCGGGAACGGCGATGTCCTTCCTGACCGGCCTGTTCGCCGTGCGCTTTCTGTCGGGCTGGGCGAGGCGGCATGATTTCACCCCATTCGTCGCCTACCGCCTGCTGCTGGGGGCGGCTCTACTGCTGAGCGGGTTCGCTTTCTGACCGCAATAGGATCTACCCTTAGGGGCGCATGGGATGGGATGTTCGGCTTGCCCACAAGGGATCCGGGTCGAGAGGCTTTCCCGAATCGATCTTGGGGCGGCTCCCGCAAGGCCACCGTCAAAGGGCGAAAGACCGATATCAAAAGGAAAACCCAAGGAACCTTTGGGACCGCTGCGCTCTCGCGCAACGTTTTCTACTCGGCACCTTGGGCTTTCTGGGAAGCTTTAACCAGTTCCGTCTTATGCTTTAACGCTCTTTTCCCCGCCTCGCGAACAAATCTCATCTTACCACCCCCCGCGGGGCTGTCAATAGGGCGGGGGGTAATTTACCGCAGTTTTTTCATGCGATGTTTTCCCAGATTTGGAAGGGATTTCAGCAGAACAAGCTTAATATTTACAAACCGAAGAAAAATTCTTGGGGCGCCGCGATTTTTTTTGAGCGCCGGATTACTTTGCCAGCAGGGCAAACGTGAGGCAAAACGTGACGGACGGCGATTCCCTGAATTACCCTCGGGTTAAAAAACGAAACCGCGGATGCTCTATAATCTTATTCTCATCAGAGGGATGGTCCGGTGGAGGAGCGGATGAGAGGGATTAGGAAGGGGAGTTGAGGAAGATGTCCGAGTGGGACCTCAGGGGATGCCTCATACCGGTGATCACTCCTTTCGGGCGTGGAGGGGAGGTGGACGAGGCGGCGCTGCGCCGCATCGTCGATTATCTCATCGAGGAACAGGAAGCCGACGCCATCATCCCCTGCGGCACCACCGGGGAGTCCCCCACCCTGGACCACCGGGAGCATCTGCGGGTCATCGAGGTGGTGCTGGAGCAAGTCAACGGGAGAGTGCCGGTCATCGCCGGCACCGGCTCCAACAGCACCGCTGAGGCGGTGGAGATGACCCGCCAGGCTGAGAAGATGGGGGTGCAGGGCTCCCTGCAGGTCAGCCCGTACTACAACCGCCCCAGCCAGGAGGGCATCTACCGGCACTTCCAGGAGGTCGCCTCCTCCACCTCCCTGCCGCTCATCCTCTACAACATCCCCGCTCGCACCGGCCGCAGCATCGAGCCGGAAACGGTGGTCCGCCTGGCGGCCATCGAGAACATCGTGGGGATCAAGGATGCCTCCGGCTCCATCCAGTACGCCTCTGCCCTGATGGAGGCGTTGCGCAGGGAGGGGCTTAGTTTCCACGTCTACTCCGGCGAGGATGCCCTGACCTTTCCCCTCCTCTGTCTGGGCGGCATGGGCTGCGTGGCTGCGGTGGGGCACGTGCTGGGGCGGGAGTTCTCCCGGATGTGCCGCCTGGTTTGGGAGGGCCGTTTGCAGGAGGCGCGCGATATCCATTTCCAGGTGCTCCCCTTGGTGGAGGCGCTGTTCTGCGAGCCCAACCCGGCCGGCTTCAAGCAGGCGTTGAAGTGGATGGGCTTGCCCGCCGGTGCCCTCCGCCTTCCTTTGGTGGAGATGAGCGAAAAAGGCAAGCAGAGGCTGCGCGAGGCCATGGTCGCGCTGGGAAAAGCGCGGCCCGAGGACTGCACCTGAGCTGATTTTCTGGGGCGGGTGTTGCGGGGCCCGTGCGGGGGCCCGAGGCGAGGAAGGGCGAAAGGAGCCCGTTTTTCCAGTAGGAAAAGGAAGAGGGTGAGAGGCGATGTGCCGGGAAGGAGTGGACCTCGTTACCCTGAAGGTCTCCCTCAAGCAGGAGGCCGACCGCCTGCGGCTGGAGCAGGACCACCTGCGTCAGTGGGCAGCGCTGGCCGCCAACGTCAACCTGGAGGACATCTCCCGCAAGCTCCAGGAGGGCTACCGTGGCCTCTCTGAGGCGGAGGGGCTTCTCCGGGAGGCGGTGTCCGAGCTGGCGGAGGCCCAGATGGGAGGGGACGGAGACGCCGGAATCACGGTTACGCCGGTCTGACGGCGCTGAGGCGCCCTGGGTAGCCGCCGACCATCGAGCCCGGGGAGTTCCCAGCCGCGCCGCAGCTCCGGAACCGGGCAGACACCTCCCTTCCGATCTCAGTGAGCGGAGAGCGGTGAGCGGAGAGCCGCGGGGAGAAGCCGCATAATATCAAGGGACGGAGGCCTCGCCGCCCCACGCATCCTCGGGCCTCGAGCACGGGTGGCCAGGGGCTGAAGAAGCGGGACGAACCCGGGCCTTTTTCCCTGCCACTCCCTTTGATCCGTACCGAATATTACGAGCAGTCCGGTAAGCCGTGGCCGGAAGGCAAGGGGTCCCCGCCGAGGCCCCTCATCCCCCAGCCAGAGGGGGGAAGATGGAGATGACGTCGCCGTCCCGCAGTTCTGTCCTCAACCCCATAAGCTGCGCGGCGTTCCGTCCGTTGACCAGAAAAGTGGCCCTTTCCAGCTGGTGGAGTAGGCCCGCTCCGTAGCGGGAACCCAGCACTCTAACCACCCCGTCCAGGTCGGCCGAGTCCAGGCACAGACTTCTCACGCCCGTTTCCCTGCGCAGGGTGGCGAACAGCCTCACCTCCACCGCGGCCAATCCCGCACCCCTCTCGCAATCTATCCTTCGTGGCTTCGCGGTTTTTCCAGGGGATTCCCCCCGGGAGTCGTAGCATCAACTCCCATTCTACCCTCCGGACAAACCGGATTGTTCCCTTCGCGAGAGCTTGGGATGCAAGCGAGGACGTCCTCCACTCCCGCATGGATGCGGTTGCCGGGTGCTGCCGGGGAGGTGGGCGGATAGGCCGGAACACTGCAGGAAGAGCGGTTGGACGGGCTGGCACCATAGCGGGGACGTTCGCAGCAGCGAAGCATTCCGAAGGCCCCCTAATCTTCAAGGTGATAATGACGATATAATATAGATGGATATCAGCGGGCGGCTGCGCCATGGGGCGACCCGGTGGGAGCGGCGTGCACGCAGGCAAACGAGGTGGGAGATTGGATTTCAGGACGCGCATGCTCAACTTCACCCGGAGCACCCGAGCCATGGCGTGGGTCTTCCTGCTGGTCCAGTACCTGCTCATGCGGCGCTACCTCAACGCCGCCATTGTCATCCCCCTACTGGTCGGGGCGGGGGTTTTTTTCATAGTCTCGTACCTGGTCCTCAAGCGCACATCGGAGGAGAAGCTGCACAACATGGTACGCATCCTAACCCTATTGGAAATCGCCCTCATCGCCTCCTTCGTCTTTGCCGGGCGTCGCTTGGGCATCGCCGGGTTCGAATACCTGCTCTCGCTCCCCTGCTTCACAGTGGCCTTCTGGTACGGGGTGAAGGAGGGGATGGCCTTCGCCTTGGTGGCCATGGCTGCCCATGCGGGCATCGTGCTACCGGCCCGCGGCATCGGCTGGGAGAACCTGGGCAACGATCTCCTCACCCCCTTCGGCGTGATCTTCATCGCCACTTGGATCTCCGGGTTCATGGCCGAAACCCGCGAGTACGAGAGGAAGGAGAAAAGGCGCCGCACCGTTGAGCTGACTACCCTGTCCAGCTTCGCCACCCTCTTCGACTCCACCCTCAAGGAGAACTCCATCTACGAGAACCTGGTGGAGGCGGTTTCCCGCACCATGGTGGCGGATGCAGTTGCCGTCTTTGCCTTCGAGAGCGACCGCGAATACCTGCACGTGGTCGCATCCTACAATATGAGCGAATCAGAGGCATCAATCCGCATCCCCTCCGATTACGGGCTGGTGGGAGCGGTGATCAGCGAAGGGGAGCCGCTGATGGTGGAGGATACCGACCTGGAGCCCCGCTACCGGCAGCTCCTGGAGACGCGGCGCCTGCGTTCCGCCATCTACGCTCCGATGAAGTGGCGGGACGAGATATACGGGGTGGTCACCGTGGGCTGCGTTCAGAGGGCCGCCTACAATCCCTACGACCTCAACCTGCTCAATGCCCTGGCCATTCAGGCGGCGGTGGCCATACACAACGCCCGCCTCTACTCCGACCTGGAGGACCGCATCGGGGAGCTGCACGCCATCTTCGAGATAGACAAGGCCATAACCTCGGCGGTGGACCTGGACCAGGTCCTCCAGCAGATCGTTCAGATGAGCATCGGCCTCTTCGACGCCAAGGTATCCAGCCTGATGCTGCTGGACGAAGAGTCGCAGGAGCTGGTCATGGCGGCTTCCCACGGCCTTTCCGAGGAATATGTCAACAAGGGCAACATCAAGGTGGGGGAGAGCATCGCCGGCCGGGTGGTCAAGGAGGGACGCCCCATCGCCGTGAAGGACATAACCACCGACCCCCGCCATATCTATTCGGATTACGCCAGGCGCGAAGGGCTGTCATCCCTTCTAAGCGTACCTCTCAGCCTCAAGGACAAGGTCATCGGGGTCCTGAACATCTACACCGATGAGCCCCACGATTTCACCGCCCACGAGATCAACCTGTTCACCAGCCTGGCCAGCCAGGCGGCCATCGCCATCGAGAACGCCCGGCTCTTCGAGAGCCTGGAGGAGATCTACCTGGATGTCATAACCGCCCTGGCCTCTGCCATTGATGCCCGGGATTCCTACACTCACGGCCATTCCCACCGCGTCACCGAATATGCAGTGCTCATCGCGGAGGAGTTGGGTCTGCCGCCGGAGGAAGTGGACATCATCCGCAACGCCAGTATCCTGCACGATGTGGGCAAGATCGGCATCAAGGAGGAGATCCTCAAGAAGCCGGGCAAGCTCACCGAGGAGGAGACCAGGGAGATGCAGTACCACCCCTTCATCGGCACCCGCATCCTGCAGTCGGTCAAGCTTTTGGAGCCGGTGCTCCCCCTGGTCTACCACCACCAGGAAAAGTACGATGGCAGCGGCTACCCGGAGGGGCTGAAGGGGGAGGAGATACCTCTGGGGGCACGCATCATCGCCGTCTGCGACGCCTTCGAGGCCATGACCTCGGACCGCCCCTACCGGAAGGCCCTGCCGGTGGAGAAGGCCCTGGAGGAGCTGCGCAACGAGTCCGGCAGGCAGTTCGACCCCCAGGTGGTCGAAGTCTTCTTCCGCCTCGTCGATTCGGGGGTCATAAAGCTGGAAGAGGTGGGGGAGCGACAGCTCCCCACCATCGTCTGAGCCGGGGCAAGAAGCGCTCAACCCAGCTGTCGCTTCCCCTCACCCATGTTCCCGGCGCGCTCCTGCGGGTGGGCGGCAACCGAGAAAAAAAACGAGGCTCTGAACCGTCTCAGGTTGCGGACGATTGTCAATTTTCAAGACCTGACCCTGCCTCTTCTTCCAGGTCGAGCAGGTAGTCCTCCTGCCTGCGGGCTCTCAGGAAACGGGGAAGGACGCTGAGCAAAAGGCTGGATAGGGTCACCAGCAGTAGGATCAGAAAGAGCAGCTTGGAGGAACTGAACTCCAGGCTCAGGGCCACCCCGGTGAGCAGAGCGGTCCACAGGTAGATCAGCAGCACCGCCTGCTTCTGGGAATGGCCCAGGTAGAGGAGGCGGTGGTGGAGGTGCTCCTTGTCGGCGTGATGGATGGGGCGTCGGGAGCGCAGGCGCCGCAGGATGGCCAGACCGGTGTCGATGATGGGGATGGCCAGGATGATCAGGGGCGGGAAGAGAGTGGCAACAGCCGCCCGCTTGAGGATGCCCTGGATGGATATGGCTCCCATGATGAACCCCAGGAAAAGGGCCCCCGAGTCGCCCATGAAGATGCTCGCGGGGTTGAAGTTGTAGGCCAAAAAGCCCAGGGTCGAACCGCTCACCGCCGCCGCCATCAGCATGGCCTGCAGAAGACTGAGTCCCCGCTCCGCCAGCGAGCCGTAGATGAGAAAGGCCACCGAGGAGATGAAGACCACCCCGGCCGCCAGGCCGTCCAGGCCGTCGATGAGGTTGATGATGTTGATGAAGGCCACCATCCACAAAAGGGTGAGGAGCAGGGAGGCCAGGGGGCTGCCGCTGAGGTCGTAGGTGTTGCCCCGGATGAAGGAGAGGCTGCGTATCTCCACCCCGAAGGATATCAGGGTGAGGACCGCCACCACCTGGCCGGCCAGCTTGGTCAACGGGGACAGCTCCCGGAGGTCGTCCCAAGTCCCCAGGGCCAGGATGATCAGCGAGGATGCGAAGATCCCCAGCGTTTCCGGGGCCCACAGGGCCTCCCACATCCCCCGGGGGTAGCCGCGGCGGAAGAGCTTGATGAAAACCAGGCAGGCCAGCACGGAAAGGGCCACCGAGGCGAAGATGGCCAGGCCTCCCAGGGTGGGGGTGGGTCTCTCGTGGACCTTGCGGTCGTGGGGCATGACGATGGCGCCCACGCGGCAGGCCAGTTTCTTGGCCAGGGGGGTCAAGGTCAGCGAGAGGACCAGGCTCAACCCGAAGGCCAGAACGTATATGG
>Ga0209227_1001402_pt1 | contig 18689 bp, 15 predicted proteins | sample YNPBryantNP2012_FD_185815 | JGI IMG/M metagenome (GOLD analysis project Ga0209227, IMG submission 185815) | Anoxygenic and chlorotrophic microbial mat microbial communities from Yellowstone National Park, USA - YNP Bryant NP 2012 (SPAdes)... ...
GAGGAGAAGCACGTATGTTCTCTCCCTCGCGAGAGGAGTTCCATCGTCTGGCGCAGCAGAGCAACCTGATACCTGTGTACCGCGAGATTCTGGCGGACATGGAGACGCCTGTTTCGGCGTTCCGCAAAATCGCGCGGGGGAGATACTCGTTTCTACTGGAAAGCGTGGCGGGCGGCGAGCGAATCGCGCGCTACTCGTTCCTGGGCACGGAGCCTGCCCTGGTGTTCCGCAGCAAGGGGCGCGAGGTACGCCTTATTCGAGATAGAGCAATCACTACCGAGACCCTTCCACAGGGGCAAGACCCGCTACACCGTCTCAAAAGCCTGCTCAGTCCCTATCGCATCGCGTTGCCAGCGGAACTGCCGCGCTTTGTGGGTGGACTGGTGGGCTACATCGCCTACGACATGGTGCGCTTCTTCGAGCGGCTGCCCGAAGAGACGGTAGATGACCTACAGGTGGACGACAGCTGCTTCTTGCTTGCGGATTCCCTGCTTATCTTCGACCACGTGCGCCATCGCATTATCGCGCTGAGCAACGCGCACGTACAGGGCGACGCGGACAAAGCGTACGATGATGCCTGTGCGCGAGTGGACGAGATGATAGAAAGGCTTCGCACCCCGCTACCGCCGGCCCCCAAAACACCGGTAAGGCAAACGCCCGTCGTCTTCACACCAAACCAGACGCCTGAACAGTATCAGCAGGCAGTTGCCCGAACCAAAGAGTATATCGCTGCGGGCGACGGCACGCAGATGGTCATTTCTCAACGATGGCATGCCCCTATCCAGTCGCATCCGTTCGATATATACCGCGCCCTGCGTTCGCTGAACCCTTCGCCCTATATGTTCTATTTGGAGCTGGACGATGTGGTGCTGGCGGGAGCTTCGCCGGAGATTCTGGTGACGGTGGAAAAACGCATCGCCACCACCCGTCCCATCGCGGGCACGCGCCCCCGCGGCAAAACCACTGAAGACGACAAAAGGCTGGCGCAGGAGCTGCTAGCAGACGAGAAGGAACGCGCCGAACATGTGATGCTGGTAGACCTTGGGCGCAACGACTTAGGGCGCGTGTGTGCTTACGGCACGGTGCGCGTGGAAGAGCTGATGACCATCGAGCAGTACTCGCATGTCATTCACATCGTCTCTGATGTGAAAGGCAGGCTTGCCCCCGACAAGGATGCTTTCGATGCCCTGCGCGCCTGCTTCCCCGCGGGCACGGTTTCGGGGGCACCCAAAGTGCGTGCGATGGAGATTATCGAAGAGTTAGAGCCGACACGGCGAGGTATCTACGCGGGCGCAGTAGGCTACTTCAGCTTCAGCGGCGATATGGATACCTGTATCGCTATCCGCACCATTGTCATTAAAGACGGGGTTGCCTATATTCAGGCGGGAGCGGGAATTGTCGCGGACTCGGTACCGGAGCGTGAACATCAGGAGTGCCTGAACAAAGCGCGTGCGCTGATGCGCGCGGTGGAGATGGCAGAAGCCGGTCTGGAGTGAGGTCACAGATGCTACTCATTATCGATAACTACGATAGTTTCACCTATAATCTGGTGCAGTATTTCGGTGAGCTGGGAGCAGACCTGAAGGTTTACCGCAACGATGCCATCACGCTGGAGGAGATCGAGAGACTGCAGCCCGAGCGCATTGTCATTTCGCCGGGTCCCTGCACGCCGAAAGAGGCGGGTATCTCCGTGCCCCTGATACAACGTTTCGCAGGCATAGTGCCCATTCTCGGGGTGTGTCTCGGACATCAGTGCATCGGCGCGGCGTTCGGTGGAGAGATTGTGCGGGCACGACAGCTCATGCACGGCAAGACCTCTGCGATTTACCATGATGGGCGCGGCGTGTTCCGCTCCCTGCCCAATCCCTTTGAAGCCACCCGCTACCATTCGCTGGTGATTGCCCGCGAAAGCTTGCCGGATTGCCTCGAAATCTCTGCGGAGACCTATGACGGAGAGATTATGGGCGTGCGACATCGGGAGTTCCCGATTGAAGGGGTGCAGTTTCATCCGGAATCTATCCTGACGCAGCCGGGCAAGGACCTGCTGCGCAATTTCCTGAACATGCGTTGGGGATAAACATGTTGTTTGTTGTGTCTGCAGGAAGAGGACAGAGGGGGGACAACGATGAACGCTGACGTTCTTCACCATCGCCTTGCGATGATGCAACAGGCGATGTTACGCGAGGGGGTGGACTGTTTCATTGCCGCGCCATCGGTAAATATGCAATATCTCACCGGTTTCGTTGAGCCGGCGCACGAGCGTTTCATGGCCCTGTTCGTGCCCGCTGAGGGTGAGCCGACTCTGGTCGTCCCTGCACTCAGCGCAGAGAGCGCACGACAGGAGGCGTTCGGGGTCGGCGACATCCGGGTGTGGGAAGACCATGAGGGCGTGGAACCCGTTTTGCGCGAGGTGGCGCAGGAGATGGACCTTGCCACCGCCATCATCGCCATCGACGAGGAGCTGCCGGCGTTATTTCTGCTGAAGCTGCAGCAGATACTGCCCACTGCCCTGTATCGCCCGGGCACCGAAATCTGGGCAGCAGCCCGCATCCGGAAGGACGAGGACGAGCTGTGGCATATCGCACAGGCTTCGCGCTATGCAGACAACGCCTTCGCCGCAGGTCTGGCATTGTGCGCAGCGGGCAACACCGAGCGGGAGGTCGCCTGCGCGATACAGGCGGAGATCGAAGCACAGGGCGCGGAAATGGCTTTTGGTCTGCCTATTGTCGCTGCAGGAAAGCACAGCGCTCAGCCGCACTACCGCACCACCAACACGGTACTGCATCCGGGCGATGTGGTCGTCATGGACTACGGGGCACGCCTGAACGGTTACAACTCCGACGTGACACGCACCGTATGCATCGGCGAGGCAACCCCTGAGATTCAAAAGATATACAAGATTGTCTACGATGCACACTACGCCGCGCGCGCCGCCGTGAAACCGGGTGTCACTGCAGAGTCGGTGGATGCCGCCGCCCGCACGGTGATAGAGAAGGCGGGCTATGGCGAGTTCTTCGTGCATCGTACGGGACACGGCATCGGATTGTCCGTCCATGAGCCTCCATACATCGTCAAGGGCAACAAGCAGATACTGGAGGAGGGTATGTGCTTCAGCATCGAACCGGGTATCTATCTGCCGGGGCGATTCGGGGTGCGCATCGAGAACGTCGTAGTTGTAACAGCGGACGGCTGTCAGTCTCTGAACTCAGAGCCCACACCCCATATTCGGGAGATAGGATAGGAGTTATGACCGTTCAACAAGCCATTGCCAAACTCGTCGAGAGGCAGAACCTGACGCGCGCCGAAGCGGCTGCGCTGATGGAAGCCACGATCAGCGGGCAGGCAACGCCCGCGCAAACCGCTGGCTGGCTGATAGCGCTGCGCATGAAAGGCGAGACCGCCGAAGAGATTGCCGGCTGTGCCGCAACCATGCGCCGCTACGCCGTGGCGGTGCATCCGAGGCGAAAGGCAGAGCTGATAGACACCTGCGGCACCGGCGCGGACAAGGTGAAAACCTTCAACGTGTCGACCGCAGCGGCGTTTGTCGCCGCCGCGGCGGGGGTGCCTGTCGCGAAACACGGCAACCGGGCGGTGACGAGCAAGTGCGGTAGCGCAGATGTTCTGGAAGCGTTGGGATGTCGATTAGACCTGCCTCCGGAAAAGGTTGCGCAAGCGATTGACGACATCGGCATCGGTTTCCTGTTTGCGCGGGCGCATCATCCTGCGATGAAGTACGCTGCCCCCGTCCGGCAGGAGCTGGGCGTGCGCACGGTGTTCAACATCCTTGGTCCACTCACCAACCCCGCCGGAGCGCCTCGCCAGCTGCTGGGCGTGTTCGATGCCGGTCTCACCCGGCTGATTGCCGAAGTGTTGCGGGAGCTGGGCGCGGAGCGCGCGATGGTGGTGCACGGTGAGCCCGGTCTGGACGAGCTTTCCACACTGGGTGAGACGACGATCGTGCATGTGCAGGATGGGCAGGTACACGAAGAGCGGATCGTCCCCGAGCAATTCGGCTTCCAACGGGCGTCGCCTGAAGAGGTCGGCGCGCCGAGATCGCCGCAGCCCTGCGCCGAGATGATACGTCGCCTGCTCAGCGGGGAGAAAGGGGCTGCACGCGACCTTTTGCTACTGAACGCGGGTGCGGCGCTTGTTGTCGGCGATGCGGCGCAGACCATCGCCGAAGGCATCCAGCTGGCAGAGGAAATCATCGATTCCGGTAAAGCCATGCACGTGCTGGAAAGCTACATCCGGTTCACGCAGGAGGCAGGCAGGTGACGGTTCTGAACACCATCCTCGCCCACAAACGTCAGGAGGTTGCCGAAGCCGAATTGCGCGTGCCTTTCTCTCAGCTGGAGAGACAGCTATCCGACGCGCCCCCTGTGCGCTCCTTTCGCAATGCCCTGCAACGAGCCGACGGTCGCGTAGCGGTTATCGCCGAGGTCAAGAAGGCCTCGCCCTCCAAGGGGGTACTGCGGGAGGACTTTGACCCGCTGCACATCGCCCGAGTCTACGCCGAGCATGGCGCGAGTGCCATCAGCGTGCTGACGGACGAGCGGTTCTTTCAGGGGCATCTGGACTATCTGCGCGCCATCCGCCGACAGGTGGACGTACCACTGCTGCGCAAGGATTTTCTTATCAGCCGGTACCAGGTGGTGGAGGCGCGCGTCGCCGGAGCCGATGCCGTTTTGCTGATTGTGGCGGCACTCACCGATGCCGACCTGCGCGACCTGATTGCTTTCACGCACGAGCTGGGCATGGATGCGCTGGTTGAGGTGCACACAGAGGTGGAATTGCAACGCGCGCTGGACGCGGGTGCGGTTATCATCGGCATCAACAACCGCGACTTGACCACCTTCCACACCACTTTAGAGGTCACCGAACGCCTTGCCCCGATAATACCCCCAGGGAGTATCATTGTCAGCGAAAGCGGTATCGATTCAGCCGATGACGTACGGCGCGTCGCACAAGCTGGGGCACACGCCGTGCTGGTCGGCGAATCGCTCATGCGGGCTGAAAATGTCGGGGAGAAACTAAGACAGCTGATTTGTTGCTAAATACGACCGACGTTATCATCACCCGTGATAAGAGAAGCATAATCCAGGTTTTTGGTAACTGGGTCCCACCGTGCGATAACCAGAGAGCGCGGTACTTTGCCTTTTTTGTGTTGGTACTCAAGCACGTCTTTTCTTCCGTACGTTTGCAGCAACCGCTTCAACATGCTGGAAGCACCAAAGGGGGACAGAATAAAAGCATATTCTGGTTGTGCCACCCGGCAATAGCCCAGCAGCTGCGACAGATGTGCCAGGGTAATAGCGGTGTTCTTACATTCCACTATCGCCAAACGGGTAGACGCCTTACTACTCACTATGCCCAGCACGTCTGCCCGGATATCCCACGATTGCCAGTCACCTGGCACCCCTGTCAATGGTAAAAGACCTGCGGCACCCGACAGGTGGGATAGGCGGTTCTTCCTTCCAACAACAGCAGAATATCTCGCCACATCATATTGTTCCGTAGGAACCGCACGACTAGGTCGACGCTGTTGTTTCGACTCACTACTTCAATATCCGCCTCCAAGAGGTTCACCAGACGACTGCGGATGTTGTGCAGTCCCAGAGATATTTCCGTCTCCTGGTCGAACTCGGAGGTCTCCCCGTGTAAATGCAGCGATGAGTAGGGAAACTCGATGGTCAGCTGGCGCACTTGTTCTGAGGCGGTTAGAGTACCTCGCGCGACAATCAAGCCAAGCAAATACGCGACGTCTGCATCCATGTAGTCCATACAAAGCGCTACCTCTTCTGGAAAATCAAGATGAACTCATGTACCTTGTTAATGCGGAAAACACTCGGATAACCAAGCGGGCGCAGGTTGTTGTACTCTTGTCGCCGGTCCCAGATAATCAGGTCATCCCACTCAAACCCGATTTCCTGCATCTTGACCGCAAAATCCGCATGGTACGGGTAGAACTTGCCCTTCTTCCGAATGTCCATCACCACCACGCAGCAATATCCCCCTTGCCGCAAGACCTCATAAACTTGTGTAAAGATCCCTTGAAGTTCTGTAAGAAATTGGTAATAGTCGTCGATCTTGCCCAAGTCCTGTTCTGCATCACCGTAGTGGCGAATGGGTTTATAATCTGCAGTGCGTTTTTCCAGCAGAATGTCCCAATAGGGCGGAGAGGTTACTACGAGGTCTATGCTTTCCTTATCCACGTGTCGCCGCAGGTTGCGGGCATCGTCTTTGATGATGTGCACATCTGCTTCCTCACCGCTGTCAAAAAGGTCGCGCTGCTGCAGGCGTTTTCGGGCAATCTCTGCAAACTCCGGGTTCAGCTCGATTCCTATTCCCCTTCTGCCGAGCTGCCTGGCTGCAATCACAGTACTGCCAACACCCACGAAAGGGTCCAGCACGGTCATCCCCTGTGTGGTAAAACACTCAATTAGTCGCCCTGCCAGTGCTGCCGGGAACATTGCGGGATGCCGGAGAGCGATTTCCTCTGCGCTCTTGCGGATGTCGCTCCAGATGGAGATAGAATACCGAGTCCGCGTTGCTCCGTCTAGCTCATTGGCACGGCGCCCCTCGGCGGCATAGACAGCCGATGGAGGTTCACAGAGTATCTCATCATCCCACTCGTCTGGGACTATAGTCGCATCCTCTTGCGAGAAACCTGGCAAAACAATATCGTGCTGCATCAGCGTACGCCCCTCTGTGCGTTGTTTATGCTTTCTACTTCATAGTACGCAAACTCCGTGGTGTTTGTCAATCGTGCGCCCTGTTCACGGCTCAGGCAATCACAATTTGCCTAAACCCGAGGGTACAATATAGCCATGAAAAACACCATTCCTGCGCGTGTCTACGGTAAAACCGGCATCCAGATGCCCATTCTGGCGTTAGGTGGGGCGGGTATCTTGCAGGACCTGAACCGCCGTCAGCAGGCGGTCGCCATCATTCGGGAAGCGATAGAGTCCGGCGTCTACTATTTAGACACCGCTGTGCAATACGCCAATGGCAACAGCGAGACCATTTTCGGCGAAGCCATACAGGGCATCCGCGATAAGGTGTTCCTGAGCACCAAAAGTGCCCGTCGCGATTACGATGGAGCATGGCGCGACCTGCAGGAAAGCCTTCGCCGCCTGCGCACGAGCAGGCTGGACCAGTGGATTGTGCATCATGTCTCCTACGCGCACGAGGTAGAGCAGCTGTTTTCCCCCAACGGTGCGTTGCGAGCCTTCCAGCAGGCGAAGGAACAGAAGATAGTGCGCTACATCGGGGTCTCTGGGCACAACGACCCTAAGGTGCTGAAGCTCATGCTGGAGCGGTTTCCGTTCGACATGGTGTTGTTCCCCCTGAACCCCGCCGAGCCGCATCACCCCCGTACCTTTGCTCGCGAGTTTCTGGAGTTTGCGGTGCAGAAGCAGATAGGTCTGGCGGTGATGAAGGTGATGGGCGTTGGCAAATTGGTAGGCGAGAACAGGTTCACCGTGGAGGAGCTGTTCCGCTACACGCTGAGCCATCCCGTGCATACAGCGGTTATCCTGCCCAACTCCGTGCGCGAATTGCGCGAGTTGGTGCAGCTTGCCAGAAACTTCCGACCGCTATCACGGGAAGCCCGCCGCCAGCTGGAGGAGCGAGCGAAGCCGTTCGCGATACAGGTAGCCAGTATATACCACGAATGGCCGTAGCACGGTAGTGGCCGCGCTCAGTCCTCCCCATACGCCTCCTCGATCGCCCTCAGCGGATCGAACATCTCTTCGATAGGTCCCAGCTGATGTTCGAGCACACAGGGAGGCTCATAGGTATCCAAATCCTCACCCTGCGCAAAACCTTTGATGAGCTCCACCATGTACAGGAAGTTGCGCAGGGGCACATCGGGTGGTACACCGTGGTCTACGGTGGGGATGTAGCGCCCGAGCTCTCTGGCGATGCGATAGCGTTTCACCACCTCCCGGCGCACCTCTGCCTTGCTGCGCATCAGCTCCCGCTTGTCGATGCCGCCCATCAGGAACAGGTGGGGATATTGATGCAGGTATCGCTCGGGGTCATTGTTCGCCGCAATCTCCACTGGAGTGCATCCGTCCAGCGCGTCGGGGAGGAACACTTCCAAAATCTGCCCGATGTAGCCATCGGAGTCCATCATCACACACTCCACGCCTCGCTCCTTAAAGAATCGGTACAGCCGACGGTAGCGGGGCAGCATGAACTCGCGCATCATGCGGGGGGAAATCATGGCGTGCGTTTTGAACGCCATATCCTCGTTCAGAATCACCACGTCCACTTTGATCGCCCGCAGGGGCTCGTCAAACAGCTCCGTGATGAACCAAGTCCAGTACTCCATCATCTCATGAACCAGGTTCGCCTGTTCCACGCACATCATGCACAGCCCCTCGAAACCCGCCCAGTCCCGCGCTGTCCACCACAAGCCCGGTACGCCGAGGGAAACGGGTTTTTCGCTGCGGTCGCACTCCTCCACGCGGTCGCGCCAGCACACGGTCGCCTGATACACACGGTAGCCATCGGGGTTCAGGGTGGATCGCTCGTTTTCGCCGGGCACGGGGATAGTGCGTTCCGGCGTGTGCGGGTCGAAGCGTTTTTTCGTCTCCTCGAAGTCGGCAGGTGTCTTTACCGGAAACTCCAGATAGCGTCTGGTGGCGAAACCGGCGGCGGGCTGATGGATAGCGTCCATCCGCTTCACGCCCCAATGGTCTATCCAGATGCGCACGTTGCCGTGCTCTTCCAGCACCCGCTCCTCGAAGCGGGGGATAGGTCCGCAGTCGAACTTGCCGATGCCCGTAAAGCCTTCCTCACCGATGAACGCACTCCAGTGGCGGTATTGCTCTTCGGATAGTCCCTGCTTGCGCCAGGCGGCGAAGGTGGACGCACGAGGTCCCCCAAAATAGTATGGCATCCTGTCGGGCTGTTGCCCGCGAACGATGGTGCGAAATCGCTCGCGTGGCGTCATGGTTTATCTTCTCCTCTCATAGCCTTCGTGGTCCCTGCTCTGCAATCCGGCGGAGGGTCTGCTTTACCTCCTCCGGCAGACCCACAATCTCGGCAAAAACGCTCAGCGGCTCTGGCATCTCGACAGCGGTCACCCACCCCACCCGCAACCAAAAGCCTGCCAACACTCGCGAACGAAACACGCCATCCTCTAGCATCGCACGCTCAAACTTGCCCGCTTCGTTCAACACGTGAAATTCCGGTTCCACCTCTGGGCGCGAGTCAATCAGCCAGTATTCGCGCACCGCGGCAGACTGGTATTCCTCGAACTTCTGCACGCGGTCGCGGTGCTGGCTCTCTTCCGAGACTACCTCCACCACCAAATCGGCAGCACCCTGCAACCGCTCGGCGGTCAGGCGGTGCAGGTTGGCTTGAGAAACAAACAGGATGTCGGGTTCTCGCGCGGAGCGTTCCAGACGCATCTCAAATGGGGCAGTGAAAACCTTTCCGAGGCGAAAGAGGTCCACATACAAACCCAGCAGCTTGCTTAGGAACTGAATAAGCTCCTGATGTCGCGTTTTCGGCGGCATAAAGATAATGACCTCCCCATCCACCCATTCCGCATGGGTATCTTCGTTGCTCCAGACGAGAAACTCCTCGTAACTCATGCGCAAGCGGCATTCCTCTTTGGGAGGCGACTTCGATACGGTTACAGACATTGCGAGACCTCCTGCAACACCTGTCGGTGCTGCGACAACAGCTTCTACTGCACCATGTATCATACTACCATCAGAACAGCAGCCTGGTCAATGAGCGGAGTTTTCCAGCAGGAATCTGGACGGCGACGGTGAATATGTGGAAGGGAGACAGCAAGTTCCGCCATGCCATGAGAAGCAGAAGGGACCGGCAAAAAAAATTTTCTTCAAAGCCTCTTCAAACCCCTTTACAACCGTGCCCCGGATTGTGTAGAATATCTGCGCATGGCAAGGGGAACACAATATATTGTGTGAGTAGCGATACAATATTACTACATGTTGTTTGCGCTGACTTTTATCTACTTTTTCCCAGCCCACTGGGCTGAGCCTCGCAGGAACGGGAGTCGGGGGTCAAAAAGCGATGTCACAACCGCGATTTGTGCATCTGCACACGCATACGGAATACAGTCTGCTGGATGGGGCAAATCGTATCAAACCGCTTGTGCAGCAAGTCGCCAATCTTGGGATGCCCGCTCTGGCGATTACCGACCATGGCGTCATGAGCGGTGTCATCGAGTTCTACGATGCTTGCGTGGAAGCAGGCATCAAACCGATTATCGGCTGCGAAGTGTATGTCGCGCCACGTAAGCGCACCGACCGCGACCCACGCAAGGACTCTTCATCCTTCCACCTGCTTCTGCTGGCGAAAAACCTCACGGGCTACAAGAACCTGATACGCCTCAGCACCATTGCATCGCTGGAGGGTTTCTACTACAAACCGCGCGTAGATCACGAGGTACTGCAGGAATACAGCGAGGGATTGATTGCTACCAGCGGTTGTTTGAGCAGCGAGGTTTGTGTAGCGCTGATTAACCGCGACTACGACAGGGCTTTGCGCATCGCTGGCTTCTACCGTGACCTCTTCGGCAAAGAGAACTACTTCATCGAACTGCAGGACCACGGACTGAGCGAGCAGAAGGCAATTCGCGATGGACTGGTTAAACTCTCACGTGAACTCGGTGTCCCCTTGATATGCACGAACGACGTACACTACCTGACCGCGGAAGACGCCCGTGCGCATGACGTGCTGTTGTGTATCCAGACGGGCAAAACGATACAGGATGAAGACCGCCTGCGCTATGGTTCCAGTGAATTCTACCTGAAAACACCCGAACAGATGGCGCGGTTGTTCCCTGAATACCCCGAGGCTCTGGAAAACACCCTGCGCATTGCCGAGATGGTTGACCTGCGCCTGGACTTCGGACGGGTGCATCTGCCTGAGCCGGACCTACCCCCGGGGCACACGGCAATCAGCTATCTGACGCACCTCGCGCGGGAGGGGATGAAACTCAAATACCATCCCGTCACTCCTGAAGTAGAACAAAGGCTGGCGTATGAGCTGGATGTCATTGAAAAAACCGGGTTTGCCCCGTACTTTCTCATCGTGCGCGATTTCGCTCAGTTCGCCCGCGACCGGGGGATTTTCTTCGGTGTGCGTGGTTCAGCAGCTGGTAGCATGGTCTCATACTGCATCGGCATCACCGACATCGACCCGCTTTATTACGGCTTGACCTTCGAACGCTTTTTGAACCCCGAGCGCGTGCAGATGCCCGATATCGACATGGACTTCGAAGATACGCGCCGGGATGAGGTGATACAATACGTCACCGAGAAATACAGCAAGGACCGGGTAGCGCAAATCGGCACGTTTGGGACGCTCGGCGCCAAGCAAGCGGTGCGCGATGTGGGCAAGGCACTGGGTATCCCTGCACAGACGGTAGACCAGATTGCCCGTCTGATACCCTCCGGGCCAAAGGTAACTCTCGACAAAGCCCTGCAGGAGAACCCGGAGCTTCAGGAACTGATAGATAGAGACCCTCGTCTGCAGGAACTGATGGAGATTGCCAGGCGTCTGGAGGGCGTCTCCAGGCATATGAGCACCCATGCTGCCGGGGTGGTCATCAGCCGCGACCCGCTGGCAGAGCATGTCCCACTGGCAAGGGTAGGCGAAGGTCCACCGGTGACCCAGTACGACATGGATTCGCTGGCAAAGATTGGCTTGCTGAAGATGGACTTCCTCGGGCTGACCAACCTGACCATCCTTGCCAAAACGCTGCGCAACATCGAGCTGACGCGAGGAGAAAGTATCGACCTGCGCAGCATTCCGCTGGATGACCGCAAAACGTACGAGATGCTTGGACAGGGTGATACGACCGGCGTGTTCCAGCTGGAATCGCAGGGGATGCGGCGCAACATCGCGGAGCTGAAACCCAGCGACGTGCGCGAGCTAGCAGCGATGGTGGCACTGTATCGCCCAGGACCGATGGAACATATCCCCGAATACATCCGCTCGAAGCTGGGGCTTCAACCCATCGTCTATCCGCACCCGTCGCTGGAACCGATTCTCAAAGAGACCTACGGCGTCATCGTCTACCAGGATCAGGTGTTACAAATTGTGCGTACGCTGGCGGGGTTCACTCTGGGACAGGCAGATATCCTGCGCCGCGCCATGGGCAAGAAGAAAACAGAAGATATGGAGAAGATGCGTTCCAAGTTTATCGAAGGCGCGGTGCGCAACGGTATCGACGCGGAACAGGCAGAAAAGCTTTTCAAGCTGATCGAGCCGTTCGCGGGCTATGCGTTTAACAAGGCGCACGCGGTATGCTACGCCATGGTCGCCTACCAGACCGCCTACCTGAAGGCGAACTATCCAGTAGAGTACTTTGCCGCCCTCATGGCAGCGCACTTTGATAACCAGGACAAAGTGGTGCAGTACGTTGAAGAGTGCCGGCGGCGCAACATCCAGATATTGCCCCCGGACATCAACCGCAGTGATGTGGACTTCACCGTAGAGGACGGAGCCATCCGCTTTGGGCTGGGGGCTATCAAAAACGTGGGAAAGGCAGCGGTAGAGGTTATCCTGCGTGCGCGGGCAGATGCACCGTTCACCAGCCTGTTTGACTTCTGCGTGCGCACACTGGAGCAGCAGGGCAACTTTGGGAAGAGCACGGTGGAAACGCTTATCCAGGCAGGGGCGTTCCACTCTCTGGTACCCAATCGCAACCAGTTGCAATCCGGTTTGGACGATACGTGGGCGGCAGCACAACGCGCTGTACACAACCGGCGCATCGGGCAGGAATCGCTGTTCGCAGGAGGACAGCTGCAGGAAGTAGAGGAGCCTCCCCTGCCCAGCGTGCCCGAATTCCCGCGCGAGCAAATACTCGCCTTTGAAAAGGAACTGCTGGGCGTCTATTTGGCGGACCACCCTCTGCGTTCCCTGCAGACGCGTATGAAGCAGCTGGGGGTGGTGCCTTGCAGAAATCTCAGTGAGATGGCGGACGGTGCACAGGTGCGCGTCGCGGGGGTCATCACGAATGTACGCCCTCTGCGAACCAAACGAGGTGACCGCATGGCAGCAATCACTCTGGAAGACCTCACCGGAACCGTTTCTGCCACAGTTTTCCCCAAAGTGTTCGAAGACAACAAATCGTTGCTTGCCAAAGATAGTCTCGTGGTTATAGAAGGCAGGGTCAAACACCGCGAACGCTTGCGTGCGGAGGACCCGGAGTCTGGCGAAGCACAGGCGCAGGTCGAACTGGTATGCGAAAAGGCACACGCCCTGACGAACGGTAGCACACCAAACAACGGTAACGGCAACGGCAAACCGTCTGCCCGCACACTGCATATCCGCCTGACGCCTGCCCACCGCCCCGCGCTGCGGGTGTTGCGAGAGATTCTCACCAGACATCCCGGCGAGGCTCGGCTGGTGTTGCACGTTGATTCCGGCAGACAGCGTTATCGCGTGGTCTCGCACCTGAACGTAGATGCCAGCGACGACACGCAGCAGGACCTGGTACGCATCGTTGGGCGGGACAGCGTCTGGCTTCAGTAGTCCTGCTTTACACACTATTTTGTATAGGCAGGAGCGCAAAAGTGTATCACATTACTACTCTGGAAAAGCCGTCACCGGGTAGTCCGGCAACAATCCGCAGCTACGTGGTTCCCGCGCAGTCCTTGTTGCTGGATGAGGAGCTGGCACCCAGCTTCCTGTCCCTGCATAACGCCCTTCGCCGAGTCTCCGAAGAATTGGCAGAGAGCATGACTCAGGTGCTGCTGGTCGTTTCGGCAGGATGGATAACCCCGGATGCTTTCAGTGTAGGAGCTTGCACACAATATGCTGGGGTTTGCGAGGAAAACTTTATTGGAATCATACCATACAGTTATCATGGCGACCCACAGCTGGCGCAGCTGCTGGTAGAGCGAGGGGCAGATGCCTCCCTGCCGGTGAGGCTGGTGGCAGAGCAGTGCGAGCTGGACGTCAGCACGGTAGTTGCGTTACACGCCCTTCGGTTAAAGGAACAGATGCAGGTGATACCACTCAGTATCTGTCCCCTATCTCTGCGCGACAGTTACCGCTGGGGACGGGTTCTTGCGGAAACCGCAGCGACGTGGGGCAAGCGTGTTGCCCTGCTGGCAGTAGGAGGGCTGTCCGGCAGATTAGACCATCGCGAGATTACCGCCGTGTCGCCCGAGGGGAAAAAACACGATGAGCAGGTATTGCGTGTTCTGGAAAGCCGTGCGTGGAACGACCTTTTGAACATAGACCCATTGCTGTCGGCGCGAGCGCAACCGGTTGGCGGAATGCATCATCTGGCAGTGTTCTCCGGCTTTGCCCAACAAGCGCGGGAAGTGCAGGTGCTGAGTTATCAGGGCATTATCGGTACAGGGAACGCCGTTGTCCGGTGCGTGTAGGGTTCTCTTGTGCTCCCCCCTCAACGCCCCTTGCAGAATGCGAGGGGCTTTTTTTAGTGACGCACAACAACCGCTCTGGCGGCTACCGTGAAGCCCGCAGTAACAGATTCAAAATCTCCATGCAGGAACATAACCACTGCACAATCTGTTCGACCTGCGTTTTGTCGGGCGGGGGGCAGTCCGCAGCCAAATCGTGGTGGGCAATGCAATGGTCTACCCATGCCCGGAAGGGGGCAGCGAGGAGTTCGAACTCCTCCCGCCACCGGCGAATCACCGACGGGGGAATCATGGTGGCGCCTTCGCCTGCGATGCGGTCAAAAAGCCGATGGATGTCTGCACGCTGCGCCGCTTCTGCTTGCTGCAGCACGCTGCGGCGGGACAGGCATTCCGCATGAGCCTCCATCTCCGTCAGCAGCTTGACCAGCGAGACTGTGCGATGTCGCGGGTTGGCGTCCACCAGACGGCGCAGGGCAAGAGATACCCCTACCAGGTACAGGGTATCTATCCATGAAAGCCATTCTGGTTTCCCCGTAAGGTGCTCACGCAGGTCTGTATAAAGCCGATGCTCCTCCCGCAGGCGCAGGGTCTCCGCCTCAATCAGCGATAGCCAGCGTCGCCACTTGCGCCGCTTGCTGAGTTCGTCCATCAGGCTTCAAACAGCCCTCCCAGCCCCTGTGAGACGGCTTCAGAAGTTGCCACCTCCAAAGAAGGCTCCTCACTCAGGATATCCACGCTCTGCAGTATGCCCATTTCCTGCACGGTGCTGCGATGCTGGTTGGGATTGTATTCCACCCGCAGACAGCGGTCGGCACCAGCCTGAATATCTTCGATATGCGAGATGATGATAATCTGTTCGAAACGGTCACGCAAGCGGCGCAACAACTGCAGGGTATTCTCGCGGCGGTCGGCATCCAGTGAGCCGAATACCTCGTCCAGCACCAGCAGCCCTAAGGGCTGACCGCTACGCTCGCATATCATCTCTGCCATTGCCAGACGCAGGCTGAGATTTACGATATCCTCTTCGCCACCTGAGATAATGGGCTTGGGGCGGTCTTCGTCGTAGAGCGTGAACTCGAACTCCTCGGTAATCTTCAGCTGCGTGTAGCGCCCATCGGTCAGCAGGTTCAGGAGCTCACCCGCGCGCTCCTGCAACTCCGGCACCACCTCACCATTCAACAGGTCGGCAAAACTGCGCAGCCAGTTGCGCACGGTCTCATCGCGGCGTATCGCGCGTTGCAGTTCGTGCAGCTCGCGCAGATGCTCCTGTAAACGCTGCCATTGCTCCTCGAGGGTCGCGACCTGCGCCTCCCGCTGCTGCACCCGTTCCTGCAGCACGCGCACCTGCGTTTCGGCATCCCGCAGCATGCTTTCACACTGGTCGAACTGGCTCATGACGTGCTGATACTCTTGCTCGTCATAAGCCAGCTCCTGTAACCTGTGGCGCGTCTGTTCCAGATGCTCCTTTGCAGATTGCAAAGCGGCCTGCACTTCGCCGTGGCGCGCCTGCAGGCTGTCCAGTCTTTTTGCAACGGCGTGCAGGCGCAGCGCCTCATCCCACGCTGGCTGCAGGTCCGCCAGCTCTTTGCGCAGCTGTTCATGGAGTGCCGCATCGTAGCCCGACGGTAGCTGCTGCATCTCGGCATCAGCGGCGTGCAACGACTTCGTCAGGTGCTCCAGCGCAGCACGTATCTGTTTCACCGTATCCTGCACCTGCGCACTTTCCCGCTGCCATCGGCTGAGGCGATCCTGCCAAACCTGCCTCTCTGCCATTGCCTGGCGCACCGCGGGTTGCAGGAGCTCGACTTGCTGACTTATCCGTTCGTGCTCCCCGGCGTCGTAAGTGGACGCCAGCTGTTCACGCTGTTGCGACAGTTCCTCTATCTGCTTGCGCAGGTTTTGCACCTCCCTCACCCAGCCATCTCGCTGGCGGATTTGCTCCTGCAATCGGGCGAGCTGCTCGCGATATTGCTGAAGGTCGGCACGCGCTTCTTCCAGATTTGTCCGGCATTGCTCAATCGCCTCGGTATCACGTTCTGCCTCTGCCTTGCGGCTCAACGCTGCCTGTAACCGCCTCTCCGCCTCCTGCAGTTCCATGTCAAAGTGCTTTACCACGCTGGAGTACTCCTCGCCCAAACGGCGGGTGCAGACAGGACACTCGCCATCGGGTCCCAGCGCCTCGACGTTGCGGCGACGTCGCTCTATCTCCCGCATCTGCTGTTGCACGCTTTTGGCTTCGGCATCTGCGCTGGCGATAGCGCCGGCACGTTGCTTCTCCAAACGCGCCAGTTCGGCTTCCAGTTCCCGCACACGCGCATCCGCTTCAAGCACCAGCGTACCCGTGCGCTGCGCCTCGGTGTCGATTCCCTCTGTGGAAGCAATCTGTTGCTCTATCTGCTTCAGTTGCCTGTCCAGAGAGGCGATTTGCGCGTCCAGCGCGGATAACTGTTTCTGTACAGCCAGTTTACGGTTATCCATCTGCTCCAGCTTGCGCTGAAGGTCTTCTGCCTGTTTCGCCTTCTGCTCCAGTTCCTGCACACGCTGCTGCTGAACGTCCAGTTCCTCCTTCTGGCTCTGCAACCGGGACAGTTCCGCCTCTGCCTCCGCAAGCTGGGTTTCTTTCTCCTTTATCTGCGCCGTCAGGTTCTCGATCTGCACCCGCAGCTCAGCACGACGCTGCTCATAGCGCTGCAAGTCATCCAGCTGGCGCAGCTGTTCACGGATCTGTTTGTATCTTTCTCCCTGCGGGCGCAGCTCCTCAATACGCGCACGGGCTGCCTGTGCTTCTGCCAGCTCACCCTGCAGACGGTTCAGCTCCTCACGGCGGGTCTGGATGGTTTGTTCCAGCAGTTTCACCTGCGTTTGCAGGCTGTCGTAAGCCGTCTTTTTTGCCCGCCACTGCTCGGCAATAGGCTTCCACTGCTCCCAGTCCGCTTTTACCCTCTCCAGTGTCTGCTCGGCCTCTCGCAACTCAGCGCGCGCAGTCTGCAGCTCCTCCCTTGCCCGTTCCAGCTGTGCCTTTGCCTCTTCGGGACTGACAGGCAGTGATTGTTTGCCCTGCAGCTCCGCACGCCCCTTCGCCAGCTCGGCGTCCATCCACTTCACACTGCGGGTAACGCGCTCCAGTCCCAGCATTCGCAGCACTTCCTCGCGCCGGCGCGCCTTGTCAAAGTTCAGGAACTCCAGCTCGCCCTGCTGTGCGAAGAACGAGGTCAGGAACTGGCGATAGGTCATACCACCAAGCAGCCGTTGCACCACGCCGTTGACCGCCGTCGTGCCATCCGCAAGCGGCACCCGCTCCGATTGCAGGCGATACAGGCGCGCCCCCTGCGCTGTGCGCTCTATTTCGTAAGTAATGCCACCCAGTGAGAAGGTCAGCACCGCCTTCGGGGTCGTGCCTCTGCCTCTCTGGGAGCCACCATCCAGCAGGCTCAGAAACAACGGGCGCACCTCTTCTACCTTGCTGCGCAATGCATCTGAACCGTACAGCGACCAGCAGATTGCCTCCAGCAGGGTGCTTTTGCCCGAACCGTTTGCCCCGATAATGGCGGTAATGCCGTCTCTAAAGGTCAGGTCCATCTCCATGTACTGTCGGAAATTAGTGAGCTGTAAACGATGCAACTTCATGCGGATACCACCTCACCTACTGCGCCCAGAGCCTGCAGCCCACGAGAGACGACCTCCTCCGCGCTGATTTCTACGGGCAGTTCCTCCTTGTGTTCTTCGACAAACTGTCGCCAGCGTTCTTCGATGGGTTGCGCTACACCTGCTTCCGTTTGCTGTCCGCCCTCCGAAGGCGATGTGCGCGGAGCCGCGCGAAAATCCACCTGTACATGTAAAGCATCCGCCATTCCCTCCACGATGGCGCGATGCGCTCGGGCACGCTCCGAGTAAGGCAGGTTCAGGATGCGCACCCGCACCAGCGCGTTGGCGGTATCTTCCAGTCTGGCTTCTGCCAGCACTTTCTCTATCGCCTCTTCTGCCGAGGCGCACTGCAAGACGTCTACATCAGGCAGGCTGACCACCCGACGTGTTGTCACCAGCTGGTGACGGATGACAGGGGGCTTGCCCTTCTCGATTTCCACCCACACCCACCCCTTCTTGCGGTTCTCGCTCCAGATGTTGGTGGTGGTGAACTCGGTCGCGCCAGCATACGCCGCGTTGTGCGCCACTTTGCGAAAATCGTGGTAGTCGCCAAGCGCAATATAATCCCACCGCTCGTCCAGCACGCGCGACATGGGCAGGAAGAAGGGCGTGTAATCGTAGTTGAACATCCCCTGCAGGATACCGTGTACGGCGAGTATGTTA
>Ga0209227_1001403_pt1 | contig 18688 bp, 6 predicted proteins | sample YNPBryantNP2012_FD_185815 | JGI IMG/M metagenome (GOLD analysis project Ga0209227, IMG submission 185815) | Anoxygenic and chlorotrophic microbial mat microbial communities from Yellowstone National Park, USA - YNP Bryant NP 2012 (SPAdes)... ...
TTGGGATTTTCCCAGCATATACTCCTCGGTTGATCAAGGACAAGACCATGCCCACCCAGAAAAAGAAACTCACTCCCCCACGACGCACCAAGCGTACGCCATTCGCGTTTCTGGATCGTTTTGCGCAAGCCCTGCGCGCGCAAGACAAAAGTCCCGCGACGGTGCGTTCCTACCTCAACGCACTTGAGCGGTTCGCCGAGTGGCTGACCCAGACGCGCGGTGAATCGTACGCGACAACTGCCGCGTTTGCTCGCGCCATCACACCGACGGATGTGCGCGAGTATCGCGCGCATCGGCTCAACGTGCGGCGCGCAGCAGCGGGGTCCATCAATCAGCACCTGGTTGCGCTGCGCGTGTTTACGCGCTGGGCGCGGCGGGAGGGCTTGATCGAGGGTGATCCCGTGAATGGCATCAAGCCGGTGCAAGAAGTGAAAAAACCGCCGCGCTGGCTCGATCGCAAAGAGCAATACGCGCTGCGTCGCGCGGCGGAAAAGGACAGCAACGCGCGCAACCTGGCGATTCTCTTGCTGCTGATGAACACGGGTTTGCGCGTTTCCGAGGTCGCGGGGTTGAAACTGAGTGATGTGGAATTGAGCGAGCGCAAGGGGCAAGTCACCGTGCGCGGCAAGGGGACGAAGGTGCGCACGATTCCGTTGAACGCGGAGGTGCGCCGCGCGTTGCGCGAGTATCTGGCAAAGCGACCGCAGGTGGAGCACGACGCGGTTTTTGTCAATCAAAAGGGTGCGCCATTGGGCTGGCTCGGCATCGAATATCTGGTGGCGACGCTGGGGCGGCTGGCGGGTCTGGAAAAAGTGACACCGCACATGTTGCGGCACACCTTCGCCAAGAATCTGGTGGATCAAGGTGTGCCGCTGGATCAGGTGGCAACGCTATTGGGGCATCGCTCGCTCACGACGACGGCGCGGTACACGCAGCCATCGCATCAAGACCTGGTGCGGGCAGTAGAGCGGCTGGAAGGAGATGCATAACCAACGACGAAGGACGGATGACTACTGCAGCCTTCGTGCAATTATGCAGGACATGATGAAATTTTCGCGACGTGCTCATCGCCACTGGGTCAGGACGGATTCCAGGTAATGGAGTGCTAATCCTCGTTTGAGATGCTGGTGAGCGAACTGATTGCGGTAGTTTCGCAAGCAACCATAGCAACTGTCCTCTTCGCGACACCCACATTTTCCACTGACGCGTTCTTGAGCTGCCTCCAGACATCTTTTCAGCGCATTCTTGTTTTGTAATCTTGCAACCAACCCCGCGCCACCTGGCACGTTGTCGAAAAGGACGATGGGAGGAGGAAGCGTGGAGTTGTGCGCGTACGCGACCGTTGCGCTCAGGTCGGTGGCAGGCACGTCGAGTATTTCGGCAGCGCCTTCAACGAGCGCATAGGCGAGCGCGAAGGCAAGCCAGGTCAACTCTGTGGTGGGCGACGGAAGTTGAAATTGGAGTTTCAAAACATCTGTGAGCAATTCGTGCCCAAGCATCACGGCGCGTAAAGTGTCAGGGCGCGCGGAACAATCCTGCCCATAGGGCGTCTTGTGTCCCTTTGCAAATTGCTTCATGTTCTGAAATCCCGCGCCGCATCTATTGCAAAGGTAGAAACCCTGTCCGCGTCGTCCTTCGCAGACTACAACCATGATGCCAGGTGAAACCCTGGTCACACTCACCACCGCGTTTAGTGGCTCATCCATTTTGTCTTTCCCGTCTTGAAACCCGACAAAATAGGGGCGTGTGGTAAAGACACGCATGGGACGCGCTGTCGGATCCTTCGGTCGCGTGTTTTCTGTCACAAAGCCAAAGCGCGGTTCGACGTATTCGAGCGTGACACTCATCTGGTTGCAGCACTTGGTGAACGATGGCCTGGCTTCGCCTTGCGCGTAACGTTTTCGCTCAAAGCGCGCGTGCGTAGGGCAGCGCGCATACCAATAGCGTTCCCATTCCCTCTCCGCAACCTTCTTGAGTCCGTACGACTTCCACACCTTTTTGTTTGCCACCAATTCGCTGGATGGCGCAAATTCCGAAATCGCAATCGAGAGATCACGTTGGAGCGATACCGCACTGGATTCGGCATTGGAGGTCCGATGCGTGTCCAATTCCACAACGTCAACGGGGAATCCGTACTTGGGAATCACGGCTTTGCGTGAGAGAAACGAGAGCGTATCTTCTTTTGCTATCGTCTCCAGCCGTCGTTTTGCCCATTCCATTGGTCCCGCTTCAAATCGCTGAGCCGCTTCATTCCTCACGCGTAAAGCATTTTGGTAATCGCTGGACAACTCGGCTTCTGCAGCGGCATAGCGACTGGCTTCCCCGGCGATTTTCTCGATCCATGTCCCATCGCTCAATCCCACCTCATCCGCAATCTCGGGTGGTACGATATTTCGCAATGATGCTTCGAGAGTATGGCGATGCTGCTGCAAAAAATTCCGCAAGTCTGTGACAGCCGATGGTTGGGCAATGTCCTGGCAAAGTTTCTCTACGTTCCCAAATCTATCCCGGTTGGCACGGAAGAAGGCAGAAAACGCGATAGCGGCAATATGGCGCGTGACGATCTTGGCGTTACGCAGTGCCAGAGTGGGGGGACGCATTTCGCCGCGTAACATTCGATACGGCTCGTTAAAGTGATACAGGTCATGCGGATTGCGGCGGCAGTACGTGACGACGAAACCGGGGCGGCCCAGACGCCGCGCGACACGCCCGACCCGCTGCGCATAGTTGAAACTTTCGGGTGGCACATTGCGCAGAAACACCGTGTCGAGATCGCCCAGGTCCACCCCCAACTCGAACGTGGTCGAGCAACTGAGAACGTGAATCTTGCCCTCTTTGAAACGCTGTTGAAATTCGTGCGCCTTGGTATGCTCGAGTTGTGCGGTATGTTCCTCCGTCACCAACGAACCTGGCAAAGTGTCTTCGTACAGGATGCGGTAATGATTGGGTTCCAGATGACGCCGCGTCGTTTCGCGCAAGATGCCTGGGCAACCGCGTCGCACACAGATGCCGTGTATAGACATCGTTTGAATCTGTCCACACACCTGGCACTCGAAGATCTTTTCGTCTTCTGGCACTAACCGCAGACGCCACCAATCGGGATTCAGACGACGCGCATCGTCTATGCGCTCCAACAAAGGCGTCCCTGCGTCCAGCGTGAGCGCGTGCCAGATTTCGCGCAGGGTTTGATCAATGAGTGATGGTTCCACTTTGCCCTGAGCAAGTTTGTTCAGCCATCCCGCGCGTTGTCCGCGTGTGCCATTTCCATTCCAACTGATGATATTCTCTTGTCTGTGTGGATCGCCAATTCGGAAGCGTGTTTGCGCTCGGCTCAAGCCAAGGTCTTGCCAGGTGAGCCTGACATCGCCTTTGCATTTGAGTTCGACGGCATATCGGGTTCGCATCGTATCGAGCAAGAGAACGATCAAATCACGTGCTTGATCTTCGATGAGCGACCACGGGGGTTGACGCAAAATGTCGGGGATTTTGAACCAGGCAGGAAACTCGATAGACCAGCGAACCAAACCAACGCCTTCCAGCGAGAGCCGCCGTTCTTCGGTAAGGAATTCGCGATAGAGCGCGCGCCAGATGTTTTTGCGAATCGTCGGCTCATCATCCGTTTCGCTCTCTTTGAACGCGTCGCGAAACTGGGACGCGGCGCGGTCAGCAATCGTTGCCAGTGCGATGCCCCCAGAAGGAAACTCGGTGAAACTCTGAGCGACACGCAAAAACAGATTGCGACTGAGAATATCGCGATAGGATTGGTCGAGGTACCACGCAAAGAACGCGGCTTCCTGGCGTCCATCGGCAAACGCCAACACTTTTTTGCGTTCGAGGTTTTGATAAAGTGTCGTCGCGATGACGGCGTGAGGACCGTCCGTGCCATGCACAATTTCCCGCACCGGATCGTGTCCTGCCGCGTTGTAACCACATACGCCGCAGCGTTTGATTTGATCCGCTCGGTTATCGTCGTCATGAGACGGTTCTTTGAGCACACGGATAAGGTCATCGTGTCCGCAGCCAGGGTTGTCCTTGCTTGCCTGACCACAGCGCACACACAGTTGATATACCTCCGCCACCGACGTACTTTGTTCCTCATCTTCGTTCACGAGGTCATTCTCAATTGGACGCAAGAACGTCGCCCCGAATTGATCATGGCTTGGGTCGCGAATTGCCTCGGATACCTTGCCCCCTTTGAAATTTTTGGGGGCAACAAGATAGTGTTGACCGCATTCGCGGCACAAGGCGATCTCAAAGACCGCCATTGCAGGATCGCCCTGGTTCTTTTCCAGAAGAATTCTTTTTTGCGGCAAGAATTGGATGTACGCTCCTTCGAGTGAACGGAGAAAGAGATGATAACGTGCCGAGAGCAGGGGTGGTTGAGTGAGGGGGTCTCTGGTTCGCGTTAACAGCTCAACCAGCGTGATCAATCCTTCCGAGCGTTGTGCCGGTGGTACGTCTTGAAACACTTGATCAGCAACGACTTGCACTGGTAGAGGGTTTTCTGTGATCAACCGACGCAAATCGGCGGCGCGTTTATCGGCTTGCAACGTCTTTTTGATTATTTGATCCACGGCCTCGCTAGCGTTCACGTCAACGCCCACCTTGCGCGCCACCGGTTCGATCGTTTGACGTTCGCCTCTGGCAAGAGTGGCATAGTCGCCTGGCAAGAGGCAGGTCGAAGAAGATTCTTCGATGGCTTCGGTTTCACCGAGAATGACATCTTGCTCAGTGAAAGGTTCGCCGAACAATTCCGCTGCAAATTGTGCGACCGCTTGCTTGTCCTTTTCTTTGCCGACCAGCGTTGCACTCGTGGCGATGCAGCGGAACTCGCCGGCGCATCCTCCTTCGCGCAGACGTTGCTTGAGGCGGCGAATCAACATCCCCATTTCGATCCCGCGCGCGCCGCGATAGAGGTGCGCTTCGTCCAACACCAGAAACGTCCACCAACGCGCGTGTCCCTCATCGAAGAGCGGACTATCATCGGGACGAATCAAAAGATATTCCAGCATCGAATAGTTGGTGAGGAGCAGGTGAGGAGGCGCGTGACGCATCTCGGCACGTGTCTTTAATTCGCCGAATCTGCTGGTCAACCGTCGCGTCTCCTTCTCGCCTTCGGGTGTTTCGCCGATGTATTGTCCAAAAGTAAATTGAAAAGAAGACGGGGTGGCGGCGAGTTTCGTGCAGATCGCGTTCAGGCGATCGCGTTGGTCGTTTGCTAGCGCGTTCATCGGATAAAGAATGAGCGCGCGGACGCCCGCGCCAAGCATACCGGCTTGGTGCTGGCGGTACAGGTGCAGGAGGATGGGATAAAGGAATGCTTCGGTTTTGCCACTTCCTGTGCCGGTGGCAACGATGACATTGTGACCTCGATCCACGCGCTCAATTGCCCACTGCTGATGTATGTGGAGTGGGCGATCCCCTTCCAACGCTTGAATGAATCCTTCGTCAGGCGCAGAACCAAGCAGGCGCGTGAACAAGGCGCGCGGTGTGTCACCCTTCTTGAAAATCGGTGTCGCTTCCAGAAAGGGACCTTGCCTCAGATGTCCAGCGCCCAGAGCTTGCGCGAACGATTCACGCAAGTCAGGATCGCGAAAGTAGAACATTGTCTTGAGATAACGTTGGTAGCGTTCTTCGACTTGACGAGCCAGGGTGAGCGGATCCATTTGTCTCCTCAACAGAGTTCGTAGAGTGCGTTCAGATGCTCTTCTTTCAGGTGGCGGAGTAAGTCAGCTGGGGAGGAATTTTCTTTTTCCCACGTGCAAGGGGGAAATGTGCATCTACGAATGTCTGGAATCGGCAACTCGGGCAAGCGAGCGCGTATTTTCTCAACAGTGAAGAGTTCTTCAAAACGGGGATGTCCATCTTGATCATAGTGTCTTTTACGGCGAATGTGCTCTAGGATCAAATCGGTCACATTCTCTCTAGGACTATATGAGCACGCGTAATAGGGGCAACCTGGCTTTAAACAGATGGCTATCCGATACGGCAGTTGAGGGTTTCTCCGACGATGCTCTTCGTATGTTAGCGAGGGGTAAAGAGCATCCAAATGTTGCGATGCGATGTGATTGCACAGATCGTCTAGCGAATCTGCCAGCACAGGGCAATATTTGCATTTGGCTCGAACGCGAACGTGCGCGAGTGGTGTAGCGACTCCATTCAATCGCATAACAAAATGGGAGGTGCCGATTTGCCGTAAGGATTCACTGTCGCAAAAATCGCATAATGGAATGGAAGCAGTTTGTTCTGTTACCCGGACGGGAAATGAACGCACGGCTTCCTGTGCGAACCCCACCGGTATCTCATCCACCCAACGCGGTCCAGGCAAGCGAAGCCACACCGCTTTGTCGGAGACAGCAACAAAATCCGCGCGGGTGAGTGCAAGGGGCTTGTCCATCCATTCCGAATCGGTTGGTGTTTGATCCTTTGTTCCGATTGCCCACCAAATTCTCTCTGCCAGAACGGTGATTTGTGTTGAAGTATGTCCAGAGGGAATAATCTTCCAATCCGTTCGGTCGAATGTTGGCTGAGGAGGAATTTCGGCAATAGTTATTCCATCGGAAGGAGTGGTCTCAACATTTGAGGGTGGCTCAATCTTACAGTCGGCAATATGATGAAACTCGACCCGCGTCGCGGAATGTCCACCTTCCCCTGGAAACGGTGAGGATGAGTTAATGCGAATTTCTTTCAAACCATACGCCAATCGAAAATCCATGCTGTCAATCAGTTGCACGTTCTCGTCATAGAATCGAACGAAGAACCACGATGCTTGCCATTGCGCGATTTCTGATGGTAGGTCTTGCTCTGGCTGATTCTTATCGGGAGCAAAGGCAACAGACGACCATTCTTTCCGTCCGCGTCCTTCCTCACCCACAACAATCGTCTCGACGGACTGCCAGGCACTGGGGTTCATCGCGCGAATGCGGGGAAGGGTGTTGCCAAAGAGGGGAGGTCGTTCTTCATTGGCATCCTTGAGACGATTGCCCTTCAGGGTGAATAGCGACGCACGTGGGACTGCAATATTTCCTCGAGTGGGTGTTTGAAAACAGATTTCGCGCTGGTCATCCACTAGACGGCAGTACGCGTGATAACCTTCGATCGAGACACTCTGTGGCTCAAATCCTGTATGAATCCAGTCTTCTGGCACAATCAGGAGGTACCACCCGCGAGTAACCCTACGAACTCGGTGACCGCGCTCGCCGTCACCGCTCAATTTGAACACAAGAGGTTGCGTGGCTTGTTCACCCAAATCAACCTGCCAGATGATTCCCTGGTCTGAATGCACCTTCACATTGCCGTATGGAGCACTCAGTTGCCAGTCACCTTCTTCGCCATCAAGTGGTAATCCATTCTGCCTGACTTGCAAACCGGAATGATTCTCAAGCCACTCTTGGGGCAACTCGATTTGTAGAATCCAAACATTCTGTTTTTGAACACAAACGATTTCAGGTCGGGTTGATCGAGGGGTAGGTTCCTTGTGGAATTGCAACTCACCACGTCTGGGTGGGCGGAGGGCAGGGGAGATAGAGAGCTTGGGAGTTGTAGCACCGTCATCGCGGCGAGGGGGAAGAGTCTTGGGGTGTTTTGTTGTGGCAGAGGGCGATTCACTCACGGCAGGTAACGTCTGGTTGATGGTGCTATCATGCTCCTCTTTGGCTACTGGCGTTTCATCTATTGTCGTGTGGGGTTCAACCGGCTGCCTGAGTTTCTCTAGGAGTTCTTTCGCGCGTCGTGCATCTTCTTCGGCAACTTGTTTTTCCCGAATGGCTTTGTCGCGTTGGTTGAGTGCCGCGTCGCGTTCCGCTTCAGCTTGTTTCTGCATTGCCTCGGCTTGTTGGGCACGTTCATTTGCCAGACGGGCTTGTTCAAGTGCGCGGTCGCGTTCGTTGAGTGCCGCGTCGCGCTCCGCTTCGGCTTGTTTCTGCATTACCTCGGCTTGTTGAGCACGTTCACTCGCCAGACGGGCTTGCTCAAGTGCAGTATCGCGCTCTTGAATTGCAAAATCACGCGCGTGTTCCGCTTGCTTTTGTAATTCCTCGGCGTGCTGAATTGCCTGGCGCGCTTGTTCCTCTGCATCAAACTTGGCTTGAATCGCGCGTCGTGTATTTTCCTCGGCAACCTTTTTCGCCAGGATGGCTTCGTCACGTTCGCGTCTTGCCGTGTCCTGCTCTGCCTCTGCCTGTACCTTTGCCTCTTCTGCAATCTGCATACGCGCCAATGCGGCATCTCGCTCACGTTCGGCTTGCTCTCTGGCGCGAATGGCAACATCCCGTTCTTCGTTCGCCTGGCGCGCTGCATCTTTCGCCGCGTCGCGTTCCTGGATGGCTGCATGTGCCTCTTCTTTTGCCACATCACGCGCGCGCTCTGCTTGGGCGCGTGCATCATTGGCAAGGCGCACTGTATCCTGTGCCTGCCGACGCATCTTCTCTGCAGCGTGTAACTCGGCGTGCGCTTGCTCAAGTTTGCGTTCGGCTTCGCGGCGCTCGCTTTCTGCGCGGCGCAGGGCATCTTCGGCGGAGAGTCGTGCCTCTCTGGCTTGGCGATATTTTTGTTCGGCGTCGCGAAGGTTTAGCCCAGCCGCTTGTTTTTTCTGGATGGAGGAGCGCAGCAAAAGCGCAGACCCTACGCTGACCAGAACCGCCGTGAATAAAAGTGCCGTTTCAAGAATGGCCATTGACAGGGGCTCCTTGAAGAGTCTGAACACGACCTTGGTCACGACCAATGCCATTATAGCACGTTAAGCACTGGGAGACAACTACAGCGCACGCGTGCATCCACAACGGTATTGCCAGGATGGGCAGGCGCGCATATAATACGGGTAGACCATCGAACAACGGTCCTGTTCGATCTGGGAGACCGACACGGCTTGTATCCAGGGTGCCATTGCGGGCACCGCAGATGAACGTGCGCTCGGCGCTTGCCCGCTCAAGTGGAAAACTGGAGCGGGCGTTTTAGTTACTCAACCCCCGCCATCTTGCCCGATGGATACACTGCGCACATGAAAAGGGAGCACCGATGAGCATTTTCCATCTCAGCCAAAACCTGATTCAAGACTATGCCCGCTATGTTCAAAGTTTTCTCAACATTAGCGACGACCGCGTGAGACAATTCGTCGAACAGGAACTGGTTCAAGCAGAAAGACTGTGGCCCCCACCGCTCCTTCAAGTGAACCCCAACTTTGAATTGGCGGAGACCGTTGCGGATCTCTGTCGTCAAGATGTGTTACATCCGCTCTGCACCAAGATTTTCTATGACGACGAACGGGGACAGTCGCGCCGACTGTATCACCACCAACGCGAAGCGATCGAACGCGGTTTAAAGCGGCACCCCTTTGTTGTCACCAGTGGGACTGGCTCCGGCAAGACCTTCACCTACCTGATTCCCATTTTTGATGCGATTCTGCGCCATCCCTCGGATACCCCCCGTGTGCGCGCCATTCTGGTCTATCCGATGAACGCTCTGGTCAATTCACAGGAAAAAGCCCTCCACAGTCTGGCGGAGAGTTTCAAGCGACGCGAAGGGCGTGACCTGCCGGTGCGTTTTGCCAAATACACCGGACAGGAAAACGAAGCCGAGAAACAAGCCCTGCAACAAACGCCCCCGCATATCCTGCTCACGAACTATATGATGCTCGAATTGATGCTCGTACGACCGCGCGAACGGATCTTTGTGGATCGCGCGACGAGTGCGCTCGAGTTCCTGGTGTTCGATGAATTGCACACCTATCGCGGACGGCAGGGTGCGGATGCGGCGTTGCTGATCCGCCGCCTGCGTGAGCGCTGTGGCAATCCGCATCTGCTGCTGATTGGCACCAGCGCCACGATGGTGGCAGGGCGCGGGCTGGAAGGGCCCGCGCGCCGACAAGCCGTCGCCGAGTTTGCGAGCAAACTCTTTGGCTTACCTGTCTCGGCTGAGGACATCATCGAGGAGAAACTGCGCCGCATCACGACCATCACCCCAACCCCGGCTGAGCTGCGCCGTGCTCTGGACGAACCGCTACCTGATACGCTGGACGCACTCTTGCGCCATCCCTTGACCGCGTGGGTCGAAGAAAACTTTGGCGTTGAACAAGAACCCAATGGCAACCTGCGGCGGCGTCTGCCCACCAGTCTCGAAGAGGGTGCGGCGCGGCTAGCCCAAGAGACCGGTGTGAATCAAGTGCAATGTCAAGAGCGTCTGCGTGAACTGTTCCTGCGCGGTGCCCAGATCAAGTTGCCGGACGGCAACCCGCTCCTGGGTTTCAAACTGCATCATTTTGTTGCGCAGGGGCGCACCGTCTATACCACGCTGGAAAATCCCGCCACCCGTGAATTCTCGCTGGGCGGCGAGTATTATGCCCGGGGACAAACGGAACGGCTCTTTTATCCCCTCGTGTTTTGCCGCGTCTGCGGTCAGGACTATTACGCCGTTCGCCAGGACGCGCTGACCGGGCGGCTGGTGCCGTGGGAATGGGAAGAGAGTGATAATGACAGTGATGAGCGAATCAACGGCTATGTTCTGGTGTATCCCGACGGAGCCGATTGGGATGTTGGCCACCTCCCTGCCGAGTGGCAGGATCGAAACGGCCGCATCAAACGAACCTACCGACCGCACGTACCGATTCCCCTGTGGGTACAGCCGGATGGCGCGTTTTCTGAGGAGGAGATCGAAGGTGCACGCAAAGTGTGGTTTCAGCCCGCGCCCTTTATGCTCTGTTTGAACTGCGGCGAGTTCTACAGACGGGACAGGAACGATTTCCGCAAACTCGCACGCCTGTCCAGTGAAGGACGCAGTACGACCACGACTGTGTTGACCACCTCCGCGCTGGTGCATGCGCCGGCGGGGGGCATTCCCGACGAGGCGCGCAAAGTGATGAGTTTTACGGACAATCGTCAAGATGCCTCTCTGCAAGCCGGGCATTTCAACGATTTTGTACAGGTCTCACTTTTGCGCGCGGCAATCTACGCGGCGCTGGAACAGCACCACTCGCTGCGTTATGACACCATTGCGGGTGCCGTGTTTCAGACCATTGGCTTGGAGCTACGCGACTATGCGCGCAATGCTCTGCTGGATCCCACCTCCCCTTCTGCCCAGGATGTGCGTGAGGCATTGCGCGACTGGCTCGAATATCGCCTCTATGAAGATTTACGCCGTGGCTGGCGCGTGGTGCAACCAAATCTGGAACAGTGCGGCTTGCTGCGCATCGAATATCAAGGTTTGGACGCCCTATGTGCGAACGAGTCCCAATGGCAATCCATCGCACCGTTCAAATCTCTATCCTCTGAACGTCGTCGAGAGATCATCACGGCATTTCTCGACCACCTGCGCCGTAAACTGGCGATCAAAATCCAGTGCCTTGAGGATGGCTATCAACAGCAATTGGTCAAACGGGTTCAGCAGAATCTCAACGAGACCTGGGCGTTTGAACCGGGTGAACACCTGCGCACAGCGGAACGTTTCCTGTTGCCGAATGGTGGCAATCAGAATGTACAGGGCTTGAGTCTATCCGAAGCGAGTTTAGTGGGACGCTATCTCTGTCGTACGCTGAATCTGACGGGCGAGCAGTATGCTGCCGTCTTACCGCAACTCGTCGAATTGCTATGTGCGCAAGGTTTGCTCTGGCGCGATAGCGAACGCGGGACGGAGTTTGTGCAGTTGGACGCACGTGTGATGATGTGGTGTCGGGGCGATGGCACGCCACCTCCGCCCGACCCGATTTACTCGCGTCGCGCGGCGAGTCCGGTCTATCAAGAGGTGCAGCGTCGCGCCAACACCTACTTTAGCGAGTTTTACCAAAAGACCGCGCGCGCGCTCAAAGGTGTCGAAGGACGCGAGCATACCGCGCAGGTCGGGTATGAGGAGCGGGAGGAGCGGGAAAAGCGTTTTGCCCAGGGCGAATTGGACGCGCTCTTTTGCTCGCCGACGATGGAACTGGGCATTGACATTCGCGATTTGCAAATGGTGCATATGCGGAATGTGCCGCCCACGCCCGCCAACTATGCTCAACGCAGTGGACGGGCGGGGCGCGGCAGCGAGCCTGCCCTGGTGATGACCTACTGCTCCGCGCGGAGCGGACACGATCAATACTTTTTCCGCCGTCGCAACGAAATGGTGGCTGGCGCGGTGCGAACGCCACGTCTTGATTTGGGTAACCAGGACCTCATCCGTGCGCATGTCCACGCCATCTGGCTCGCGAATGTTGGTTTATCGTTAGGCGATTCGATTGCTGACCTGCTTGATCGGCAGCAGTCGGGCTATCCGCTCATCGAATCGGTGCGCGGGCAAATCGAGTTGTCGGAACAGGGCCGCCGCGAGTGTCAGGAACAAGCGCGTCGCATCTTGCAGACCTGCGATCCTGATCTTTTCGTCGGCGGCTGGTATTCGGAAGAGTGGTTAGCCGAAACGCTGCAACGCGCTCCCGAAGCGTTCGACCGCGCGTTCGATCGCTGGCGCGAGTTGTATCGCGCTGCAGAGCAACAGTGGGACGAGGCAAATCAAATCCTCCGTTATCCGCCGCGCGACAAAGATGTGCGCCGCGAGGCAGAGCGGCAACGCGCCGAAGCCGAGCGACAAAAGAACCTGCTCTGCAATTTCGAGACCACGCGCGAAGAATCGGACTTTTATCCGTATCGCTATCTGGCGAGCGAAGGGTTTCTGCCGGGCTACAACTTTCCGCGTCTCCCGCTGCGCGCGTTTGTGCCGCGCAAGGAGGGCGAATTTATCGCACGCCCGCGCTTTCTCGCGCTGACCGAGTTTGGTCCGCAGAACATCATCTACCACGAAGGCAACAAATATCAAGTCAACGCGCTGATAGCGCCACCGGGCGGATTGGAGCAATACCGCCAGCGCGCCAAACTGTGCGGCGTCTGTGGATACTTTTTGGAGAACACCGGGGCAGACCTCTGCGAGCACTGTCATTCGCGGCTGGATGCCTCCAACAGTCATTTCGTACCTTTGCTGGCGATGAGCAACGTGCGCACGATTCGTCGTGAGCGCATCACCTGCGACGAAGAAGAACGGCGGCGCTGGGGATACGAGGTGACGACCCACTTTAGTTTCGCCCCCGAAGCCGGCGGGCAGGCGCGCCTGGTGGAGGCAGAGGTGCTGGACACCAGCGAGACTCCGCTCTTGCGTCTGGTCTATGCGCCGACGGCGACACTCTATCGCATCAATCACGGTTGGCGCAATCGCCGCGAGAAAGGTTTTGCGATCAACCTGCGTAATGGGGAATGGCCCAACCATCCTGAGGCGGACGAGGATGAGACGGTGCTATCGTCGAATGCGAACGTGCAACGCGAGGTGGTGCGCCTCTATGTGCGCGATACGCAAAACCTGTTGCTCGTCTATTTTCATTCACCCGAACTGCGGAGCGACGATAACCTTTTGGCAACGCTGCAATTTGCGCTGCAACGCGGGATGGAATTGACGTTCCAGATTGAAGAGTCCGAACTCGCGGTCGAGCGTATCGGTTCGGGAGAACAGCGTGCCCTCCTCTTCTGGGAGGCGGCGGAAGGTGGCGTCGGCGTACTCGGTCGTCTGGTCAGCGAACGTGATCTTCTGGCGCAGATTGCGCGCGCAGCACTCGAACGCTGCCATTTCGATCCCGACACGCTTGAAGACAGGCACGCTGAATGTGCGCGGGCTTGTTATGATTGTCTGATGTCGTACAGCAACCAGCGCGACCATCCGCGTCTCAATCGGCATCTGGCGAAAGACGTGCTAGTGACGCTTGCCCAGAGTAACACCCAAACGCGCACCGCAGGACGATCGTATGAGGAGCACTACCGCTGGCTGCGCGCGCTCACCGACACGCGTTCAGAGTTGGAGCGGAAATTTCTCGATCATCTGTACACCACCAAACGGCGTCTGCCCGATGAGGCGCAAAAACAGTTGTCCGATTACTATGCCCAGCCCGACTTTTTCTACAAGCCGAATGTGTGCGTCTTTTGCGATGGCGCAGTTCACGATGAACCCGGACGGCGCGCCGAAGACGAGCGCGTGCGGCGTGAGTTGAAGGACAAGGGGTATCGCGTGGTGGTGATTCGATATGATCGCGATTTAGACGAACAGATTGTCGCATATCGCGAGATTTTTGGATAAAGCGGATGCAACAAGTTACCATTTTCTGACGTATTGGATAGGAGGTGAAAATGGCACGCATTGCTTCAGGAATATTCTCACTCGAAATTCGACCCTGGGTCCAAGCGGCCGCGGACACCGCTATTGGCTTTTCTACGGCTAGTGGAACTACTGGAGCATACAGTGTGATTTGGACAGAAATCATCTATGCAGTGAATGACGTTCCATTAGTCTATCTCCACTATCCTTTTCAGGATGAGGATATTCCGATCACAAGCGCATTCCATCCAGTTCTGCAAGGTCAAGCCAATGAATATTGTTGGGGTGGCTATTTCCCTGAATTGTCTCTTACGCTCAGACGTCGGGACGGTGAAAAGAGCACATTTGATATTTCTTTGTCTTTGGACATTGGGGTACCTTGTGATGACATCGTTGGTACTAGCGGTGTGACATTCTGGATAAATGGAGTAGAAGCAGAGACGGTTCGGGCATTTGCACACGAACTGGAAACCCAACTTGAGGATGTATATCAGGGACGCCATCCCCATCCCTCTCTTGTGCCACCGATGTATCGTTCCTTTTCTTTCTCGCGGCAGATTAATGCGCAGGCTTATGATGCCATTACGGAAAGTGAGCGGGAGGCGGAGGAAGAACCTCCTGTCAGGCGAGAGCAAGTGTCAAGTAATTTAGACAAACTGGTGGAATCGGAGTTTGCTCTATGGACGGCGACACTCCCTCAAGGCGCCCATATTCTCGATGTGGGCTGCGGAGACGGTCTCCCGATGCTAGCGCATTTTGCCGCCCAGGGGTATCAAGTAACAGGTATTGATATTTCACCCATACGATTGAAACATGCCCGCGTCAATGTACCAGGGGCAATCTTGCGTAACATGTCACCTTGTGAGTTGGACGAAAGTAATGTTTTCGACGGTGTTTATTCTGTTGTTTCCCTCTTGCACCTCGATCCCATCGAGTTGCGCGTGGCATTATGGCGCATTCACGCAGCGCTCAAGCCTGGCGGACACTTGCTCGTTATCTCGGTCATCGAAAATCGGCATCAGCGGTATGCACCCCTGGATTGGTTTCAGGGACAACGCGTCTGGCAATGGTACTATGATCCGAAAGATTTCTATCGTGCTCTGGAGGAATATGGTCTTTACGAAATTATAAGCCATCAAGAGCAATTATTATTCGATCCAGAAGAACCCGAGGCAGAAGAAAGAGTCATTCCTCTCTTCCCGTGGCTTGACAAGAAACGCTCCCCAATCATCTATAGCCTGCTTGCCCGCAAGATATAGATGGCGTCATATGTCTAAATGATGGATCAGAGGACAATCATCCATGAACGTCGGCTCACTTGTCCGTTACCGCGAACGCGATTGGGTCATCCTGCCGTCGGATGATCCCAATCTCATACGCTTGCGCCCCATCGGTGGCAGTGCCCGCGAGACGTGCAGTGTGTTCTTGCCCCTCTCGACCCTGCTCGGCTATACCTTTGAGCACGAACGCATCCAGACCTCCCAATTTCCGCTTCCCGAACCCGAGGCGGCCCAAGACCACGCGGCGGTGCGCTTGCTGATGGAATCCGCGCGCTTGCTCTTGCGCGAAGGCGCCGCGCCTTTTCGCTCGCTGGGCTATCTCTCCGTGCGCCCGCGCCCGTACCAACTCGTTCCGCTTCTGATGGCGCTCCGCCTGGAAACGGTGCGCCTGCTCATCGCCGATGATGTGGGCGTGGGCAAGACCATCGAAGCCGGCTTGATTGCGCGCGAACTGCTGGCGCGCGGCGAGATTCGGCGCGTCGTGGTGCTGTGTCCGCCGTACCTGTGCGATCAATGGCAAAAGGAACTGGCAGAGAAATTTCACCTTGACGCGGTGGTGGTGCGCTCGGGTACGGTCGCGCGGCTCGAACGGCAAGCCGCGCCCAAAGGCATCTTTGAATACTATCCTCATCTCGTTGTCAGCATTGATCTGGCAAAGAGCGAACGTTACAGGGATGCGTTTTTGCAGTACTGTCCCAATTTCGTCATCGTGGACGAAGTGCACGGCGCGGCGCAACCGCGCGGCGAGGCGCGTTCGAGTCAGCAACAACAGCGCCACGAATTGCTCAAAGAACTCGCGCAAGACCCGGAGCGGCATCTGATTTTGCTCACCGCGACACCCCACAGCGGCGTCGAAGAATCGTTCCGCTCGATTATCGGACTGCTCAAGCCTCGGTTTCGGAACTATGACCTTGCTCAGTTAGATGAAGCGGCGCGCAAAGAACTGGCGCGGCATTTCGTTCAACGCCGCCGCGCGGATGTGCGTGAATGGCTTGGCGAAGATGCGCGTTTCCCCTTCCCCAAACGCACAAAGGAAGAAAAACCGTACGACTTGTCTGCCGAGGCGCGCCAGTTTTACGACGAGGTGTACAAATTTGCGCGTGGTCTGGTGCGCTCTGCCGAAACGCTCAAGGGCTGGCAACGGCGAATGCGCTTTTGGTCCGCGCTCGCGCTCTTGCGTTGCGTGGCGTCGTCGCCGGCGGCGGCAGAGGTTGCCCTCATCAAACGCGCGCGCGGCGAAGCGGCATCCGTCGCGCCAGCCGAAGGCATCACCGAAGAATCGCTTGACGAGACTTTTGAACCGATGATCTATGATCCGCTGGAAGCCGAAGCGGTTGAGGATGCGCCGCCCTCCAGCGTATTCGATGTGCAGGAACAAGACCACACGTTCGACACTGACGACCGTCGCCGCTTGCGCGAGTTTGCGCGTCGCGCTGCCCATCTGCGGGGCGAGGCGGATAACAAACTGATCCAGGTCGTAGCAACAACGGAAGAACTCTTGCGCGCGGGATTCAATCCAATTATCTGGTGCCGCTACATTGCGACGGCGGATTATGTTGCCGAGGAACTGCGGACGCGGTTGGCACATCGTTTTGATAACCTGCGCGTTGCCTCGGTCACCGGCGCGCTCTCCGATGAAGAACGCCGCTGGCACGTCGAAGCGTTGGGGCAAGCCCAACGGCGTGTGCTCGTCGCAACGGATTGCTTGAGCGAGGGCATCAACTTGCAAGAGCATTTCAACGCAGTCGTGCATTACGACCTGCCCTGGAATCCCAATCGCCTGGAGCAACGCGAGGGGCGCGTGGATCGCTTTGGACAGATTGCTCCTGAGGTCCGAGTCGTTCTCATCTTTGGTCAGGATAACCCGGTGGATGGCGCGGTCCTGGAGGTGTTGCTCCGCAAAGCGCACGAAATCTATCGCCGCTTGGGTGTGTATGTGCCTGTGCCGATGGACAGCGAAAGCGTGATGGAAGCGGTCTTGCGTTCGCTCTTTTCCCACGCCAGCGAGTCAGCGACGCCCGGTCCACAAATGCGTCTGTTCGACCTGGATGACGAGGGCAAGCGTCTCGTCGCTCAGGTGCATCACGAGTGGGAGCGTGCCGAAGAACGCGAAAAGGCAAGCCGCACGCGCTTTGCGCAACACGCCATCAAACCGGATGAGGTGGCACGCGAACTGGACGAAACTGACCGCGTGCTGGGCAAGCCCGATGATGTGCGCCGCTTGTTGCACGAAGCCAGCCAGCGCTTGAACTTTGCGTTCACCGCGTTGAAGGATGGCATCTGGGAACTCGATACGCTCGCGCTGCCGCCCGTCGTTCGTGATCGGCTGGGCAACGTGCCGGCGCGCTGGCGTGTGATGTTCCATTCGCCAACGCCCGAAGGGGTGACGTTCATCGGGCGCAATCACATTCTGGTCGAGGCGCTGGCAGAGCATTTGTTCGATCTGGCGCTGCATCCACCGCCCGCGCAGACGCCGGGTGCCGCGCGCTGTGGGGTGATTCGCACCACGCAGGTCGCGCGGCGTACCACGCTGTTGCTCTTGCGCGCGCGGTATCTCGTTTACGAACGTCGCGACGAACAACCCTCGCTTGCGGAGGAAACGCTGACGTGGGGGTTCGAGGGATTGCCGCCGGCGATGGCGCCCCTCTCGCTCGAGGCGGCGCGCGACCTGATCGAAAATGTGCGCGCGACGGGCAATGTCTCCGACGCGGAGAAACGCGAGGTGTTGACGGAAACCCTGGCGTGGTGGAACGCGCTGCAAGACGCACTTGGCCACACGCTGAATGAACGCAAAGAGACCCTGACCGACGCGCACCAGCGCGTTCGCCAACTGCTGGGTCAGCGCCGCGTGAGAATCGAACCGCATCTGCCGCCCGATGGGTTGGGCGTGCTGGTGTTACTCCCTGTGCCGCGAGGATAGCCCAATGCCTGCCACGTGTGTTCGCATCGAAGGTGGACTCCTCTCCCCCGATTTTCTGGAGCGCATCCACACACAGGACGGACAAAAGCCCAGAGATTTCGGCGTGAATCGTTCGCTCGTGGACGAAATCGCGTCGGTGTGGGCGGACGCGCAGACGTACTGGAAAGCGTTCGAGCGACGGCGCGCTCACGCCTCGCAAGAATCCATCACCACGATTACCCGCGAGCAATGGGTCATTCCGCTTCTCGAAGCGCTGGGCTATCCGTTGATCTTTCAGCGTCGCGCGACGCAAGTGGATGGACGCACGTACGCGATTTCGCATCGCGCTGGCGGTGATGACGCGCCACCTGTTCACATCGTCGGCTATGATCTGGAACTGGGCAATCGTCCG
>Ga0209227_1001412_pt1 | contig 18622 bp, 14 predicted proteins | sample YNPBryantNP2012_FD_185815 | JGI IMG/M metagenome (GOLD analysis project Ga0209227, IMG submission 185815) | Anoxygenic and chlorotrophic microbial mat microbial communities from Yellowstone National Park, USA - YNP Bryant NP 2012 (SPAdes)... ...
GGAAGCCCCGCTGGTGAACGTGGCTTCCAACCAGGTGGGGGCGAGCTTCGATGTTTCCTTCGTTACCAGCCAGCCGGTGACCCGCAACTACTACGCGATCGTCAAGGCGGCCCCCGGCGTAAACATGGACTACCGGGGCTCTTCGGGAAGCGCGGTGCTGGCCTACGGGGGCACCGAGGAGCGGCAGAACGCGTTCCACCTGGACGGGGTGAACGTGGCGGATACCGGCGGTGGGCAGCACTGGGTGCTGCCGGCGATCCAGTGGATGCAGGAGATCCAGATTTCCGGGCCGGGAGCACCGGCGGAGTTCGGTGGGTTCACCGGGGGGGTGATCAACGGGGTGACCCGCTCCGGGGGCAACACGTTTTCCGGGGATTTCGAGCTCATCTACCAGCCCAAGGACTGGGTTTCCGACAACGACCCCACCACCGCCAACGACGAGTTCAAGTTCACCGAGGCGGCGGTTTCCCTGGGGGGGCCGGTGGTGCGGGACAAGCTGTGGTTCTTCGCTTCGGCTGACTACTGGAAGGAAACCACCACCCCCTACGGGGCAGTGGCTAGCTCCCAGCGCACCATCCCGCGGTTTTTGGGCAAGTTCACCTACCAGCCCAGCGAGGGCAACCGCCTCATGCTCATGAGCGAGTACGACAAGGTGGACCACGAGAGGCGGGGCATTGACGCGTACACCTTGCCCGATGCCTCCTCCCACCAGAAGGCCCCCGAGGTGAGCTTCGCGCTCCACTGGGAGTCGGTGCTTTCCCCCGCCTCGTTCGCGGCGCTCAAGCTCACCGGCTACGACGGGCGGGACGACTACCTCCCGTACCACGGTTTCGACACCCCGGGGCACGTGGACTACGGCAACACCGGCATCGCCTGGGGGAACCAGGACATCCGCCAGCTCAACCATCGCAACCTGGTGAACCTGGACGGCTCCCTGGCCCACTACGTCACGGGCCTCCTGGCCGCTGACGATGCCCACACTTTCAAGGTAGGGTTCCACCTGGAGAAGGGGCGCTCCTCGGACGTGTGGCTGCGCAACGGCGGGTTCACCTATTACGACGACTCTTCCTACTGCGATTCCTGGGAGGAGTACCTGGCCAACCCCTCCTGCGGCGCGGACTTCATCGAGCGGGGGTACGGGGAGTACAACGACCGCCCGAAGTTCTCCGGCTTGGCGCTGTTCGCTCAGGACTCCCTGCGGCTGCGCAACCTTACGGTAAACGCCGGCTTGCGCTGGGGGCAGTACAAGGGCGGCTGGCAGAAGGGGCACGGCCGCAGCACCGTGTACGACGAGAGCTACCTGGACCCGAGGATCGGCTTCGTGTGGGACCCCTTCGATGACGGGCGCACCGCGGTGAAGCTGCACTGGGGCCGCTACCACGAGAAGATGTTCGGCTACCTCTTCGACCGGGAAGCTTCGGGGCACGCGGTGCTCCCCGACCAGGACTGCTACTTCGACCCGGACACCGGGGGCTACACCGACTGCGACGAGCCCACGGTGAAGCTGGCCACCATGGGGCCCATTGACCACCCCTACGCCGACGAGACCGTGTTTTCCCTGGAGCGGCAGCTGGGCAACCGCATGGCGCTGGGGCTCGACTACCTCAACCGCAAGTTCCGCAAGATCGTGGCCATGGTGAACGTGAACGAGGACTACGAGGCGATCGTCGCTCACAACAACCCGCTCACCGGCGGGGACCTGCAGTTCTGGAACCTGCTCTCGCCCCCGGTTTTCGTGCTGCAAACCGTGGATGGCGCTTACCGGGATTTCGAATCCGTGACCTTGCGCTTCGACAAGCGCTACGCCAACGGCTGGTGGGCCCGGGCTTCGGTGGTTTGGAGCGACCTGGTGGGCAACTCCATGAAGAACAACTCCTACGAGTACGAGTTCGAGGACCGCAACGGCTTCATCAACGCCGAGGGGAAGCTGGGGAGCTTCAGCAAGTGGGAGTACAAGCTCTCGGCCTCGGTGGACCTCCCCTTGGGGCTCACGCTCTCCGGCTTTGCCACGTACCTCTCCGGGTGGTACTGGACCCCTTACGTGCGCATCCGCGGCCTGGACTACAACGCCTCCACCGGCAACTACATCTGGCTCACCCCCCGGGGTTCCCAGAAGCTCCCCGACCGCAAGCTCCTGGACCTGCGCCTCGCTTGGACCGGGAAGGTGGCTTCCAGCAAGCTCACGGTTTCCTTGGACGCCTTCAACGTTACCAACGAGGACACGGTGCTCTCGGTTTCCGGCCGTTGGGGGGACTACCGCATCTCCTCGGGGCGTTGGACCTCCCGCTCCGCTTACGGCCAGCCCACCCGCATCGAGCGCCCTCGGGAGGTGCGGCTCGGCGTTCGCTTGGAGTTCTGAAAAACACCGAAGGGGGGCGGCCACGCCGCCCCCCAGCTTTTGAGGAGGAACCATGCGACGCCTCGCGGTGCAAGTGCTGTGTGCCTTCTGGGTGGTGGCTGCCGCGGCCCAAGCGCCCCAGGGCCACCTGGTGCTCATCGGCGGGGGGGAGCGCCCCCGGGAAGCCATGGAGAAGTTCGTGGAGCTTGCGGGAGGGCCTGCCGCGCTGATCCTCCTGCTGCCCACCGCCTCGGAGGACCCGGATTACATCCAAGCCCTCCTGAAGTCGTTCGCCAAGGACTACGGGTGCCGCAACGTGAAGCTGTTGAACGTGCACAAGCCCCCCGACGCCCTGCGCCAGGATTACGTGGAGCTGGCAAACCGCGCGGGCGGGATCTTCTTTTCCGGCGGCGATCAAACGCGCATCGTCACGGCCCTCAAGGACAGCCCGCTGCTGGCGGCGATCCGCGGCGCTTACCAGCGGGGCGCGGTGATCGGCGGGACCTCGGCGGGAACCGCGTGCATGAGCCCGCTGATGATCACCGGCGAGGGGAACTTCGACGTGGTGCAAAAGGGGGCGGTGGAGCTCTGGCCAGGGCTGGGGCTTTTCCCCCAGGTAATCCTCGACCAGCATTTCCTGGCCCGGCGCCGCTTCAACCGGCTGCTTTCCGCGGTGCTGGAAAACCCCCAGCTGCTGGGGATCGGCATTGACGAGGACACCGCGGTTTGGCTGCGCCCCGACGGCACCTTCCAGGTGCTGGGCAGGAGCAACGTGCTGGTGGTGGATGCCGCAGCGGCCAAGATTACCCTGCGCCCCGGGGAAGACCAACGCAGCCAGCTCTTCTCTGCCGAAGCGGTGCGGCTTTTCCTGCTCGCCGCCGGGGACCGCTTCGATCTGGCCAGGCGCACGCCGCTCCCAGCCACCGGGGAGGCCATCCAGCCATGAGCCGGCAGCGGCTTTTGGCGGCCTCGCCGCAGGAACAGGAGCTGGTGGAAGCGCTGCTGGCGTGCTGCCGCATCTCCTCCGGAAGCGGCGAGCGGGAAGGGCTTTACCGCATGGCGGAAGCTGTGGCGCAGATGCTGGCCTCCCAGGGGCTCGTCTGCCAGCTGGAGGAGCGAGCCTCCCTGCCGGTGCTCCGGGCCACCGTCCCCGGCGCCCAGCCCCCTTATCTGTTGGTGGTGGGGCACCTGGACACGGTGCTGCCGGCGATCGCTCCCCGGGTGGAGGGGGGTCGCCTGGTGGGCACCGGGGCGGTGGACATGAAGGGGGGAATCGTGGCCCTCTGGGGTGCTCTGGGGCTTTTGCGCCGCGCCGCGGTACCGCTGCCCGCCAACTTGGCGGTGGTGCTGGTGCCGGACGAGGAAAGCTCCGGGGAGGTGAGCCGCCAAGCCATGGCCAGCTTCGGGGAAATGGCCGAGGTGGTGCTGGTGGTGGAGCCGGGGGAGCGCAGCGAGCGGGGGGAAACGCTGGTGGTGGGGCGCAAGGGGCTTGCGGAGTTCACCGTGGAGTGCCTCGGCCGGGCTGCCCACGCCGGGCTTGCCGCCGCCCAAGGCCGCTCCGCGGCGCTGGCCGCCGCCCTCTGGGTGGTGGAGGCGGCCCAGGTGGCGGACCGGTTCTCCCAGGCCACGGTGAACGTGGCCCGGGTGGTGGCGGGGGATGCGGAGTTCGTGGGGCAGCTTGCCACCCACGCCCACCTGCTGCTTTCTGCGGACCGCTGCAACGTGGTACCGGACCTGGCGCTGCTCAGGGGGGAGTTCCGCTTCCCCACCGACCAGGAGGGGAGGAAGCTGCGCGCCGCCCTGGAGGAGGTTTCCCGGAACGTGGAGCAAGCCCGGGAGGTACAGGTGCGTTTCCAGGTGGACCAGTGGGTTTTGCCGGTGGAAGCCCAGGCCGGGGAGGGGCTCGCCCGCCTGGCCCAGGAGCTAGGGGAAACGCTGGGGCTTTCCCTTGCCCTGGAGCCGCTCCGGGGCGGGATCTCGCTGCCCAACTTCCTGCAGCGGCCGGACTTGCCGGTGCTGGACGGGTTGGGGCCGGTGGGGGGCGGGATGCACACCCGGGAGGAGTTCGTGGAAATCGGCTCGCTGGCGCAGCGGGCAAGGCTTCTCGCGCTGCTTCTTCACGAGCTCGCCTCAAAAGAGCGGCGCGCTAGCCTGCTGAAAAGCTCCAGGAGAAACGCCCGAGCCCAAGCGTAAACCCCGGGGCACTGGCTTTCCCGGGGTCCTGCCACGTTGAGCACCCCCACCCGGTGCTCGGCAAGCCAGGCCAGCACCGCGGGGATCGCTTGGGGCTGCCGGGGATCCACCACCAGGAAAGGCTTGCCCAGGCGCTGGCAGGCCTGCACCGCAAGCGCCGTACCCCCCCGCAGCGGAAGCGGGGAAAGCACCAACGTGGCGTCCGCCGAGCGCACGTTGGCCCAGGTGCGGGCGGCGTAGCTGGGGCTCGCGGTTTCCTCCAGCGGGTAGCGGCGGGGGATCGGCCCATCCTCGGCCCGCCGCCCCGCAGGGCAGTACCCGCCGCAAGGCAACCCCAGCTCCAGCGCCGCATCCAGGGCAGCCCGGTCCACCCCGGTCTGCCCCCCGGAAACGATCCGCTGCAGCATCGCGGCTCACAGCGGCAACAGCGCCTCGGCGGAGGGAAGGAACGCCAGGCAGAGCGCCAGCACCAGGTACAGCGCCAAAAGCTGCACCCCTTCCAGCCAGTTGGACTCGCCGTTGAGCGTCACCAACCCGGCAAGCCCCACCGAGGCCGCCACCGCCACCACCTCCACCGCGGAAAACACCAGCGTCATCGGGTGCCCCAGGGCCGGGGAGAGCAGCACCAGCACTGGGGTGACGAAAAGCGCCACCTGCAGCGAAGAGGCGAAGCAAATGGCAATGGCCGCATCCATGTGGTTGCGCCAGGCGAGGAGCACCGCCGCGGCGTGCTCCGCGGCGTTCCCCAGCACCGCCACCACCACCACCCCGAGGAACACCGGCCCCAGCCCGAAGCGATGCCCGAAAGCCTCGGCGCTGCCCACCAGCACCTCGGAAACCAGCGCCGTGGCCGCGCCAGCCCCCAGCAGCACCGCCAGGGCCTTCCCGGTTCCCCAGGGGGGCGCTTCGCTGCTGCCGTGGCTTCCCAGCAGCTGGCGATGGGTCTTCAAGGAAAACAGCAAGCTCGCGCCGTAAACCAGAAGCAGCACCAGGGAAACCCCCACCGAGAGCGGGAACACCAGGTCCTCCCGGTGGGAAGCCCGCACTAGGTGGAGGAACAACGCGGGCAAGAGCAAGGCGAAAACCCCCAGCCCCATGGCCGCCAACTGGCTTTCCGCCGCAAGCTGCGAGAACTTTTGCACCGGGTGGCGCAGCCCCCCCGCCAGCATCGCCAGGCCCAGCACCAACAGCAGGTTGCCGATGATCGAGCCGGAAAGCGAGGCTTGCACCAGCGCCACCAGCCCGCGGCGCAGCGCCAGGATCGCGATGATCAGCTCCGCCGCGTTGCCGAAGGTGGCGTTCACCAACCCGGCCCACACCGGCCCCAGCCGAGCCGCCAGGGCGTCGGTGGCCTCCCCCAGCACCCGGGCCAAGGGCAAAAGCGCCAGCGCCGCGAGGGCGAAGCGCACCGCCTCGCTGGCCGCAAGCCAGCCCGAAAGCAGCGCCAGGGGGGGCAAGGCCCAGGGGGCGAGCTTCAGGAACCGGCGTACCATGCCTGGGCTTGCTCCATGATCGCCACCCCCGCCGAGGTCCCCAAGCGGCTTGCCCCCGCTGCGAGCATCGCCCTGGCCTGGGCGAAGGTGCGGATGCCCCCGGAGGCCTTCACCCCCACCTGGGGTGGGGCCAGGCGGCGCAGCAGCGCCACGTCCTCCACGGTGGCGCCGGAGCCCACGAACCCCGTGGAGGTCTTGAGGAAATCCACCCCGGCAGCCACCGCGGCGCGGGCGGCCCTGGTCTTCTGGGCTTCGGAGAGCAACCCGGTTTCCAGGATCGCCTTCACCGTGGCGCGGTGCTCCCGGGCCACCGCCACCACCGCCGCGAGGTCCCGCTGGAACGCCTCGTCTTCCTCCCCGAACAGCAAGCCCAGGGAAACCACCACGTCCAGCTCCTGGGCTCCCCGCTGGCAAGCTTCCCGGGCCTCCTGGGCCTTGGCGGAGGCTGGCAGCGCCCCCAGGGGGAACGCCACCACCGTGGCCACCCTCACGCCGCTCCCCGATAAAAGCCCCGCCGCTTCCTCCACCCACAGGGGGTTGACGCACACCGCGGCAAAGCGCCACTGCCGGGCCTGGGCGCAGAGCGTGCGGATCTCCTGGCGGGTGGTTTCCGGTTTCAGCAAGGTATGGTCTATGGCTGCGGCCAGCTCGGCCAACGCTTGCTCGCTCATCGCCCCACCTCCCGTTGCAAGATCCCTGGCAGCTCCTCCAGCCCGCAAAGCCGCTGCTCGCCGGAGGCCAAATCCCGCAGCGCCACGGCTCCCCTGGCCAGCTCCTCCTCCCCGAGGATCGCCACGAAGCGGCGCCCCGCCTTGTCAGCGCGCTTCAGCGCCGCCTTGAGCGAGCGACCCGCCACCTCCACCTCCACCCCCACCCCGGCCCGGGTGAGCTCCCGGGCCAGCCGCAACGTGGCCGCCTGGGCCTGGGCGCCCAGAGGCACCAGCACCACCCGCTGCTCCCGGGCCGCTTGCTCCCGGAAGCTAGCCGGCAGCACCTCCATGAGGCGGTCCTCGCCGATGGCGAAACCCACCCCGGGGATCTCCGGCCCCCCCAGATCCGCCAGGAGCCGGTCGTAGCGCCCGCCGCCGCAAATCACCGTGGAAGCCCCCAGCTGCGGGGAAACCACTTCGAACACCGTGCGCACGTAGTAATCCAACCCCCGCACCAGGCGGGGGTTGCGCTCCCAGGGGATCCCCAGCTCGGAAAGCAGCGTTTCCACATCCCGCACGTGGGCACGGGAGGCCTCCCCCGCCACCTCCTCCACGGTGGGGGCGTGCTCCGCCAGCGCCTGGCAGCTCGGGACCTTGCAGTCCAGGATGCGCAACGGGTTTTCCGCAAGGCGGCGCTGGCAATCCTCGCAAAGCGCGCGGGCTTCGGGGGCGAAGTGCGCGCGCAACGCCTGGGAAAACCGCGCCCGGTCCTCGGGGTCCCCCAGGTTGTTGAGGTGCACCGAAAGGTCCGAAAACCCCAGGGCGGCGAAAAACTCGAACAGCACCAGGATGCACTCGGCATCGGCCAGCGGCGTGGCTGCACCGATGATTTCCAGGCCGATTTGCCGGAACTCCCGGTACCTCCCCCGCTGCATGCGCTCGTAGCGGAACATCGGGCCCAGGTAGTAAAGCCGCTGGGGCATGGGCCGGTCCTGGAGGTTGTTCTCCAAAAAAGCCCGGGCCACCCCGGCGGTGCCTTCGGGGCGCAGCGTGAGCGAGCGCCCCTTGCGGTCGGTGAAGGTGTACATCTCCTTGTGCACGATGTCCGTGGCTTCCCCCACCGAGCGCACGAACAGCTCCGTGTGCTCGAAGATCGGCGTGCGGATCTCCTCGGCACCGAAGGCGCGGAACACCCTGTGGGCCACCGCTTCCACCGCTTGGAACAGCCGCGATTCCGGCGGCAGGATGTCCCTGGTTCCCCGGGGGCGCTGGATCATGCCAGCTTCTCCCAGTCCGCAAGCTCGGCGAGCTCGTGCTCCTCCGCCGCCTCGGCCAGGTAGCGGCTTTTCAACGTGAGGTAGTGCACGAGCCCCTCCCGCACCCGCTGCGCCTCCTCGGGCTTCACGGGCCGCACCACCTTGGCTGGCACCCCAGCCACCAGCACCCCTGGGGGAACCACCATCCCCGGAGGCACCAGCGCCCCGGCAGCCACCAGCGCTCCTTCCCCCACCACCGCGCCGTTGAGCACCGTGGCGTGCATCCCCACCAGCGCCCCCCGCTCCACCCGGCAGCCGTGGAGGATCGCCCCGTGGCCCACGGTCACGTCCTCCCCAACCCAGGTGGGGGCATCGGTGTCCACGTGGATCACCGCGTTGTCCTGGAGGTTGCTGCGCCTGCCCACGAACACGCTGTTGAGATCGGCGCGGATCACTGCCCCGTACCACACGCTCACGTCGTCCTCCAGGGTGGCGTCGCCCACCACCACCGCGGTGCTCGCGAGAAAAACCCGCTGTCCGAACCTGGGCCTTTTGCTTGCAAACGCTCGCAGCTTCACCGCCGCCTCCCGGCGGCAAAAGCTACCACACGCCGCTCCCTAGGCCAAACGGTCACCACCAGCCAGCGCAACGCCACGATCGCCAAGAAATCCAGCTTGTGGAAAAGCGCTCGGCTTGCCCTCGAGGATTTCCTTGATCCCTCGGAAGTTGCGCTAAATGTCCTGTTTTCAATATGTTAGGCTCGTGCACCGGTTTCAGTGCAGACTGTCAAAGTCGCTGAAGCCCCGGGACTTGGGTGGGCTTTCCACAGGGTTTTCCACAAGCTTTTCCGCACCAGCTGTGGAGAAACCGGGAAACCCCGGTGAAGGCTCCATGAACCGTCCGCCATGCAGCCCTTGCCGGGATGGCCTGCAAGGCAGGTGGGCTCGAGGGTGGGAGCCCGGAAAGCGCCGCTGCGCCCCCAAGTTCCCAGCTCGCAAAACCTCGCCACCGGCTGCCCGCTTGTGGAAAAGCACGTCTTCTAGGAGCAGCTAACCCTCGGTCTGCCGGGAACTTATGGTAAGATATTGCCAAATAATAACCTAGCTACTGCGCAGGACAGCCACAAGTTGCAGCTAAGTCCCCTTCGGTCATGGCGATACCTGGCGTTCCACAGCGATTTCCACAGGGTTTTGCACAGCCATTGTGCCTTGCCTAGACACCCGCGTCGCTCCCCTCGAGCCAGGCGGCGGGCACGGGAAACGCCCCTGGCCGGAGGATGCGGGGCGGTACCGCCAGGGCATCCAGGAGCGTGGAGGGGGCCCCGCCGGGGGTGGGGCCGCCGTCCAGCACCAGGTCCGCCCCCTCCCCCACGGTCCCCAGCGCTTCCACCTCCCGGGCAGGGGGCTCCCCTGCCAGGTTGGCGGAGGTGGCGGTGAGCGGACCCACCTGGGCCAGCAGCGCCCGCAGCAGCGCGTGATCCGGAACCCGCACCGCCACGCTGCTGCCGCCTCCGGGCAAAGGCCGGGACGCCGGGAAAACCACCGTGAGCGGGGCAGGCCAAACCTTGGCCAGGCGCTGCTGCCAGAGGGGAGGGATCACCGCCAGCTGCGCCGCCTGGGCCAGATCCGCAGCTACCACCAAAAGCCCCTTGGCCGCGTCCCGCCCCTTGAGGGCGAAGACCTTGGCCACTGCCTCTGGATCGCGAGGATCCGCCGCCAAGCCGTAGAAGGTTTCCGTGGGGATCACCACCACCCCGTGGCGCTGTAGCACCTCCCGCACCGCGATCACCGCCGCTGGCAGATCCGCCGCGGTGCGAAAGCCAAGCCGCCTCACGGCCGGGCCAGCAGCTCCTGGGCGTGACGGCGGGCAGCGGCGCTGTCCTCCGCCGCTCCCAGCATGCGCACCAGCTCCGCCACCCGGGCCTCCCCCTCCACCCGCACCACCTCGGTGACCGTGCGCCCCTTGCGGGTGTGCTTGCTCACCACGAAGTGCGCGTCGCCGCGGCTGGCCACCTGGGGGAGGTGGGTCACCACCAGCACCTGCTCCCGCCGCCCCAGCTCCTGGAGCAGCTTGCCCACCTCCTCCGCCACCCGGCCACCGATCCCCGAATCCACCTCGTCGAAAAGCAGCGTCATCGGGTGATCCCCCGCGGTGGATTGGCGCAGCACCGTGCGGATCGCCAGGTGGATGCGGGAAAGCTCCCCGCCGGAGGCGATCTTGGCCAGGGGCTTCAGCGGCTCCCCGGGGTTGGGGGAAACCAGGAGCTCGCCATCGGCGATCCCCCAAGGGGCTGGGCGCAGCTTCTGCCCCTGCCAGACCAGCGTGCCCTCCTCCCCGGTGCGCAGCGTCTGGCGCAGCGCCAGCTTCGTACCCCCCATCCCCAGCCGCTCCAGCACCTTTCCCAGCGCCGCGGCGAACGCCGCACCCGCCTCCTCCCGCCCCCGGCGCAGCGCCTCCGCTCGGGTCAGGTACGCCTCCCGGGCTACCCGCTCTTGCTCCTCGAGCTCCACCAGCTGCTCTTCCGCCCCCTCCAGCATGTGCTTTTCCTGCTCCAGCGCCGCGAAGTGCTCCAGCACCGCTTCCACGCTGCCGCCGTACTTGCGGGCAAGCCGCTCGATGAGCGCCAGGCGGCTTTCCACCTCCTCCAGCCGCCCCGGGTCCACCCGCACCCGGTCCGCCAGGCCGTCCAGCACCCGCAGCGCTTCCTCCGCTAGAACCCGGGCTTGCTCCAGCTGCTCCTCCACCTCCCCCACCGCCACCCCTAAACCCGCAAGCTCCCGCACCGCCTTGGCGGCCCGGGCCAGCTGGGCGGTCCCCCCTTCCCCGGCCAGGGCCTGGCGGGCGCTGGCCAGCAGCTCGCCGATCCGCTCCCCGTGCCGCAGGAACGCCCGCTCCTCCATAAGCGCCTCCTGCTCCCCGGCTCGCAAGCGGGCGGCAGCGATCTCCCCCAGCTGGAAGGCGATGAGGTCCAGGCGGTCCCGGCGCTCCGCCAGGCGTTTGCGGCAAGCGGCCAGCGCCTCCCGGGCCTGCTCCCAGGCAGCGAACGCTCGCGCCACCTCCTCCGCCAGAGGGCCCAGCCCGCCGAAGGCATCCACCAGCGCCAGGTGCGTGGTGGGGTCCGCCAGGTCCCGCTGCTCGTGCTGCCCAGCGATGTGCAGCAGCGCTGGGCTTGCCTTCTGCAGCGCCGCCAAGGTCACGGGCACGTCGTTCACCCAAGCCCGGGAGCGACCTTGGGCCGTCATCTCCCGGCGGATCACCAGCTCCCCCTGGTGTTCCACCCCCAGCTCCGCCAAAAGCCCAGCGAGGCTTTCCGGCACCGGGGCGAAGCACCCTTCCACGAAAAGCTTTTGCGCCCCGGCCCGGAGCATGTCCGCATCCCCCCGCTCCCCGGAAAGCAGCTTCAGCGATTGCACCAAAAGCGATTTCCCCGCGCCGGTTTCCCCGGTGAGCACCACGAACCCCGCTGGCAGCTCCAAGCGCACCCGCTCGATGATCCCCAGGTCCCGGACCTCCAGCTCCCGCAGCACGGCCCAAGGGTAAGCCGAGGCCGGAGCTCGGTCAAGGTTGCCCGTTGCCTTCCAGAAAACCTCTCCAAGCTGCGGACGGCAGGGGCGCTTGCCCAGCGAAAGCCGCACGCAGGGGACCCGCGGGAGCTGGAAAGGCTTCAGGCGAGGGCCAAAACCCCCGCCCCGTTCATTGGCTGGCTTCCAGCAGCGCCGCGCAGGGTCCCGAAGCGCCTGCCCTGCCTTTGCCCGCGAGCAGCGCGTGGAACGCCAGGGTGCGCTCATCGAAACGGCTCATGAAGCGGATGGGAACCACGTACCCGCTGGAGGTGCGCAGGGCTTCCAGCAACGACGGGTCCTGCAGCGCGTGGTCGTCCAGAAGCTCGATAAACGCGGTGCTTTTCCCGGTGAAGCCCACCAGCGTTTGCAGCACATCGAAGCTATCCGCAGGGCCTTTGCCGGGCTCGTTGCGCTCCTCTGCCACCGCGTCGGAGGACGGTATCAGCAACATGAGGTAGAGCTGTTTTTTGCCTCCAGGGAGCGACAAAGCCGCCACCTGACCCACTCGCGCCCCCGTAGGGAGGCGGAGAACCCCAGCGTCCTTGTCCACCTCCGCCGGGTAGCGATCCTCGAAGAGCACCCAAAAAGGCAGCTGGCGGATTCCACCGAGCCCTTGGGGGGTCCAGGATAGCTCGAAGAACGCCAGCTCCTCCCCCCCACCCTCGGCAGCGCGAATGCGGTTCGCCACCAGCAGGGAAAGCGGGAGCCCTGGCGTGGCGTCGGAGAAGAGCTGGGCGAACGAAGCCTGGGCAGCCAGCGCCGCGCGAGCCCCGCGGTGATCTTTGGCCACCTGGGCGAGCTTCCCGTCCAGCCCCCGGAGTTCGTGCAGGTTTGCCTTCCCCTCCTCGCTCACCGAGGCGATCGCCAAACTCGTCGGCGGGGCAGCCCGGCCTTGGCCCGTGTTGGCAGCAGCGACAGGGTTTCCCCGCGGTCGCTGCTGCCCCACCACGTAGAGGGCGGCGCTTGCCCCTTGAGGCACCGCAACCCCGCCGCTGGCGCGCTGCAACGGCAGCTCGATGGTCTTCACCAGGGAAAGCTGCAGGTCGTAGCACAGTAGCCGGGGAGGATCGGCCAGCAGTACCGCGTACGCGCAGCCGGTCCAATCCTCCGCGGCGAGCAAGCAGTGCTTGTTCGCTAGAAGCTCCTCCGTGCCCGCGGGGGAGCCAGGGGGCTCCGGGAGCGGCTGGGAGCGCTTGACAAGCTTTCCGTCTTTGCCGACGACCGCCAGCTGGAGCGCTGCTTCAACCTGGAATCGGCCGGGTAAAGGCTTTTCTCCGGCTTCGGCGGCGCGTCGCTCCTGGGCCGTGGGTTCTCCAGCCCAGCGGTCAGGGCGCACAGTGAACGAGCGCAGCAGCACCAAAGCGCGGTTGGCAGAAAGCTGCAGCAAGCTCTCGATTTGGAAGCGCTGGCTCTGGCCCGTGGCCGGTTCCTGGACCTCCGGCATCTCCAGGCACACCGTGCCCCGGGGGCTCAGGGCCTGGAGCTGCCCCGAGACCGCGAGGAAAACCGCGCTCGCCAAACCTCCAAGGCAAAGCGAATGAATGCGAGCCATATCGTGATTTTACTCAATCGTTTGGCAGCCGATTGACACTGTGCCATCTGGCAGCTTCATAATGCTCAGAAAGCACGTGGTCCTTTCCCAGGCGTAGCAAAAGTCCCCCCCGCAGAATGAGTCGTGGAACGTGCGCACCGTCAGTGGGGCGATTTGCAGGCGCCCCTGACTGCGTACCACAACCTCGCCTTGCTTGGCGGCTGCCCTCAAGCACGGAGATGCCGTTTTTTCCGCGAAAGCAGCAGCTTTGTCCTTCCCCTCCTGGTCTGGCCCAACCACCTGATCAGCCGCAGCAAGCGGGGCCACGAACAGGGCCGATACGAAAAGAGAGAGCAAACCTCGAGCCATGTTCCACCTCCCTTCTGACGCAGGCCGAAAGCCGCGCCTTCGTGATTCTCTCTCTCTCTTGTCAACCCCCCGCGTTGGCTCACGAGGAACATCCTTGAGCGAGAAGCCTGCCTTGCCCGCGAGATGGGAAGGGCCACCAGAAAAAAGCTGCCAAAACCGGCCACGGCGGTACGGCTAGGCTTTCAGGCGATTGCACAGCGAAAACTGCGCGCCCAGCAGAGCCTGGGCAGCTCGACGAGCTCGAGGCGGGGGCCGGAGCCCCCGTTCATTGGCTGGCTTCGAGCAGCGTCGCGCAAGGTCCCGAGGCGTCTTGCTGCTTCTCGCTGCCTTCGGGGTGGTGCACAGCCAGCAAGGCCTCGGGAAGGAACACGCTCCCTTCAGGGCCGGCGAGGTACACCCCGCCCTCCCCTGCCCACAACGCCCCCACCTCCGGCGCCTGCCCCGCGAGCTCCCAGCAGCGCCACGTGCCGCTGGTGGGCTCGAGAACCAGCAGCCGCGCCGCTGCTCCCTGTGCTCCCCCAGGAGCAAAAGCCACTACGCCATCGCCGAAGGGGACCATGGAGAGCACCAGCTCCCGGCTTTCCACCGGGGCGAGCTCCACCTGGGGCGGGCGCTGGGTAGCGTCTGCCAGCGCCGCGGCTCTCGTGGCCTCCAACGCGGGCCGCGCCTCCGGCTGCTGCTGGGGTCGCAGCTGTGGGGCAGCCGGCCAGCGCCGGAGAACCTCCCCCTGCCGGGAAAGCAACATGGCCTCTCCCGTGAAGACCTCCACCGCCCAGAGCTTGCCATCGGCCCGGGGCGCCAGCAACAGGTGCCGGGTTTCCCGGACTTTTTCAGGCATGCTCAACAGCGGCCGCTTCTCTGCCCCCGGTTGCAAAGCGAGGCCGTACAGCAAGACCCGCTCCCGGGTACCGTCGGCCCAAGGGGCGATGTACAGCGTGTCGTTGGCGAGCGCCAGGCTTTCCCCGGCGAAAAGCACCCCGGAAAGCTCCAGCACCAGCTCCTCGCCCCGGAACACCAAGAGCCGGTTCACCCCTTGCAGCCCCACCAGCGCCCCGTCGGGGCTGGTGGCAACGCCCACCACGGCAACCCGCACCGCCCCCTGGGCGCCAGGGATCTCCTGGACCTGGGCGAGCCGGCCCGCAAGATGAAGCTCCCGTTCCTCCGCGAGCTTGCCCTTGTTGTACATCGCCACCTTGGCAACTTCCGGCCGCTGCAGTGAGCTGGCCTCCAAGGAAACGTAAGCCACTACCGCGCCCGCTTGCGCCGCCAAGCGCAAGGTCTCCGGCTGCTTGGGCGGGGCAGGAGGCGCCTTTCGCTGGAGTTCGGCGAACGGCAAGGGGCAGCAGCGGCGCTCGGCACCGGAAGAAGCAAAACAAACAAGGGCGCTTACGGCTTGCAGCAGGACAAACGCAGTCAGTTGCAATACCTGACCCATGTTTCGCCCAGGTAGCCGTAGGAAATGGCGATCACCGTGTCCCCGAGGTTCACGAACCGCACCCGGCGGTAGTGCTTGCAATGCTCGGTAACGCAGTTTCCGCTGCGGGTCGTCTCGCAAAGCGTTACGTCGGCTCCCGCGAACGTGGCGAGCACCGGTACCTGTTTCTCTTTCGCGGCCCATGGGTCCCCTCGTTTCCGAGCCCGTCGGCTACGCCCGCAAAGTAGTTCACCGGGAACGCTCCGGCTTGTCAAGTCACCGCGCTGCCTGAACCAAACCGTCTGAGCAGGCGATGGGACACTCAGGTAGCCCCCCTCCCGACCCCCCGCGTCGCCAGGGGCAAAAAAGCACCCGCAACGGGATTTTGACGCCGCCACGATCGCGGCTTGGCATGCCGTAGTCCCCCGTCGCCCGTGGTCGGGAGGTCCTCCCCCAGCCCCGGGGTTAGTTGGCCAACCGCAGCATGGGCATGGTGGTGGGGTCGGAGGGTTTCTCGCCAGAGGTGGCCACGTTGTCCAGCACCGAGCCGTAAGCCAGAACTCCTTCGCCGCTTACCACCTGCACCTTGGCCCAGCCGCTCGCCACCTCCGCGAGACCGGCCCTGGTGACGAAAACTTGGTTTTCTTGCAGCAGCTTTTGCGGTGCCAAAGTGACCTCGTACTCCGCCACCTGGCGCCCGTCCCCCAGGCACAGCGTGATCCGCACCCGGGCCGGCTGCAAGCCCACGTTGGCCACCGCTAGGTTGCTGCGGTAGCTCGCCCCTTGCCGCAAACCCAAGACATAGGCTCGCTCCCCCGCACGCAGCCCCTCCTCCGCCCGGTACGCCGGCACGTACTGCCCGAAGCTCGTTCCCGGGGAAAGCGCCAAGCGGTTCCCCTCGGCCAGCTTGTTGTAGGTACGCGAAGCCACCAGCAGCGGCTGGGTTCCCCGTACCCGCAAAACCCCTTTGGTCCCGTACTTCCCCAGCTGCCCCACGATATCCTGGAAAATCGCCTGTCCCCCCGGGGCCAGGAGGGCGAACTGCGCCACCTCCACCGGAGCGCCCTGGTCCGGGAAGTAGGCCACGTCCACCTCCGCTTCCCCGTCCCCGAGGTTGGCCACGGCCACGTCCGAGGCAAAGGCGCTGCCCCCTTCCCCCGCCAGGTGCGCCACCACCGGCAACCAAAGCTCGGCCACGATCCGCTGCTCGAAGGCGGCCACGCAGCTGCGATGCCGGTCCAGCACGATCGTCACGGTTGCCTCCGCGCCTGCGCAGTCCCCGCTCCACCCCGCGAACCACGACCCTGGCTCTGGGGATGCGGTGAGCGCCACCGAGGTGTTTTCCGCGTAGCTCGCGGCACAAACAGCACCGCAGCTGATGCCCGGCGGCGAGCTCGTCACGGTCCCGCTGCCGCCACCCGCCTTGCTCACGGTCAACGTGTAGCTTTGCAGCGCAAACGTGGCAACGCACGCCTTGTCAGCGTTCATCGTGACCACCCCGTCGCCGCAATCCGCATCCCCGCTCCACCCCGCGAACCACGACCCTGGCTCTGGGGATGCGGTGAGCGCCACCGAGGTGTTTTCCGCGTAGCTCGCGGCACAAACAGCACCGCAGCTGATGCCCGGCGGCGAGCTCGTCACGGTCCCGCTGCCGCCACCCGCCTTGCTCACGGTCAACGTGTAGCTTTGCAGCGCAAACGTGGCAACGCACGCCTTGTCCGCGTTCATCGTCACCACACCGTCGCTGCAATCCGCATCCCCGCTCCACCCTGCGAAGCTGGAGCCTGCGTTGGCGGCGGCCGTGAGCGTCACCACGGTGCCGGGTGCGAACGTGGCGCTGCAGCTCGCTCCGCAACTGATGCCCGCCGGCACGCTCGTGACCGTTCCGCTGCCGGCCCCGGACTTGCCGACCGTCAACGTGTGGTTGTCGAGCGTGAACGTGGCGACGCACGCCTTGTCTGCGTTCATCGTCACCACACCGTCGCTGCAATCCGTATCCCCGCTCCACCCGGCGAAGCTGGAACCTGGCGTGGGCGTTGCGGTCAGCGTGACCGAGGTGTTTTCGGCGTAGGCGGCGGAGCAGGTGGCACCACAGTTGATGCCAGCCGGGTTGCTCGTCACCGTGCCAGCGCCGGAACCGGACCTGGTCACGGAAAGAGTGCGAGTGGTGACGGACGTGGCCTCGTCTGCGCCAATGTCGCAAGAACTCCCCTGGGGGCGCGGGTCGCCATCGAAATCACCGCTCGGGGCGCCGCTGCACGTGCCAGCGTCCACAGCCGGGCTGCCCGCCAACAAGTGTCCGTCGCCAGCGAGAAGGGGGTTGCTCGTCAAACTGTGGCTTTCACCGCCAATGTGGGCTTGCCACTGTGCAAATGTGCCGTGATCGAGAGGGCTGGACGGGCGCTGATCGGTGAAGAGGCAACTGCCGCCCGCGTGGAAGTACAGGTTGTAGTCCATGCTGGGCATCCCCGACAGCGCAGGGAGGCCCCCCAGTTCGCTGCTGTAGCGAATGAAGACCCCATCCGTGGGCAAACCGCTGGATTGAAAGACAAGGTTGTTGCGAATGATGGGGTTGATCGAGGGGGGGCGCCCCGCTTGCGGATCCCAATCCTGAAAAGTGACACCAAAGTAAATCGGGCTGTGGTACGCCTTTGCCGTATCGATGAGCGTGTTGTTCCAGACTTGGGCGTCTTTCGCCGCGTACAGCCCGATGCCCGACCCCTGGGTGTCGTCGATGATGTTGTTCCGCACCACCCCGCGAATGCTTTCGTAGTACTCGGGATTGACGGTGAGGTCGAAGAACTCGGGGCTGGTATCAAATCCGACAAGCACGCCAGCTCCCCCGACCCTTTCGATGCGGGTGCGCTCGACGATGCTGTCCATCGAACCGCCCTTGAAGTAAATGCCGTTGGTGGCAATGTCGTGCACGTGGCTGTCCTGGACCAGCATGCGGTCGCCGTTGACGTTGTCGATGCCTTCGGCGTTGGAGTTGTCCCTGACGCCCGAGTTGAATATTTCGGCTCGGCGAATGGTGACATCGTCGCAACCTGGCGTGATCTTGATGGCGTCTCGGCCCGTGTCGTGCACTTTCACATCCTCGAGGAGGATGTTCAGCGCGCCGCTGCGGTCCGGCCCGCCCCAGTCCCACTTGGTCTCGAGCTTGATGCCGTAGTAGTAGCCGCCGATCACCTCCACGCGTTGCAAGCGGCTGCCGTCGCTGTCCACGTCGAAACGCACGCATTGTCCAATATTCTCATCGTTCGTGGGGCATTGGATCACCGCCCACTCGCCGGTCTGCGAGCGCACGGTGGTGTTGGGCTGCTGGATGCGGATCGCCTCGGCGTAGACGTTGTTCGCCAGCGCTGGCGCACCGCGCAGCACGATCTCGTCACCGGGAGCCGCAACTGCCAGCGCATGGCCGATGGTCCTAAAAGGGCTCGCCAAGCTGCCGTTGCCGCTGGCATCGCTGCCCGAGGTGGAGACGTAGTAGGTGGTGGCGGAAGCTGCCGTGGCCACGAGCAGCGCCGCGCAGAAAACGCCGAGAGAAAAGAAAGCTCCCGGAACGCTACGCCACAGGCGAGGTTTGGCCATGGGTTCCTCCTCCACGCTCCCGCCGCTTGCCGTCTTGCCGCGCATGAGGTCCTTCCTTTCCGCCCAACTGCTGGCCGAACAACGGCATTTTCCCCCAGTCAGTGGCGCTTGTCAAGCCGATGTATGGGTCCAGTACCTTTGGCACTCGGGTTGATGCTGCAGGAGGAAGGATAGCGGAGATTGCTGGCCGAGGGAATGGTGGGGGCGCTGGGCGTTGTAGAAGA
>Ga0209227_1001413_pt1 | contig 18618 bp, 13 predicted proteins | sample YNPBryantNP2012_FD_185815 | JGI IMG/M metagenome (GOLD analysis project Ga0209227, IMG submission 185815) | Anoxygenic and chlorotrophic microbial mat microbial communities from Yellowstone National Park, USA - YNP Bryant NP 2012 (SPAdes)... ...
GGCCGCCGATCGTCGCGCACAGGTCGCCGGCCAGCTTCTTGATGCGCAAGGCGCGCAAGACCACTTCAGGCGCGGTTTTCACCAGCGGGATCACCGAACCCACCCCTAACAGGTCCGGCGCCACCAACATGTAAACGTGCAACACATGGCTATCAATGATCTCGCCGTGGAAGTTCAGCTTGCGCAAGAGCACCGTCTGCTCCGACGGCTCGATGCCGAGCGCGTTTTCGGTGGCGCGCAGGCTGGCCGTGGCGTGCCCCACCGCGCAGATGCCGCAGATGCGGCTGGTGATGTGGCTCGATTGCGTATACGGCCGGCCGCGCAGCATCGCCTCAAAGAAGCGCGGGGTCTCGACGATCTCCAGCCGGCACTCTTCCAGGACGCCGTTGCGCGCGTTGACGACGATATTGCCATGCCCCTCGACACGAGTGACATGATGAACTGCGATATTTACATTGCCCATGCTTTGCTCCTCATTTCTTCGCGGCCATTTCCATCTGCTGATACGTCCCGAACATCGTCCAGCGCGCCAGCATGTCGTCCACCGTCAGGCCGTGCTTGAGCAAGACATCGGCCATGGCATCGCGGTTCGGGTCGGGGATCAGGCCGCGACATCCCTCGCAGCCGTCGCCATAGGTCGGGCAGATCGCGCCACAACCGGCGCGCGTGACCGGCCCCAGGCAAAAGCCGCCGCGATCGTAGATGCACACGTTCTCCTTGCGCTTGCATTCCACGCACATGGGATAGTCGGGGATGGCCGGCTTCTTGCCCAACAGGAGCGCCTTGACCACTTCCAGGAACTCGTTGCGGTCGATCGGACAGCCGGGGATGAATGCATCCACCTTGACCACCGCGCTGAGCGGCCGGGCGGGATAGGTCTCGTACCAATCCGCCTTGTCGCCGTAGACATACCGGCGCACATCGTCCAGCGGCATGGCGTTGCGGATCGCGTTGATGCCGCCCAGATGGGCGCACGCGCCCAGCGCCACCAGCACCGCGGCCTGCTCGCGAATCCGCTTCAGCCGCGGCTCGTCGCTCGGCCGGCTGATCGAGCCCTCCACGAAGGCCACCGCGTAATCTTCCCCCTTCTCGCTCATGGCCTCGCGGAACTGCACGATCTCGACGACGTCGAGAAGCTCCGGGTGGGTTTGCAGGCTATCTACTACGGTGAGCTGGCAACCCTCGCAGCTCGTGAAGTCGAAGAAAGCGACTTTCGGTTTCATCAGATGGCCTCCTCGATGCCCTTCACCTGGGCATAGGTGAAGGCCGGGCCTTGCTGGCAACAATACAGGTTGTTGATCTGGCAATGGCCGCACTTGCCGACCCCGCACTTCATCCGCCGCTCCAGCGACATCCAGATCTGGTTCTCCGGGATGCCCTTGCTGAGCAGCTCCATCAGGACGAAGCGGTACATGATCGGCGGGCCGACGGTGACCGCGACGGTATTGCGCGGATTGACGGTGACGAACTTGAACAGGGTCGTGATCACCCCGACGTTGCCTGTCCAGGTGGCATCGGGCCGATCCACCGTCAGATGGAACTCGACGTCTTTGCGATTGGCCCAGGCCTCCAGCTCGTCCCGGAAGAGCAGCTCGGAGGGATTCTTCGCGCCGTAGAGGATGATCACGCGGCCGAAGGAACCGCGCTCGTCGAGCACCTGGTTGATCAGGCTGCGCGCGGGGGCCAGGCCCAGCCCGCCGGCCGCGAAGAGGATATCCTTGCCGCGCATCTGATCCACCTGGAAGCCGTGGCCGAACGGCCCGCGCACGCCGATGGTCGCGCCGACCGGCAGGTTGTGCAGCGCAGTGGTCACGTCGCCCACCTTGCGCACGCACAGCTCGAAGCGGCCGTTGCTGCGGCTGGGCGACGAAGTGATGGAAATCGGCGCCTCGCCGATGCCGAACAGGCTCACCTCGACGAATTGTCCCGGCTCGTGGCCGAGCGACTGTCCTTCGGGCAGTTCGACGGTGAACAGCTTCTCCAGCGCGGTCATCTGTTCGATCTTAACGATCCGGGCCGGGCTGGGAACATAAATCGAACCAACGGTTGGTATCGCCATCTCATCTACCTCCCTGCGCCCTAGCTCGCATGTGAGCGGTACAGCGCGTTCCAGACGCCGACCGGTGTAATGTCCACCAGGCAGGCGCGAGCGCAGCGGCCGCAGCCAACGCACCCCAGCTCGCCGTGCATATCCGGGATGTATTTGCCTTTGCGGAAAAAGCGATGGCGCTGGCGTTGCGAACGTTTGGGGCGGAAGTTCTCGCCGGTCGCCACCCGGGCAAACTCATCGAGCTGGCAGCTATCCCACAGGCGCACCCGTTCGCCCGTCTGGCCGTCCAAAGCGACGCGATCGCAGACGTTGAAGCAGTAGCAGGTCGGGCAAACCAGATTGCACGAGCCGCAGGCCAGACACCGCTTGCCCAGCTCCTCCCAAATCGGGTCCTTGTAGCTGAGGGCCATCAGCGCGGGCAGCTCGGCGCCGTCGAACTCCAGCCGATAGGAAAAGCGCGGCCATTTTTCCGCCAGCACCTGGTTCAGCCGGGCAATAACGGCCTCGGAAGCTTCCTGCGCCTGGGCGTAATCCGCCAGCAGCTTCGCGCCGGCCGGGGTGCCCACCTCGACCGCGTAAGCATCGCCCAGATCTGTCAGGTGCAGGTCGAACCCGTCGCTGGCAGTCAACGTGTTCATGCTCTTGCAGAAGCTATGTTCATCGCACGGCTTCAGGCACTCGATGCCGATGATCAAAGTCGCCTTGCGGCGTTGCAGGTAGTGCTGATCCTGCTGGCCGGTCGCGAACACCGCATCCAGGAGCTTCATGGCGTGGATATCGCACGTATGCACGCCGAAGATCACTTGCGGCTGCGCATGAAGCACGACCGACGTCGCCAGATCCGCCGTGCGGAAGGTGAAAAGCACCTCTTCCTGGGGAAGCAGGTACTTCTTCGGCGGCAGGATGGTGGTGTTGTAGTCCAGGCGCAACTGAGCAGGATCGGTGATGGGGCCGAACACGAACTGTTCCTTGCCGTCGGCCTGCGGGGCCTTCACCTGCGGCCCGATCACCGCGTACTGCTTCATGACGCCGGACACGAACGCCGCCATCGCGGCCTTTTCGATGATTCTCAGACTCATCCGGCCTCCTTGTTCGATCTGATACGCGCGCACTGCGGGGGCGCGCATGGCAGCGGGCAACACAAACGTAAACGTCGAACCGCGTCCCAGCTCCGACTCCACGCTGATCTGCCCGCCGGCGTTTTCGATGATCTGTTTGGTGATCGCCAGGCCCAGGCCGGTGCCGCGGGCCGCGATCGCCTTGGCGTTATCGGCGCGAAAGAACTCTTGAAACAATTTGTCCAGTGCATCCGGCGGGATGCCGATGCCGGTATCGCTCACCTGGCCGATCACCTGATCTCCCTCGGCCCGCAGGCGAACCGTCACGCGGCCGCCGGCCGGCGTGTACTTGAGCGCATTGCCGATCAGGTTCGACCAGACGCTCTTGAACTCTTCCATCACCCCGCGTACGGGCGGCGTCTCCTCGGGCATCTCGGCGACCAGCTCGAGGCCTTTTTGGGCCGCCTGCGCGGCGAAAGCATCCCACATCTGGCGCAGCAGCGTATCCAGCCGCACCGCGCTGATGCGGCCGCGACGCTGGCCATCGCGCAGCCGGCCGTACTCGAGCAGGTCGGCGATCAGCGCCATCTGTTCCTGAGCGCGGGCCCGGGCGCGCTCCAGGAGGCTCCGCTGCTCCTCGACCGGCACATAGCCCTCCAGGATCAGGCGCAGATAGCTGTCAATCGCTGCGATCGGCGCCTGTAGCTCATGCGTCACCAGGCGGACGAACGCCGCCTTGGCCCTGGAGACCTCTTCGAGCACCTTCTTTTCGGCCGCCAGTTGGGCCGCCTGGGCTTCGGCTTCTTGCCGGCGCCGCTCCTCCTGGAGCAGCCGACGGCGTTCCAGGCCATGCTCGACCACCCGCAGCAGGTCGTCCACGCCGAACGGCTTGGTCAAGAAGTCGTAGGCGCCCTGCTTGATGGCGGTCACCGCCATCGGCACGGTGGCATATCCGGTGATGATGACGCAGACGACCTCCGGGTCATGTTCGCGGATCCTGCCGAGCAGGTCCAGGCCGTTGGTGCCGGGCATCATCACATCGAGCAGCACCAGGTCATAGCGGCCGGCCTGCAACCGGCTCAACCCTTCGGCCGCGTCGCCGGCCACATCTACCGCATAACCCTGGGGCAACAGCGCCCGCCGGCATCCCTCGCGGACGCCGTATTCATCGTCAATCACCAGGATCGTGGCGCGCGGCGTCATCTTCACCCCTGCTTGCGCGGTCCCAAGACCTTTTCGATCTCTCGGAGCAGCTTGTCGGGCCGCAATGGCTTTTCCAGAAACGCCTTGATCGGCAACCAGGTCTCGTCTGGGCTGAAGTCGAAGCTGAGGCCCAGCACCGTCTTGACTCCCGACACCATGATGATCGGGATGCCCTTCAATTGAGGATCATTTTGGATCAGCCGCGCGGCCTCGAAGCCGTCGGGCCCGGGCGGCCCCGCAAACATCGCGTCGAGGAGGATCAGGTCGGGCCGACGTTCGCGCGCCAGCGCGAGGCCCGTCTCGGTGCGATAGGCATGAAGCGTCTCGTAGCCTACGCTCTGCAACAGGGTCTCCACAGTGTCCACGACCTGGACGTCATCGTCAATGACCAGAATACACTGCTTCGCGGACATCGCCGATCTCCTTTTGGACTGCGGGGACTCGTCCTCGTCCCCGCCTTACATGTTGCTCACGAAGCGTCATGGCCGACGCCATTCGGCAGGGAGAAGCTGAACTTCACCCATTCCCCCATCTTCGACTCCACCCAGATCTTGCCGCCGTGCTTCTCCACGATCTCTTTGCAGATGTACAGTCCCAGGCCGGTGCCCTTCTTGCCGGTGGCGCCGGGGGTGTCGAGCCGGCTGAAGCGCTTGAAGAGCTGCGCCTGCTTCTCGGGCGGGATGCCTTCGCCATCGTTGCGCACGCTGAGGACGACCTGATCTCCGCGCGGCTCGGCTTCGAGCAGGATCTGGCCCCCTTCGCGGCCGTACTTCACGGCGTTGGAGAGCAAGTCCTCATAGATGACGCGCAGCAAAGTCGGATCGGCGTTCACCGTCAGATCGGCCGGGATGCGATTCTCCACCGTCATGCGGCGATCCTGCGCCTGTCGCTCCACCGACTCGAGCGCCGGCGCCACCACCGCCTCCTGCAACTTGAGCGGCCGCTTCTTGACGATCAACTGGCCCTGCTCCAGCCGCGACAGGTCGAGGTAGTTGCGCACCATGTCCTGGAAATAATCCAGGCTCTTGGCCACCGTCTCCAGGCTCTTCTTCTGCGCGGCGTTCAGCTCGCCCAGATAACCGTCCTTGACGGTGTACAGCCCCATGATGGCCGAAGTCAGGGGGTTCTTCAATTCGTGCGTGACGAAGCCCAACATCTCGATGTAGTTGCGGTTCGTCTCCTGCAACTGTTCGCTGAGGGCCTGAAGCTGTTGCTTGTCGCGCTCCAGTTCCTCGCGCTGGGCCTGGAGGCGTTCGCCCATCTGGTTGAAGCAGTGCGCCAGGCCGCCGATCTCGTCGCTGCGTCGGATGTCCACCCGATGCGCCAGGTCGCCGGCCGCCAGCCGTTGCGTCGCCTCCGAAAGGATCTGGATCGGGACCACCACGCTGCGCACCAGATAGAAGATCGCGGCAAACGCCAACGCCATGCCGACGAAGATCGCGGCCAGGTTCATGATGAGGGTGCGGCGCAACAGATCGAGATACTTCTGTTCCAGTTCCCCCACATAGAGCATGCCGATGATCTTCCCGTTGGGATCGCGGATCGGGTCGTATTGCGCCAGGTACCAGGTATCCACCACGAAGGCCCGGCCGGTCCAGGGCAATCCTTCCTTGAGGACGCGTTGCGCCACTTCTTGCGAAGCGCGGGTGCCGACCGCCCGGCGGCCCTGGCCGTCGAGCACGTTGGTCGAGATGCGCAGATCGCCCATGAAGATCGTGGCCGTGCCGACCGGCTTGCCGTTGTAGATTTCGTTGGCGAAGACCGCGTCGCGGATCGCATCCACCTTCTCGGTGGCGCCGTTCAGCAAGCTCCCCATCTCGATCACGCCGACCAGCTTGCCGTCGGCCAGGACCGGCACGGCCGCGCCCGAGAACATGCCGCGCGGCTCGTTCGCCACAGCCAACACACGCTCGAGCAGCTCGCCGCCCTCGATGTCCAGGCGTTCCTGCTCCATGATGATGTTGCCGACGCTCGCCTGGCGGGTGGCGATCACCTGCTTGACCAGCGGATCGGCAGCCACCGAATCATCGCGATTATAGGGTGGCCTGGTGCGCAGGAGCACCTTGCCGTCCGGCGAGATCAGGTTCAGGATGTCCATCTTCTGGGTGCGTCGCACCGACTCCAGAGCCGGGCGCAGATCATCGGTCGGAGCACCGCGGATCAAGGCCTCGAGCAGCGAACGGTCCTGGGCCAGGACCTCCAGCGCGGCGCGCGTGCGGGCAATCTTGCCATCGTGGATCTCCCAGGCCGCGCGCATATAGATCTTGACCCGATTCTCGGCCAGGCGGATCACCAGGGTGTTGACCTCGTAAACGGTCAGCGCGGCGATGCCGATGGCGACCACGCTGAAGATCATCACGATAGCCAGATTGAACTTGGTCTGTAATTTCATGCCTTATCCGGTCCGCTCCGACATCACTCAGCCGATCAACGCCTCGCGCGCAGCCGTCGGCGCGGCGCCGCCCATTAACGGCAGGGCAACCGGCAACTGGATCACGAAGGTCGTGCCCTGCCCCACCTTGCTGTGCACATTGATCTGCCCGCGGTGCATCTTGATGATGCCGTAGGTGATCGCCAGGCCCAGGCCGGTGCCTTTGCCCACGGCCTTGGTGGTGAAAAACGGCGTAAACAGCTTGTTCAGATACTCCTCCGGTATGCCGACGCCGGTATCCTCGATCTCGATGGTGACCATGTTGGCCGGGCCGCGTCGGGTGCGAATCGTCAGGCGGCCACCGTTGGGCATTGCCTCCAGGCTGTTGGAAACCAGGTTGACCATCACCTCCTGGATCTGGGTGGGATCGGCCTGGATGATCGGCAACGCCGGGTCCAGCTCGAGCCTGATCTCGACCTCGGGAACTCGCCGACGCTTGCGCTCCACCTCCACCAGGGTTTCGATCAGGGCGTTGAGATCGGTGGGCTGGGCTTCGACCTGGTTTTGGCGGGCGAAATCCAGGAGCGAACTGACGATCTCCTTGCAACGTCGGGTCTCCCTGACGATCATCTGGAGGTCCTGGCGCTTCGGGTCATCCGGCGGGCATTCGCGCAACAGGATGTCGGAATAGAGCAGGATGGTCGCCAGCGGGTTGTTGAGCTCGTGCGCCACGCCGGCCGCCAGTTGGCCCAACGACGCCAGCTTTTCCGAATGCACCAGTTGATCGTGCGTGGACTGCAGGGCATCCAACATGGCGTTGAACGATGTGGCGAGCTGGCCGACATCGCCCCCCGCCCGCACCGGCACCCGCACCGCCAGGTCGCCCGCGGCCACCCGACGGTTTGCTTCGGCCAGCTCCCGCAACTCCTTCAGGGGGCGCGTCACACGTCGGCTGACCGGAATGGCCAACAAGAAGGTCGCGGCGACCGTGGCAATGGCCACCAACCCCAGGCGAACGTTGAAGTCGTTCACCAGCCGGGTAAAGGAAGACTGGCGCACTCCCACGTACAGGCTTCCGATCACCTGGCCCGTGTGATCGGTCAGCGGATCGTAGCGCGCAATGTGATTCTCGTTCACGACAAAGGCCAGGCCGATGTACGGTCGTCCCTGCCCCAATACCACCTCGGCAACCTCTCTGGAGACACGGGTGCCGATGGCGCGCTTGCCGTCCGGGGTCAACACGTTCGTCGAGACCCGCAGGTCGCCGTGGAACAGGGTCGCCGAGTCAATCATGGCGGCCTCTTTGATCTGGTCCACCAGGGTGAAGTCATTATTGAACAGATGGAACGCGACCGTTGCTCCCAACACGCGGCCATCATCCCCTCGGATCGGCGTCACCCCAATCAAAACCAGGCCGGCGCGCCCCTCCCTCGGATCGCACAAGAGCGGACTGGCCCTGGGCGTTTCGATGATCTCGATGCAAGCCTGGCCGGCCAGTCCGGTCGCCGCCAGGATCTCGGCCGGGAGCACTTCGGTCGAAGCGACAGCCCTTCCGTAAAGCAACGCCTGCCGGATGATCGGCAGTGCGCTCCAATCGCCTCCGTTTACAGCGCGAACGGGGCCGTCGGTCGTCGGCAACAACCGGGCTGCTACCGCGTGGCCGTCGGCATTCAGGACGGCGACGAAATGGTTGCCATTGGAGAGAGACACCGCCAGCTCATTTGCCACTCGTTTGTCAAGGAGCATCCGACCGGCCTCGTTGCCGCGCGCGATCTGCAAGAGGCCTTCCTGCACAAGCGGATCAAGCGCCAGCCGGTCGGCGATGCCGGCCACCTCGCGCAGCTTTCCCATGTAAAGCGCCTGCGCCAGCCGCATATCGCGATTGACCCGTTCGGTCGTGGCACCGGCCAGATAGTCCTGGATCGTGCGCGCGATCGCGCCCGCGCCGATCGCGAAGGTAATGGCGGCCACCAATGAAAAGGAGACCACCAACACCAATTGAAAAGGTGCCGAGAAGAGCTCTCGGAAGAACGACACAAGATGATTGACGAATGGCATCGTCCTCTGGCCAACGGGCGATCCTCGGCTCATCTTGCATCATCCATTCTCGGTCAACGGTCGGCCGTTGTCACTTTGCCGCCAACAGTCGGTTCACCTGGCGGATCAGATCGTTCGGCGCGATCGGCTTGCTCATGAATGCGTCAATGTGGATCTCTTCGTCGGTCGGGAAGAGGGCCGCGTAGTCGGTGTTGGCGATGGAAGTCACCATGATGATGGGCACATCCTTCAGCGCCGGGTCCTCGTGCATCTGATCGCTGGCCGAAAGACCATCCAATACGGTATCCATGATCACGTCCAGGATGATCAGGTCGGGGTGCTCGGCTCTGGCGCGTGCCAGCCCTTCGTCGCCGCTGGCCGCGGCAATCACCTGATGGCCGGCGCGCTCCAGCACAATGCGCGTCGCAATCTGAAAGTCGGGGTCGTCATCTACGATGAGAATCTTGGCCATGGATGAATTCCTCGTTTGATCGAAAATTCAGTTACAGCTTCTGTGGGCATCCCCGCCGACGAATATGCTCCTCGTATTCCTCCCGAAACCGCTCGATGGTCGAGCGGGCGGGGCTGGCGAGTGCGGTACCCATCGGACAGAAAGTCGTCCCGTCGGCGTTGTTGGCCAGCGTCAACGCCCGCTCGATATCATCGGCCCGGCCGCGGCCGGCCTCGATCCGGTCGAGCACCTCGAAGAGTCGCTGGCTGCCGATCCGACACGGCACGCACCGGCCGCACGACTCGTGGGCGAAGAAGCGGGCCAACCGTCGCGCCGCGTCCACCATGCAGGTCGTTTCGTCCATGACGATGATGGCGCCGGTGCCCAGGGCCGAGCCGGCCGCGGCCAACGTTTCGAACGCCATCGGCACGTCGAGCTGATCGGGGGTCAACACCGGCGTGGACGCGCCGCCCGGGATCACGGCCTTGATGCGGTGGCCGGGGCGCACCCCGCCCGCGTGCTCTTCGATGATCTCGCGCAGCGGCGTGCCCAGCGGCAGCTCGTAATTGCCCGGCCGGTTCACGTGTCCGCTCACGCAGAAGATCTTCGGCCCCTTGCTCTGCTCTGTGCCGATGCTGGCGAACCACTCGGCCCCCCGCAGCACGATGTGCGGGATGCAGGCGAGCGTCTCGACGTTGTGCACGAGGGTGGGCAGGCCGAAGAGGCCGCGCTGGGCCGGATAGGGCGGCTTGAGCCGCGGGTTGCCGGGCTTGCCCTCCAGCGATTCGAGCATGGCCGTCTCTTCGCCGCAGATGTACGCGCCCGCGCCGCGGTGCACCGACAGCTCGAGGTCGAAGCCCGAGCCGAGGATGTTCTTGCCCAGGAAGCCGTGCTCGTACGCGTCGGCGATGGCCTTGATCCAGCGCTTGACGCCCAGGAAGAACTCCCCGCGGATATATACGTAGGCCCGGTGCGCGCCCACCGCATAGCTGGCGATGATCACCCCTTCGATGATCTGATGCGGATCGTGTTCGACCAGCGCGCGATCTTTGAAGGTGCCCGGCTCCCCTTCGTCGGTGTTGACCACCACGATCTTGGGGATCGTCGGGTCGGCCGGCATGAAGCCCCACTTCGTCCCGGCCGGGAAGCCGGCACCCCCGCGGCCACGCAACCCCGACCGCTTGACCAGCGCGATCAGCTCCGCGGGCGTGTAGCGCGTCAACGCGATGCGCGTCGCCTCATAGCCGCCGTGCGCCAGATAGGTGCCGATCTTCTCCGAATCAGGCCGACCCACATTGCGAGTCAGAACAGGTTCAAACATGGGTTACACCGGTGGGTTCGTGAAGCGTGAAGCGTAAAACGTAAAAACGTCATGCGTCAAACATCACACATAGTACACGACGTTTCACGTTTCACGTTTGACGCAACTTCTCCAACAGCCTCTCGACCTTCTCCGGCGTCATGTGCTCGTACAGTTCGTCGTTGACGCGGAGGGCCGGCGCGGTGCCGCAGGAGGCCAGGCATTCCACCACTTCCAGCGTAAACCGGCCGTCCGGCGTGGTCTCGCCGGGGCGCAGGTTAAGCAGGCGACCGATCTGCTCCACCAGCGGCTCCGCGCCGCCGACGAGGTAACACGAGAGGCCCTCGCACACCTGGATGCGATAGCGGCCGACGGGCGCCAGATGGAACAGCGTGTAGAAGCTGGCCGTCGCGTACACCTGGCCGGGTGTCATGTCGAAGCGTTGCGCAACCCGCGCGATCGCCTGCGGGCTGAGCCAACCATGTTGCTCCTGGGCAATATACAGCGCGGTCAACAGCATGGCGCGGCGAGCCGACGCCTGCTCGTCTCCATCGGTTTGCGTGATCTGGGCCATCCCGTTTTACCCGCTTACATCGTTTATGAAGCGCTGACAGACCGGAACGCTTGTAACCTACACGTATATGCTATCACGAGGGGGAGGTGTTTCAAATGATATGGGTCATATGGCAACGGACGGAGGCAACGGATAGACGGATGGAAAAGATGAGGCCGGCGAACGGGGAAACGGCTAACCTGAAAATGGCCGTCACGTGCCAGGCATCTTACAAAATGCCTGGCACGTCAACGTCGCTCATTCTCGGCGCGCGTTGTGCGCCGGTCGGCGCATGGATAACCGATACGCTTACGGTCCCACGCCGACCGCGCTGGCGGCCTTCGGCTTGACCTGGTCGCTTCCCAGGATCAGGGTCAGGTCTACCGTATCGGAGGGCGGCTCGGAGCGGACGCGGGCCGGCGGCAGGTTGAAGCGACGCACCAGCTCTTCGCGGCTGGTCACCTTGCCATCGCCGTGGACGATCAGCAACGTCTCGGCATAATCTCCCCGGTCGGCGTTGCCCACGTTGACCACCGTGTAGCCGGCCGCGGCCAGCGCATCGGCCACGGCCGCGCCCAGGCCGGCTTCGGGCGTGCCGTTGAGCACCACCACCCTGGCGCCCTCGGCCTTCACCGCCTGCCGCGCCGCCTCGGCGGCCGACACGCCGGCCGGCAGGTCGGCGAATACGGCGGCCGTGGCCGCGCGCAGCTTGTTCATGTCCACCCGCAACACATAGCCCCATTTCGGATCGGTGCCGTCGGTGCCCATGGTATTGTCTATCACGATGCGGGTCGGGTTCTTCAGGTCCACCTGATCCACCGTGCGGGCCAAAGCAATGGCCTTGTCTATCGGCATGTCGGTCTGGATGGAGCCGGCCAGCGCGGCGGCCAGGCCGGGGATGCGCGGCAACAGGCCGGCCAGTTGTCCGGGCTGGGTGAGTTTGTCCTTCAGAGCCATCATCACCTGTTGCTGGCGCGCCGCGCGGCCGTAATCCGAGTCCACGTGGCGAGTGCGCGCATACTTCAACGCCAGCGCGCCGTCCATGTGATGCCGGCCCGCCGGGATGAAGAGCGGATCGTAGCCGTAGTTCTCGTCGGGATACAGGTCGTCTTTGATGTCTTTGGGCACGTCAATGTCTATGCCGCCGACCAGATCCACGATCTTGCGAAAGCCGTCGAAGTTGATCCGCACGTAATAGTCTATCGGATAACCGATCAGTTCGGCCACGGTCTGGCGCAACAGCTCCGGGCCGCCGCCGGGGAACCTGTTGATCTCGCCGTACACGTGGACGCTGTTGATCTTGATGTCGTCGTTGAGCGCGGCCACGTGGACCAGCATATCGCGCGGGATGGAAAGCATCCCCGCGGCACCCGTCTTCGGGTTCAGCGTGAGCACCATGATCGTATCGGTGCGCGCCACGGGCTCATCGGGGCGGTTGTCCACCCCCATCACCAGCACCGTGACGCGGCCGGTCAACGCCGGCGCGGACTCTTGCGGCCGCCGTGCGGACGGCGCATTGACGGCCACGCCCGTTGTCGCTTCGGCGCTGGACTCGGCCGCCGGCGCCACCCGCACCAGTTGCGGCAACGCCAGCGGGGGCAACGCGGGCACCTCGGCCAGCGCCTGTTGGCCCAGGGCCAGAAACGTGGCCGCCACGTAAACCAGGACCGCGATAAACAAAGTCAACAACAGGCCGAGCAAGAGGCCCGCCAACAGCGGCGACCCCGGCCCGGCCCGGCGAAACTGTGCATTATTTCCTTCTGCGTTCATAACCACCCGATTATACGCTACTCGAATTGAGAGACCAAACATTCCAACGCGCACGCGCCGTCTCCTCCTGCGAGACGGCGCGTGCGCGGCGATAGTTCCGCGTTATTGCCGCGGGGTTGGGGCGGCGGCCGGCGGCAGCCGGGGCACATCCGCCCGATAGAGCCAATCGGCGGTCACCACAAAAAAGCGATCGCCGGCCTCGTCCAGGAAGAGATCGCGCATGCCCTGCAAGTCGTTGCCCTGCGCAGGCCGGAACTGACGCAGGAACTGGCCCTCCTTGGTGAACTCGAGGATACGACCGTTGCCGGCGTCCGCGATGTAGAGCAGGTCGCCGTCCAGTTGCGAGACCACCGCGGTCGGCGCGCTGAGCGGATCGGGCAGACCTTTCAGGTCGAACGCCTTTTGTTCGCCGCCGAAGAACTTCAGCAGCCGGCCGTCGGCGAACAACAGCCACACAAAGCCGTCAATTTCGACCGCCTGGATGCCCGTCAGATCTATCTTCGTCGCGGCCGAGAAGTAAGGTTCGGGCGGATTCTCGTACCCCTTTTCGCTGGGGCGGAAACGCCAGATCTGGTTGGCCTTCGTATCGACCACATACAGGTTCCCGCCATAGGACTTAACGAGCTGCGGCTGGATCAACTTCTCGCGGCCGCCCAATGGGATGCGCGCGGGGCCCCAGGTCACATCATAGCTCAAAAGGCCGCCGGCTGCGTCGAGCACCAGCAGGCGGCTGCGCTGAGTGCCCACCGCGGCCGCCCAGTCGGCATCTACCAGTTCGCTGACCGCCGCGTTGCCCACGGCCTGTCCCTTGCGGATGATCGCCAGCGGATCGGCCGGGGTGACGCTGTCGCCGAGCTTGGAGAGCACGAAGCGCAAGACCTCGCCCTTGCCGACATCCAGCACGAAGAGGGAATCGCCCCCCACCAGGATCCGGCCGGGTTTGCGGCCGGTCTCTCTCATCTGCCACAACGGCAGAAGGCCATAGAGCGGCGTGATCCGATTCACCCGGCCGAGGATCTCGGCGTATTCCGTCTGAAGCTGCGCCAGTTGCGGATCATCTGGCCGGAGCGCACGGGCTTTGTCCAGGAAATCGCGGGCGTTGCCCAGCCGCAGCCGCGCGGCCACCTCATCGCTCTGGCCGCGCGCGTCGGCGATGGCGGTCGCCGCGCCCGCCAGGATCTGCTGGAACTCGGCCTCGGCGCTGCGCGTGCGGAACCATAGCATCGCCAGCACCAGCGCCACCACGATAAGCGGGATCACCACCAGCGCCAGGAGCAAGCCCCACGGGCTGCGGCGCTCCGGCGCTTCGGCCGGCGACGGGCCGGCCGTCTCGGCGCGGGCGGCTGCTTCGGCCGGCCGGCGCCACCGGCCGCGTGGGGCCTCGGCCTGGGCCGGCGCTTCGGCCGGCGCCGAGGGCGGCACCGCGGCAACCGGAGCAGCCGCGGCCGCTTGTGGCGTTCCGGCCGGCACAGGGGCCGGCGCCTCATATATCGTCGCGGCCGGCGCCGGCGTCGCGCCCCGTCCCGCGGCCACCTCTTCTTGCACTTCGGGGATCGCCTGCTCGAACGCGACCAACAAGGCGCTCAGCTCGGCGTCGCCGGCGAGCTGCCCCAGATACTCGCCGGCCAGATGCGGGCTTTCGGCCGCCACCACTGCGGCCAGCGATTCAGGCGGAACCACCTTCAGCCAGTCGCTGTGTGCCAACATCAGGATGCTGCCCGGCTCCACCGTCGTGCGATACAACTCGATCTCGGGGCGCTCCGGCCCGCCCAGCGCCGGGCCAACCGACCCCGGCTGGGCCGGATATTGGTCGATCGTCTTCGGATGGCTCATCATCGCCAGGGCCGGGCCGGCCTGAGCGATGGTCAACTCGCCGTCCTTCAGCGCGGCGCAACTGATCCCGGCCCGCCAGTTCGCTTCGGGCAACGCCTCATTCGCGCGCACCAGGACCAGATTGGCCGCGCGCACGGCGCGCAACAGCGCCGCCGAAGTGCCGCCGGTCGTCTCGTAAAACGCGCTCTGGGCGGCGTTCAGCATCTGGCGATAGAGCGCCGCATGGCCGCCGCCGCTTCCGGATGCTTCGATCAGGACGTACAGATTGCCTCGCTCAGAGCCAGGCAAGCCGGCCGCCGGCTCCACCGCGCGCACATTGGTTGCGCGCGGCTGGGCGCGCCCCCCCGAACTGCTGAATTGTACGACGACGGTGCGAAATGCGTCATCCATGTGGAGTTCTCCTTGCGTCAAGGCGGCTGCCAACCAACAGCGTTTGCATTGTATGCCAGCAGGCAAGTTTTGTCAACCGTTTGGCCGGATCGCCCGCCTTCAGCTATAATAATGGCGCAGTCCATTTGCCGTTTGCGCCTTGCCGCGCTCGGCCTATCGTGGGCGATGTGCAGATGGTTCGGAGGAACGAGTGGCGCTGGAGCTGAACAAGCTGACGGATCAGGTGGAAGCGATGGGGAGGGCGCTGGCGCAGCGCCAACAGGAGGCGGAGGCGCGCATCGCCGAGGCACGGCGGCGGCTGCGCGACCACGGTCGGGTCACGGCCGAACTGCTCGACCGGATCGCGGTTGCCCGCGCGCGCGATGCCTGGCGCCGCGGGGCCACTCCGCTCGCCGGCCGGCTCGATCTGCGCCTGATGCCCGTGCACCCCCCGCGGCCCGCTACGTTGATCGCCGCCGACGGCAGCCAGGTGTATCCCGACCGCCACGGCCTGGCGCCCTACTTCCTGGTCAACACCGGCGCCATCATCTTGCGCCAGGGCAGCGGCGAAGCGCCGTCGGTCAGTTCGACGCCCGAGATCTTCTTCGACACGAGCGACCTCTACGACGAAGCCGGCCAGATGCGCGATGTCGAATATGTGAACGCGCAGCGCGATCGGCGGGAGATCGAAACCCTGGCCGATCTGGCCGAACAGGAACGACTGCGCAGCGATCCGCAGCGGCCGATCATCACGGTCACGGACGGCCCCCTGCGCCCCTGGACCAGCCAGACGGATGAACGGGAGGCCCGACGCCAGATCCAACACTTCGGCCATCAGCTCCGACGGCTGAGGGCCGCGCGCGCCGTTCCGGTCGGCTACGTGGATCGGCCCGACAGCGGCTACGTGCTTCGCATCCTGGAGCTCATCGGCCTGCCGGACGAGCAGATCACGCGCGCCGGCCTGCGCGAGGGCCCGTTCCGCTACCTGACCGACCGGGCCCTCTTCGCCGATCTGTTGCCCGGCCAGCGCACGGCGCTCTTTGCCCTGGAAGAAGAGGGGGCAAATCCCGCCGAAGACGCGGGGGATGGCGAGGATCGGATCGTCTTCTGCTACCTGAACGTGGCCCGAGAAGCGGGCGAGGATCGCGCCAACATCGTACGGCTGGAGCTGCCCGCGTGGGCCGGCCAGGACGAAGAGGCGCTCGATTGCGTCCATCAGGCCATCTACGAAGATTGCCGGCTCATCGGCTACCCCTATGTCCTGGCCCGGGCCCACGAGCTGGCAGTGGTGGGCGCGGCCGAGCGCGCGGACTTGGAGCGGATGGTCGGCCAGTTCATGTTGCGCCATGGCCTGTTGCCACACCTCTCGACCAAGGCCGACTCGAAACGAATGATATAGAAGACCAGACAGAGGAGAACAGATTCGCATGATTACTTCCCCGGACGGCATTGAGAGCGCGGGCGGCGTCGTCGGCCGGGTGTTGCGGGCGAGCACGACCCGCTTCACGGTCGGCTGCCAACAGCCGATGGCGGCGGCCGGCTCGACGCTGCCGGCCTTCGGCGCGCTGGTGCGCGCGGAGAACGCCGATGGAAGCGTCACCTACGGGCTGGTGAGCAACATCACGGTCGAGGATGATCCGTTCGTGCGCCAGCTCGTGGCCGCGGGCGTCGAAAACGAAGAATACATCGCCGATCAACGCCAGCGCCGCCAGGTGCCCGTGGTCGTAGATGTGCTGGTCGTGGGCTGGGGAAACGGGCCGGAGATCCACCACCGATTGCCGCCTCACCCGCCCGGTACCCTGGATCGCATCTATCCGTGCGGGCCGGCGGAAGCGGTGCGCTTCACCGGCCGGCACGACTGGCTGCGCTTCGTGTTGGCCGCCGCCGATCTGCCGGCCGACGCGTTGGCGGTCGCGGCGCTGCGCGGGGCCGCGCAGGCCCGTCCGCCCGATCAGCGCCAGGGCTACCTGATCAGCGCGGGCCGCGAGCTGGCCCGCCTGCTGGCGCACGACCTCACGCGATTAGACGGCATCCTGCAACAGATCAGAAACCTGTAATGCGAAATTCATTTCGCAAATAGCGCGGCCTTGCCGCGATCAACGCGGGGCGAGATGGCATCTCGCCCCATCACTCTTCAAGGAGCACACACCGTGAACCCGAAACTCCAGGAACTGAAAGCTCGCTGGCAGGAGATCGCCGATCTCCAACTGATCAACGCGTTGCTGGGCTGGGATCAGAGCACCTACATGCCGCCGGGCGGCGGGCCGGCCCGCGCGCGGCAATCGGCGCTGCTGAGCCGGCTGGCGCACGAGCGGCTCACCGACGCGGCGCTGGGCCGGCTGCTCGACGACCTGCGCCCCTACGAGGAGAGCCTGCCCTACGACTCCGACGACGCGGCGCTGATCCGCGTCGCGCGTCGCGAGTTCGAGCGCGCCACGCGCATCCCGCCGGCGTTCATGGCCCAGCTTTCCAGCCACATGGCCGAATCGTATCAGGTCTGGGCCGAGGCGCGGCCGGCCAACGACTTCCCCCGCGTCCGGCCGCTGCTGGAGAAGACGCTGGACTACAGCCGGCAGCTCGCCGATTACTTCGCGCCCTACGAGCACATCGCCGACCCGCTGATTGACTGGGCCGACTACGGCATGAAGGTGTCCCTCCTGCGGCCCCTCTTCGGCCAGTTGCGCGAGCGGCTCGTCCCCATCGTCCAGGCGATCACCGAACAGCCGCCGGCCGATGATGCCTGTCTGCGCCAATACTTCCCGGAGAAGGCCCAATGGGACTTCGCGCTGGAGGTCATCAAGGAGTTCGGCTACGACTTCAACCGCGGCCGGCTCGACAAGACCCATCACCCGTTCATGACCAAGTTCTCGCTCGGCGACTGCCGGATCACCACCCGCGTCGACGAGCACTACCTGGGCGAAAACCTGTTCAGCGTCATGCACGAGGCGGGCCACGCCATGTACGAACAGGGGATCGCCATGGAGTACGAGGGCACGCCCCTGGCCGAAGGCACCTCCGCGGGCGTGCACGAAAGCCAATCGCGGCTGTGGGAGAACCTGGTGGGCCGCAGCCGGCCGTTCTGGAGCCACTTCTACCCGCGGCTCCAGGCCATCTTCCCCGAGCAGCTCGGCGCGGTGCCGCTCGACACCTTCTACCGGGCCATCAACAAGGTCAAGCGTTCCCTCATCCGCACCGCGGCCGATGAGGTGACCTACAACCTGCACGTCATGATCCGCTTCGACTTCGAGCTGGCGCTGCTGGAGGGCAAGCTGGCCGTGGCCGACCTGCCCGAGGCATGGCGGGCGCGCTATCAGGCCGACCTGGGCATCGCCCCGGCCGACGACAAGGACGGCTGCATGCAGGACGTGCACTGGTATGCGGGCGTCATCGGCGGCGCGTTTCAGGGCTACACGCTGGGCAACATCCTCGGCGCGCAGTTCTTCGCGGCCGCGCGCGCCGCGCACCCCGAGATCCCGGACGAGATCGCCCAGGGCCGCTTCGCCACCCTGCACGGCTGGCTGCGCGAGAACATCTACCGCCACGGCCGCAAGTTCACCGCCGCCGAGCTGGTCGAGCGGGTGACCGGCGGCCCGCTGAGCATCGAGCCGTACATCGCGTACCTG
>Ga0209227_1001416_pt1 | contig 18600 bp, 13 predicted proteins | sample YNPBryantNP2012_FD_185815 | JGI IMG/M metagenome (GOLD analysis project Ga0209227, IMG submission 185815) | Anoxygenic and chlorotrophic microbial mat microbial communities from Yellowstone National Park, USA - YNP Bryant NP 2012 (SPAdes)... ...
GTGACGCATATGGTATCACAAAAGCCGACGACCGCTTGAGACGCGCTCAGGCGGTCGCCGTTCCAATCAAACAGATACAGCGTCGGTGTTACCGGGTTACCAGCGGAAGGTACACGCGCAGTTTGACATTGATCGTTCTGTCTGCGATATTGAATGCAGACAGCAATGTTGTCATAAGGATCGTAAGTATGCCACCCTTTCCCCGTCGGAGCGGATTGATTCTGCACCCCACATCTCTCCCCGGACCATACGGCATCGGGGATGTCGGGGTCGAAGCGTACCGTTTTGTGGACTTTCTCGTCGCTGCCGGGCAGACCTGGTGGCAGACGCTGCCGCTCAACCCGACCGGATTCGCCGACTCGCCGTACCAGGGGTTATCTGCATTCGCTGGCAACCCCATGCTGATCAGTCCTGACCGTCTGCTCGCCGCTGGACACCTGACGGTTGATGATCTGGCAGATCGTCCTGTCTGTTCCGATGAACGGGTTGATTTCGGCGTCGTTATTGCCTGGAAGTCGGCGCTGCTCGACCGCGCCTTTGAGCGTTTTCAGGCATTCTCTGCCGCCGATCGTGCCCCCTTCGCGCAGTTCTGTCAGGCGCAGGCTGCCTGGCTCGACGATGTTGCGCTGTTCATGGCGCTTAAACAGGAGTATGGCATGCGTGCCTGGACGGAATGGCCCGCTCTGCTCGCTGCGCGCGATCCGGATGCGCTGGCGCAGGCGCGCAATGAACTTGCCGATGCCATCGAGGCGCAGAAGTATCGTCAGTGGGTCTTCTTCGCGCAGTGGAACGATCTGCGTCGCTATGCCAATCGACGGGGCGTCTGGATTATTGGCGATATGCCGATCTTCGTTGCGCTCGATAGCGCCGATGTGTGGGCGCATCCCCACCTGTTCCATCTCGATGACGATCTGCGCCCAACCTGTGTGTCGGGAGTGCCGCCCGATTATTTCAGCGAAACCGGGCAATTGTGGGGACATCCGCTCTACCGCTGGGACGTGATGGCTGCCGATGGATACCGCTGGTGGATCGATCGTTTTCGTGCTGCATTTGCAGTTGCTGATGTGGTACGTATCGACCATTTCCGCGGGTTCTACAACTACTGGGAAATCCCGGCAGGTGCGTCAACCGCAATTGATGGGCGGTGGGTCGATGGTCCGCGCGATGCGCTGTTTACGGCGGTTACATCTGCACTGGGAGATGTGGCAATCATTGCAGAAGACCTGGGCGATTTCACGCCCGAATCACGCGCCGGTCTCGATGCGCTGATGGCGCGGTTCGGCTTTCCAGGCATGCGTATCCTTCAGTTCGCCTTCAACCGCCGTGAAGGTGATCGTTTCTTCCCGCACAACTATCCACGTGCGTGCGTCGTCTACACTGGCACCCACGACAACGACACCCTTGTCGGATGGTTCACCAGCAGTTCAACCGATGCCGAACGTCATGATGCGCTTCGTTATCTGTGCGGCACTGCCGATGATATTGCCTGGGCATTCATCCGCACGGCATGGATGTCGGTCGCAGATACGGCGCTGACAACCGTACAGGATCTGCTCGGTCTGGGGAGCGAGGCGCGGATGAACCTGCCCGGCACTCTGGGAACGCACAACTGGACATGGCGCATACCTGCCGACGCCCTTGATCAACAAATCGCCAGGCGTCTGCGCGATCTGACGGAGATCTATCAGCGATTACCCTGAACCGGAGAAGGTACATTACCCGGAGGTGGTATGAATACAGGTGACATCCCGACGCAGGCTCGGGTGGAACGCGATTTACACTGGTTGATGGATCGCTTTTGCGAAGTGCTGGATACCACCAACGCCGAAGAGATACGATCACTCCTGCCCTGGAAAGGTCAGGTATCTCACCCCGATCCACTGCCCGAACGTGCGCCGCAGGCGTACTCCATCGCTTTTCAGTTACTCAATCTCGTGGAAGAGAATGCCGAAGCGCAGACGCGACGCGCAGCGGAAACCATCGACGGACCAGCGGCGTTACGCGGATTGTGGGGGCAAACACTCGTGCAACTGCGCCATGCCGGACTGAGCGATGCGCAGATTGCCGCTGCGCTCCCGCGCATCCGTGTAGAACTCGTGCTCACCGCCCATCCAACCGAAACCAAACGGGCAACGGTGCTGGCGCACTACCGCGAACTCTATCTGCAACTGGTGAAAGCCGAGAACCAGATGTGGACGCCACTGGAACGCAGAGGGATCGCCGATGATGTGCGCGCCATCCTGGAGCGCCTCTGGCGCACCGGCGACATCTTTCTCAAACGCCCCGATGTTGCCGCAGAACTGCGCAATGCCATTCACTATCTGCGCAACGTCTTTCCCGAAGCGCTGGCGATGCACGATCAGCGCCTGCGTCAGATCTGGGAAGAGATCGGCAATGATCCGGCGTTGCTGGACGATCCCGAGTCGTTGCCATCGATCACGTTCGGCACATGGGTCGGCGGCGATCGCGACGGGCATCCGCTGGTGACCGCCGACGTAACACGCATGGCGCTGCTCGAACTGCGCGCCAATGCGCTCAACCTGTTGCGTGAACAGTTGACCGCCGTCGCGCGCCGTTTGAGCCTTTCGAACCTGCTTCAGCATCCTCCCGATCTTCTTACCGAGACCATTCATCGCTACGCTGCCCTACTTGACGAGGCGGGGCAACAGGCGCTCGAACGCAATCCCAACGAACCCTGGCGGCAAATGGTCAATCTGATACTGGTGCGGTTGCCTGAACCGGCTGGCACGCCTGATGCTGGTCGTTACACCTGTGCTGAGGAGTTGATCGCCGACCTGCGTCTCCTCGATGAATCGCTGGTGGCTGTGGGCGCCATTCGACTGGCACGATCCGATGTGCGCCCGCTGATCCGAATGGCGCGCACCTTTGGTTTTCACCTGGCGGTGCTCGACATCCGGCAGAACAGCGCCTTCCATGATCGGGCGCTCGCACAACTGCTCACGGCGGCTGGCATTGACGGCGGCGATTATCCTTCCTGGAACGAAGCGAAGCGACTGGCGCTGCTGGAAGCCGAACTGCAATCGCCGCGCCCCTTCACCAGGAACGGCGTGCCTCTTGGAGCGGAGGCGGAATCGGTGCTGAGTTGTTATCGCGTTCTGGTTGAGCACATGCACGTGTGCGATATCGAAGGTCTGGGCGCTTTGATTGTCAGTATGACACGGCAACTTTCCGATCTGCTGGTCGTCTTTCTCTTTGCCCGTGAAACAGGGTTGCTCGTCAGCACGCCGGAAGGACCGGTTTGTCCGCTTCAGATCGTGCCACTCTTCGAGACCATCGATGATCTGGAGCGCAGCCCACTGATCCTGCGCGAGTATCTGGCGCATCCCATTGTGCAGCGCAGTCTTGAGTGGCAACGGCGCAGGCAGGGCGCCGCCGAACGGGTTCAACAGGTCATGATTGGCTACAGTGACAGCAACAAGGATGGTGGCATCGGCGCCAGTTTTTGGGCGTTGAAGCGGGCGCAGCAGGCGCTTGCCGCCGAAGGGCGGGCGGCTGGCGTGCGCATTCGCTTTTTCCACGGTCGTGGCGGCACACTGAGCCGGGGCGCCGGACCGACGGGTCGCTTCATCCGGGCGCTGCCGGTGGATGCGCTGGCGGGCGACTTGCGGATGACCGAACAGGGTGAGACAATCTCCCAGAAATATGCCAACCGTATCAGCGCCATCTATAACTTCGAACTTTTACTTGCTGGCGTCACCGGTGCAACGCTCCGTCCAGCGCCTGCCAGACCCGACCACCTGGCGATGGCGCTCGAACTGATCGCCAGGGAGAGCCAGAAAGCCTATCGCGCGCTGATCGAGCACGAACGATTCATTCCATTCTTCCGCGAAGCAACGCCAATCGATGCAATCGAAGCAAGCCGGATCGGATCACGTCCTGCACGCCGCACCGGTACACAATCCCTTGCCGATCTGCGGGCGATTCCATGGGTATTCAGCTGGAACCAGGCGCGCTTCTATCTGTCGGGCTGGTATGGCATTGGCAGTGGTCTGGCAATGGTGCAGCAGGAAGAACCGGCGCTCTTTGCCGAACTGTGTACGAGAATGCGCGAATGGGCGCCGGTGCATTATCTGCTTGGAAATGTGGCGACCAGCGTGATGAACGCTGATACGACAATTATGCACGCATACGCGGAACTTGTCGATGATGCGACAACACGTATGATCATGCTTGAGACGATCCTCGACGAATTTGCGCGCACCCGTGCGTTACTTGAGCAGGTCTATGGCGGAACGCTCGAAGAGAAGCGCCCCTACATCGCCCGTCAACTGGAACTGCGGCGAGAAGGTCTCCACCGCCTGCATCGTGAACAGATCGCACGTCTGCGCACATGGCGCGCAGTGCGTGATCGCGATCCCGAGGCAGGCGAGGAGCACCTCCGCCGCGTCCTGGTGTTGATCAATGCAATTGCAGCCGGGTTGCGCGCAACAGGTTGATATAGCAGCCAGGTGCGGCGCCATCAGGTTCATGCAGGAAGGTCGAACAGCGCTTCGCCATTCATCGACTCGACCGGCATTGGCGGACGCAGACGGGCATCAGAGGCGAACAGCGCTACGACCGCTTCTGGAGAAGGGGTCGCCAGGGCGCCGATGGTCACGTGCGCCACGGTATCGAGCAACGTGATATCGGCATCGCTCAGCATCTCGTCAGGCGGCAGCATGAGACCCCAGCGATCCCATGGCAGCATTTCGATGCAGTTGAGCGTCGCCAGGTCGTGGATCAATGTGCAGCGGATCGCGTGCATCCCCCGGTTTTCGAGACTACCGAAGAGGGCGGGATCGAGCGAACCGGAGCGACAGCGCTGCCATGCAGCGCCGCCGCTGAGAAAACGAGACCGCGGCACGTCGAGTGGATCGAACGCAATACTCAGCGCCGCGCGTTGAGCATCGTCCATCTGCGGATCGACCAGCACCCAGCGGTGATCATCGTCGCTCCAGTATTCGACCATCCAGTGTTCCTCGTAGCGGCGAGGGGCGAAAAAGGTGGCAAAACCGCAGCGTACCCGCGTCGGGATGCCCTGGTGACGCAGCAGTGCTACCAGGAGCAGGCTGTAGTCGCGGGAAGTTGCCGCCAGGCGTCGTTCCGGCGGGCGGGCGATCGTCAAGGGTCGATCATCGAGCGCCAGGATGGCTGCCAGTTTTGCAGCAGCCGGGCGCATTTGAAGTGCTCGTTTGCGATCTCCGGTCAGGGGTGATGCGTCCAGTCCATGCCAGAAGACATGAACCAGCAATCCCTGAATGATGCGGCAGAGATCGGCAATGTCGTTCGGAAGATGGGCGAGATGAGCGTGATACATCGACAGATCGGTCAACGGACCGACCTGGGCATAGATTGTCCTGGTATAGGTGGAAGGTAGCAGGCGTGTCATATGAGTCTCCTGTGAACGATCACAGTCCCTTTTCTACTATACCGCGCCATGACGCACTGCGCAACGGGTTTTGGGTTCTGTTGTCTCTTCTTCACCGGAGGGTGTCTCACGCGAAATCATCTCGGGCAAGGTTGAACACTCCCTGGACGACCGCAGTCACCATCGTGCTCCCCGCCCGGCGACCGAAATGATGGATATTGAGCGTTTATAGCAGTTCTCAGATACGTTGACCCCTGTCCGCCGTGTCGTGCGAGGCGCCCGTTTCCGGCAGAGCGTAGACCGAAATTTATTTCGGTCACCGTGTTGGTAGCGCGATTCTGGGAGTGTTCAACCCCGTCCAATTGGTTCAATCTCTATGGGAACTGCTATAATCCGCTCTACCGCACGAGCCGTCGAGCTGAATGAATAGCCGATAGGCGATAGGCGATAGCCGATAGCTGATAGCCGAGAGGAACGCTGGTCGTCGGGCTCATGGAGATTGAGCGTTTATAGCAGTTCTCAGATACGTTGACCCCTGTCCGGGTCTGGCGTGTCGTGCGAGGCGCCCGTTTCCGGCAGAGCGTAGACCGAAATTTATTTCGGTCACCGTGTTGGTAGCGCGATTCTGGGAGTGTTCAACCCCGTCCAATTGGTTCAATCTCTATGGGAACTGCTATAATCCGCTCTACCGCACGAGCCGTCGGGCTGAAGCCCTCGGCTATGCGCGGCGAAGCCCGCCTGCGCGGGCTGGAGCGGATTATTTCTTCAAAGACCATAATTTCGGTCTGTACTCCACTTTGCCCCTCATCCCCCCAACCCCCTTCTCCCCGTGTGGGAGAAGGGGGAGTTTGGGCGTCCTGATGCCTGAAACGGAAGATGGCACGCAGGGGCTTCCCAAAAAACCTGCCCCTGATGAGGCTTCCATGCCCTCGGTGAGGGCTTCAGTTCGCACGACTCTGGAAGCGCGAGCGTCCCGCCCGCAGCGGCGCTCCTGGGTTGGGAGTGCGGGCGTCCCGCCCGCAGCGGCGTGCTCCTGGGTTGGGAGTGCGGGCGTCCCGCCCGCAGCGGCGTGCTCCTGGGTTGGGAGTGCGGGCGTCCCGCCCGCAGCGGCGCTCCTGGGTTGGGAGTGCGGGCGTCCCGCCCGCAGGGGCAGCAGGCTGGGAGCGCAGGCGTCGTGCCCGCAGCGGCGCTCCTGGGCTGGGAGCGCGGACGTCCCGCCCGCAGCGGCGTGCTCCTGGGCTGGGAGCGCGGGCGTCGCGCCCGCAGAGGCAGGCTGGGAGCGCAGGCGTCGCGCCCGCATCGGAGTAAAGCACTGTGTCGATCACGTTCCGCCGAACACGCGGCGGAACCACGATTGTTGCCCCACTACCTGCTCCTGTGCTGGCACGTCGGTCAGACAGGAGTCGAAGGCCTTCTGAAGCGCATCGCCGTTCAATCCGCCGGGTATTCCGAGAAAGACCATCTGCGTGCCGGGAGGCGTGTCGCCCCACGGTTCTCCAACCGAGACCGTAATCCGCACGCCGACGATCTGGAGAATGGCGCGGCGGCCCGGTGTTTCTGCAAGATAGATGATCCCCTTGGCGCGAAAGATGGTTTCGGGCAGGTCTTGCAGAACGGTACGCAACTTTTTCAGCGCAAATGGGCGATGATTGACATAACTCCACGAACTGAACTCAGTCGTATGGTCGTGGTGGTGGTCGTGGTCGTGGTCGCAGTGCGGACCGTGCTCGTGGTCGTGGTCGTGGGCATGGAGGCGGGACACGACCGGCGGTTGAACGTCCAGTTTGTAGCGCCCGACGCCCAGCAGCAGGCTCATCGGCACATCGCCGTGGATGGCGGGGAGAATACGGGCGCGGGGCACGATCTGGCGCACCCACTGCTCCACGTCGGCGCGCTGCTCCGCGCTCACCAGATCGACTTTGCTCAATACAACCACGTCGGCTGCGCTGATCTGATGGATGATCAGGTCCTCGTAGTACTGTTGCTGGCGCACATACTCCACGTCAACGACGGTGATCACCGAGTCGAGATGGAAAAAGCGACGCAGTTCAGGAAGGTCGAACGTTTCCGCCACCGCCCACGGGTCGCTCACGCCGCTTGCCTCGATGATCAGATACTCCGGCGGTTCCTCGCGGTCGAGCAGGAGCAGCGCCGTTTTGAGCAGGTCGCCGCGGATCGAACAGCAGATGCACCCGTTGGCGAGCGAGATCGTCTCGCCCTCGACGCCGACAACGAGTTGCGTATCGATGTTGATGCTGCCGAAATCGTTTACCAGCACAGCAACTCTCAATCCGTGGTCGGCATGGAGTATCCGGTTAAGCAGCGTTGTTTTACCGGCGCCGAGAAAACCGGTCAGAATAGTGACCGGCACAGGGCGGAGTGGCGCTTCTACAGACATGCTTCTCCTCCTCATGGACGATATTATGGTTACGACCGGCGACGCGGAATGCAGCACGGACATCCCGGACCATGGATCGCACGGGCGACCTGTTGCGGGCTGGCGTACACCGGCGTCGGCGCGCTGCGTGAGCGGAAACTGAATGAACTGATGTCACGGGTGCACAACCCGTGACAGACAGGACACTCAACCGGGTCGTCGGCGCGCGCGGCAGGTCGCAACTCTTCGATCTCGATTTCGCACTCCGGGCAGGTGTAGGTGTAGAGTGGCATTGTGTTTCATTTCCTGGCATTGAAAGTGTGATATATGCTATCACTTAAGAACCGGGATGTCAATGGCAATCGTTTGACATCTCACCTAAAACCGTGCATACTATGTGCAAAGGTATTGCAAGCATCACGCTGCCAGCGTATTCCGGCGCAGGCTCAGTGTTGGAAAGGTTTCTTATGAGCATCTACGAGATTACTGCCAATCTTATTGACGGCACACCGAAGTCCCTCGGCGACTACCGGGGCAAGGTGCTTCTTATTGTGAACGTTGCCAGCAAATGCGGATTTGCGCCGCAGTATGCCGGTCTTGAAGCGCTCTACCGTCGTTACCAAAATGATGGTCTGGTTGTGCTGGGGTTCCCGTGCGACCAGTTTGGCAGGCAGGAGTTCGATGATCCCAACGCGATTCAGCAGTTCTGTACGCGCAATTATGGGGTCAGCTTCCCGATCTTCGAAAAGGTTGACGTCAACGGTCCGCACACGCATCCATTGTTTGCGTATCTGAAGGCGGAGCGCCCTGGATTTCTGGGGACTCAAACGATCAAGTGGAACTTCACCAAGTTTCTGGTTGATCGCGAAGGGAAGGTGCGCCGTCGGTACGCTCCTACCGACACGCCCGAAGCGATCGAGCGTGATATTGTCGCTCTGCTCCGCCGCTCACATCCGGCTACGGCTCATTGAGTCGCAGCGATCGTCGAACAGCGCCCCAACGCCGCCGGTTGAGCCGGCGGCGTTCTTTTTCAAGATCGTTCTACGTCAGTTGACAATAGAACTGATATAATCTATCATTTGCTGGCGTGCCTGACGACATGCATAGAGCGAGGAGTACGAACGTGAAGCAACAGCATTCTTTTCGTCCCCTGCCGGTTACCGTGCTGTCGGGGTTTCTTGGCAGCGGCAAGACGACGCTGCTCAACCATGTGCTTGCCAATCGCTCAGGACTGCGGGTGGCGGTCATTGTCAACGATATGAGCGAGATCAATATCGATGCGCAACTGGTGCGCAGCGGCGGTGCAGCGCTCAGCCGTACCGATGAGCGTCTGGTCGAGATGTCCAACGGATGCATCTGTTGCACGTTGCGTGAGGATCTGCTTGTCGAGGTGGCGCGTCTGGCGCGCGAGGGGCGCTTCGACTATCTTCTGATCGAGTCAACCGGCATTTCCGAGCCGTTGCCCGTGGCTGAAACCTTCACCTTCGCCGATGAAACGGGGGTCAGTCTGGCGGAACTGGCGCGCCTGGACACGATGGTGACGGTGGTTGACGCTTTCAATTTCCCACGCGATTTTTTCTCGACCGATGATCTGCGTGATCGCAATCTGTCCGCTGGCGAGGAGGATGAGCGGTCGGTGGTTGATCTGCTGATCGATCAGGTGGAGTTCGCCGATGTGCTGGTGTTGAACAAAGTCGATCTGGTCGATCCAGACGCGGTTGATCACCTGGAGGCGCTGCTGCGCAAACTCAACCCCGATGCGCGGATTGTGCGCACGAGTTTTGGGCGTGTGCCGTTGCACGAGATTCTGAACACCGGACGGTTCGATTTCGAACGTGCGGCGCAGGCGCCCGGCTGGCTCAAAGAATTGCGCGGCGAGCACACGCCGGAGACCGAGGAGTACGGTATTTCGAGTTTTGTCTACCGTGCGCGACGTCCATTCCACCCGCAGCGCTTCTGGGACCTGATCCACGATGCGTGGCCCGGCGTGTTGCGCTCGAAAGGTCTGATCTGGCTGGCGACGCGAATGCAGGTGAGCGGCATCTGGTCGCAGGCTGGAAATGCGTGTCGGGTTGAACCTGGCGGGATGTGGTGGGCGGCGTTGCCCGAGGACGAACTGCCCGATGACCCCGATGTAGAGGCGCAACTGGCGCAGGTGTGGCATAGCCGCTGGGGTGATCGACGGCAGGAACTGGTGCTGATTGGTCAGGATATGGACGAAGCTGCGCTCCGTGCCCGCCTCGACGCATGTTTGCTGACCGATGCAGAAATGGCGCTGGGACCGGAAGGTTGGGCGCAGTTTGAGGATCCGTTTGGTGTGTGGACGGTCTGGGAACTGGGATCTGGTGGTTAATTCGGAGAAGTCGTCTATCTGGAGGGAGGATATTCATGAAGGTTGCATACGTGTTCGCTACCGATATGTCGGCTACCTACAAACTGGGGAAGATGATCCTGCCGCAACTTGAACAGGGGGTTCACGGCGCGCAGGTGGTGGGGATGATGTTTTTCGACGACAATCTGTATGTGTTGCGTCAGGGTGATCCAATCGGCGAGCGCCTGGCGAAGATCGCAAAGCAGCAGAACATTCTGCTGATGGTGTGTGACCGGTGCGCCGTCGAGCGCGACCTGGGGGAGGGCGATTTCACGCAGTGCGGCTTCGGGCAGGTGAAAGCCAGAGGACTGGTCGAGGGCGTGGTCGCCGGTTGTTTTCCGCAACTGTACGAAGCCTTGTCCGGCAATCCGCCGGATCAGGTGATTACGCTGTGAAGCGAATGGGAGGACAGGATCGTTTCAGCCCTCATCCCTTGCCCCTTCCCGCGCTGCGGAAGAGGGGGCAGGGAATCGGTTTGTTGCACCGTGGCGCCCAAGAATCCGTGACCCGCACCGATTTTCTGCCCGGCTCTGAACCTTTACAGGAGCAGGTTTTTCTGGCAGGAGAGGCGGATTTGAGACGCGCCTGTCCAGTTGTGTCATCTGTTTCGCTCCTAGCGCCTTTCGTTAACAGGTTTCAACTTAAGGTGGTGGCATATCGTCTTGCCAGGTGATCAATGAATGAGTATAGTGCTATTTGTACTGAATAAACCTCTCAAACGTCGCGGTGACCCGCAGGCCCGGATGCCAGGGCGTAAAGGTGGAAGCTGGTGCAAGTCCAGCGCTGTGCCGCAACTGTAACCGATCGTATCGTCGGAAGCCAGGATGCCTGCCGCGACACTGTGTGTTCGACCCTTCTCGAGCTAAGGAGGAGAACCATGTTCCAGTCCATATTCTCTGTATCATCCTGCGATAGTTATCGCGTTCCCTGGCATTCAGTACGTCACTGATCGCCGATCAGCAGTATCAGGCGTGGCTTGATCCTGGTGATGGCGTTTTGTTCGCTCACGAGGATTCGTGTGCGCTCGTGATCGTTCGAGGGGAGCGCATTATGTCTGATTCCCTGTTCGATTTCGCTGCCGTCTGGGCAGGGCGTATGTGGCGGCATCCTTCTGAACGGCTTGATCCGGCGAAGGATCGGGCGTTCTGGCAGGAGTATGCGGAGCGCTACGATGAGCGCGCCGGTGATACTGCTGCTATTGCGCAGACGCTGGCGATCATCGGCGGCCTGCTGCACCCCGATGATACGCTGCTCGATGTGGGTGCGGGAACCGGGCGTTTCACGCTGCCCCTTGGAGCACGGGTGCGCCATGTGACCGCGCTGGATCAGTCGTCGGCAATGCTGCATGTGCTCAGGCGCAAGGCGTATGCGCGAGGAATCACGAATATTACGCTGCTCGAAGCCGACTGGCAGGATGCAGTGGTCGAACCGCACGATGTTGTACTTGCCGCCTGGTCGCTCTATCGCCTGGTTGATCTGCGTGCAACGCTGGAAAAGATGGTTACCGTTACGCGTCGCGCGTTGGTGATCGTCAGCGGTGTTGGCAGCAGTCCGCCACACCGTTCGCTGATCGAGGCGATCTGTGGGAAGTGGACGGAGTCGCTGGATCCGAATCACTTGTTGATTGCAGGAACACTCTGGCAGATGGGACTGCTGGCAGACGTGCGGGTTGTCAGTGAGACCCGTGAGATCGTCGGTTCGACGCCATACGTTGTTGCGCAACTGCTCGCGCCGGATGCATCTCCTGATGCGCTCGATGCTCTGGAGGAGGGCCTGCTGCCGCTTCTACAACGCTGCGAGAACGGATGGCGCTACGCTTATTCGCAGATGGTCGGCATCGTGGTGTGGTTTTCGGGCAGTACGCTGTCCGTGTCGGTTTAGTGCTGCATCATTGGATACATAAAGGAGGTTCACATGATTGCACGGTTGACGCTCCGCGACGTCGTCTTCCTCGCAGTTGTCGCCGCCTGTCTGCTCGCTGTCAGTTTCCTGGTTGTGCCGCTGGTTATCAGTCTTCCAATCCCTGGCATTCGTTCGCTGGCGCCCTCGCCTTTCTACGGTTTGCTGCTGGCAGTTGCGCTGCTCAAGGTGCGTCAGCCCGGTACGCTGTTCGTTGTCGTGAGTCTCGTCGGTCTGGTGCTGTTGATGATGGCATGGGTGATGTTTGCGGTCAATGTTATTGCAGGGGCGCTGGCTGAGCTTATTGTGCTTGCGGTGTTCCGATCCTATCAGCGCAATGAGGCGGTACTGCTGGCGGCTGGTCTGTATATGCCGCTGACCGTGCTGGTCGGTCTGGGTATCGGCGCGGTGGTTGGAGGTCCGACGATTGCGCAGTTCCTGATGAATCCGTGGCTGATTGTGCCGGTTCTGGGCGCAACGGCGCTCTTGAGTTTTATCGGCGCCTGGGCAGGGTTGCGTCTGGGGCAGGAGTTGCGGGTTGCGGGTGTGCTGCGGGCGTAAGGAAGGGCGTGTTCGATGTTCCAGCGACTATGGCTTGCATCCGTGGCGCAGCCGCTGCATCCGCTGCTCAGCGTCGCCTGTGCGGCGGTTGCGCTGACGTTTGGGTTGCTGCTGCGCGATGCAACCACGCTACTGACGTTTGTTGCGGGGTTGGGGTTGATCTTCATGATGGTTGGCTACGGAGTGTTGTTAGCCCGTATTGCGCGGATCGTCATCCCGCTGGCGGCGCTGATCGGTGTACTGGCTGCACTGTTCGGCGGCGGAATGTCTGGCGGTCTGATGACGTTTGGCAGGATCAATCTGCTTGGTTTGACAACTGCGTTTGCCTGGACGATCGATCCAACCCAACTGGCGCGCGCATTGCGGCAGGCGGGCGCGCCGCCGCTTGTTGCCCTGAGTCTGCTCATTACGGTACGCTCGATTCCGACACTTGTCGGCGAGGCGGTGCGCATCCGTGATGCGATGCGGGTGCGCGGATTGTCGCTGCGACATACGCCGCTTCGTATTCTCTATCGCGCGCTGGTTGTGCCGCTTCTGATCCGGGTCCTGACCCTATCGGAGAGTCTGGCGCTGGCGCTGGAAACGCGCGCATTTACCGGCGATCCATGCGCGACGATCTATCGTCCGGTCGCCCTGCACGGGCGCGATTACGCAACACTGGCGCTGATGGTGATCCTGATGAGCGGAGTGGCGGGCACACAATGGCTCTTCAACTGACCATTTCTCATCTTCGTTTTCGCTACGCAACGGCAAGCGAGTGGGTGCTTCAGGATGTGAGTCTTGATCTGCGCGGCGGTGAGTTTGTTGTGATTGCGGGAACGAGTGGCGCTGGAAAATCGACACTTCTCAACTGTGTCAACGGCAGTGTGGTCGTTTACGGTGAGATGCATGGACAGATCGCACTCAACGGCGTCGCCCTCACCGGTCAACCCGTCGCGCAGATTGCCCGATCCATCAGTACGGTGGCACAGGACGCCGAGGGGCAGATTGTGACGTTGCGTGTGGAGGATGAGATCGCCTTCGGATGTGAGAACCTGGGTTTCACGCCTGAAGCGATTCAGCAGCGGATTACCCGCAGTTGCGCGCTTCTTGATCTCAATCCCGATCAGGCGACCTCCACGCTGTCCGGCGGTGGTCAGCAACGCCTGATCACTGCAGCGGCGCTGGCGATGGGAACGCACGTGATCCTGCTTGATGAGCCGCTTGCGAACCTTGATGCGGTTGGCACAGCGCGCCTGCTCGATACGCTGCGCGATCTGGCGTCGCACGGCGCCCTTGTAATCGTCGCCGAGCATCGTCTCGATGTCATTCTTCCATACGCCACGCGTCTGATCTGGATCGAGGATGGGCGGGTGACGCTGGACCTGCCGCACGATGAGGCGCTGCGCTATGTCCAGCGTCTCATTCGCCGCATGACCGTCGTCTCTGTTCCTGACCGGCAAATGCCGTCGGACATAGCCATCGAACTGGATTCGGTAAGCGCCGGGTATGCTGCCGTACCGGTATTGCGTGACATCACGCTGACCGTGCGGCAAGGCGAGCAGATCGTTGTGCTCGGCGAAAACGGATGCGGCAAAACGACGTTGCTGCGCGTCATTGCGGGTTTGCTTAAGCCGCAAAGGGGGCGATTGCGCTACGGTCTGGATCGTCTTCGACCGCTATCTCGTCGGATCGGGTATGTCTTTCAGAGTCCGAACAGTCAGTTGTTCATGGATAGCGTGCGTGCCGAGATCGCCGTTCAGGCAGAGAGTGCTGAACTCGTAGACGAGGTTGTATCGCTCTTTGGACTGGCGTCGCTGTCTGATCGTCATCCGCAGGCATTGAGCACCGGTCAGAAGCGACTGGTAGCAGTGGCGGCGATGGTCGCAATGCGCCCTGATGTCCTGTTGCTCGACGAACCATCGGTCGGTCAGGATGCCAGAGGGGTCGAGCGTATGCTTGCCGCGCTCGGCGCATTACGGCAGAAGTGGGGATTGACGCTGATCGTGGTGACGCACGACTGGCGGTGTGCCAGCGCTTTTGGTGAACGGGTGATCTGGATCAACCAGGGCGTTATTTACAGGGACGGCGATGCGTCGATGTTGCCCGATTACTTTTTGCGCGCCTACCCATGCCGGGATGAGGTGAACAGATGAGCACGGTTACGATTATTTCCGTCAGCGCTGTCGGGTTGAGTCACATGCGGGCGTTGGGGCTGCGATCACCGTGGCGTGAGCGACTGAACCTGCGGTTGCAGTATATCGGGCGTGACGCTCTGCACCCTGCGGATTGGGAACCGATCATCGCAGCAATCCAGGGCGCCGATATCCTGTTGCTCGATTTGATGGGTGCACCCAAAGACCTGAGCAGCGCACTGGTTCAGCAGATTACCGGTTTTACCGGTCCTGTGGTCGTGCTCAATGGTGACAGTATGGCGAGCCGTGCTCTGACACGTCTGGGTGGATTTTCAATGGCGGGCATGGCAAAGGAGAGCGAAACAGGAGAACCGCCGTCGCTTGATGCAATCCAGCGCATGATGGCAATGATGGAGAAGGTTGGGACACTCCTGCCGGTTGGGAAATTGCGTGACATGCGCAACTATCTCTGGCTGGTCAGGTACTGGCAATTTGCCAACCCGGAGAATTGTGAACAGATGCTGCGCCTGCTAGCGCGCGATTATCTGGGGCAGGGCGATCTGCCAAAGCCGGAGCCGCCGCAAACCCTGGAGCAGGTTGCCATCTATGATCCTGTTGCGCATCGTATGTATCCCGATCTGCGCCGTTATCGCGCGGAGGTTCCTGCTCAGCCTCATCGACCGAATGTAGCGGTTCTTTTTCGAAATACCACCTATCCGGTTGACCTCTTTCCGATCGCCGGTCGGTTGTGTCAACGCCTGCAATCGGTCTGCAACGTTGTTCCAATTGCCATATCCCGCGCGGTTGGGAATGATCTGGAGCGCTTACGTGATCTTCTTGCAGCGGATGGTCAGCCGCAGGTCGATCTGATCATCAACCTGCTCGCCTTTCGGTTGGGGCAGGGACCAATGGGCGGCGATCCGGAAGGGGCGATAGCCCTGCTCCGTGCGCTCAATGTTCCGGTGCTGCATCCCTTTGTATTGACAAAGCGCAGCGTTGCCGACTGGCAGGTGGATGATCAGGGAGCGCAGGTGGGCGAGTTTCTGGTTTCGATCTTTCTCCCGGAACTCGATGGGTGTATTGAAACGTATCCGATTGGAGCGATGCAACCGAACGGGCTGGGTTTTGAAGAGGCGACCCTGATCGAGGAGCGCGTTGAGCGCCTGATTGCCCGTGTGCAACGCTGGATTGCGTTGCGCAGGAAACCGAACGCTGAGAAGCGAGTGGCGATCATCACCTACGATTATCCTCCAGGGGAGGGAAATGTCGGGTGTGGTGCGTTCCTCGACAGTTTTGCCTCGCTGGCGGCGATCCTTCGGCATCTGGCAGACAACGGGTATACGGTGACACCCTGGGATGTAACCGAACTGAAAGAGCGCTTCGTTGCCGATGGGCAGATCAATACGCCGCAGTGGAAACAGCCGCATCGCACTGATGACCACGTCGTTATTGAACCGGCAGTGTATCAAGCCCTGACCCGCGACTGCCCGCAGTGGAACACGATCCGCACCTTCTGGGGCGAAGCGCCAGGGCAGATCATGCGCGAAGGAGCGGGTGTTCGGATACCGGGCATCCGTAACGGCAATATCTTTCTCGGCGTTCAGCCGTCGCGTGGTGCAGGCGAGCAGCACGTTCAGCAGTACCACGACACGCGCCTGCCGCCGCACCACCAGTATGTAGCATTCTACCGCTGGCTCGAAGAGGTGTTCCGCGCTGATGCCATCATTCACCTCGGCACGCATGGCACGCTGGAGTTTCTACCCGGCAAAGAAAAAGCGGTTTCGGGCGCATGCTTTCCAGACTATCTGATCGGCAACGCGCCCCACTTCTACGTCTACTACAGCGGCAACCCGACCGAGGCGATGATTGCGAAGCGTCGGACGCACGCGACCATCATCAGCCATCTGCCGCCGCCCTTCATCCGCAGCGATCTCTATGGCGACCTGTCGGAGTTGCGTGCGTTGATGAGCGACTATGTGCAGGCGGGCAATCTCAACCCTGAGCAACAGGCATCGATCCTGGACAGATTGACGGATCGCGTTCGACGTCTGGGATGGACGTGGGAAGGCATTGAGGCGCTCGAACAGACCCTCTATGAGTACGAAAGCAGTCTGATACCAGGTCGAATGCACTGTTTCGGGCAACGCTACACCGATGAGGAAGCGCGTGAGTTTCTGGTTCAGACATTGCGCGTTGCCGATGGAGAACGTCCTTCGCTGTTCGAGTTGCTCTGCCGCGACAGGCGCCTGCACTGGCGGACGATCCAGGACGCGCCAGAGCGCCATACCGAAGTGCTCACACACCTGGAAAAAGATGCGCATGCCTGGGTGCAGAAGTATGTCATTGAAGGACAACGGTTCTCACGGCGGGAGCAAGAATGGCAACGGGTGTACGTTGCTGCTTGTGCTATCCGCGATGGTTTGCAGCAGTGCGATGAGTTGGGCGGGTTAGTGCGCGCGCTGTCGGGCGGGTACCTGCCGGTTGGGATGGGAGGCGACCTTTTCCGCTCGCCGGATATTCTGCCAACCGGACGCAACCTCGTGCAGTTTGATCCGCGTCGTGCGCCGACAGATGCAGCACTTGAACGGGGTGCAGCGATTGCCGCTGCAACGCTCGATCACTACCGACAGACGCACGGCAGGTATCCGCGCCAGACTGCGGTGATCCTCTGGGGATTGGAGACCGCCAAGACCCAGGGTGAGACGATTGGACAGATTCTCGCGTATCTCGGTGTGCAACTCCGACGTCGTGGCGTGTGGGAAACGCGGTTGGAGATCATCCCGCTGGCGGAATTGAAACGTCCCCGCGTGGATGTCACCATTCAGATGTGCGGCTTCTTCCGCGACATGTTCCCTAACCTGATCGAACTGCTCCAGGAGGCAATTTCACTGGTTGCTGCGCAAGATGAGGACGACGACCACAACCCTGTTCGTTGTCACACCCGTCGTCTCTACAACGAACTGCGCGCACAGGGGGCGTCCCACAACGATGCTGAAGACCTGGCGACTGCGCGGTTGTTTGGTCCGCAAAATACACTGTACGGCGCAGGCGTCGATCAGTTGATCAAAAGCCAGGCATGGCAGAATCCGGCGGAGCTTGCGGCATGCTACACCGACAGTCTGCGCTATGTCTACACGCGTCGGCGGTATGGCGAGGCGATGCCGCACCTTCTCAATGCTCAACTCACGCATGTCGAACTGATCAGCCAGGTACGCAGTTCACGCGATTACGAGATGACCGACCTGGATCACTACTACGAGTTTTATGGCGGATTAGCATGCAGTGTCAAAGCAGCAACCGGGCGTCAGGCGCACCTGATGGTGGCTGATACGACTGAAGGGCGCATTCGTGCAGAACCGTTGCAACGCGCCATTCAGCGCGGCTTGCGCACCCGCCTGCTGAACCCGCGCTGGCTGGATGCGATGCTGAAGCACGATTATCACGGTGCGCAACAGATTGCGAAACGCCTGGAGCATATGGTTGGTCTGGCTGCAACGACGGAGGCAGTCGATCCGGCGCTCTTCGAAGCCGCCAATCGCTGCCTGATCGCCGATGAAACGCTGCGCAAACGGATCGAGCAGAACAACCCTTATGCGCTGCTGGAGGTTGTGGATCGTCTGTTGGAGGCGCATCATCGCAAGTACTGGCAACCTTCGGATGACGACCTGGCGCGGCTGCAGGCGCTCCGTGGTCAACTTGAGGATCGGTTGGAGGGGATCGGTGTTCCACAGGATGCCGGTTCTGCCTGAGAACAGCATCACTCGTCAGTTTTGAATGTACATACGTGAAATCCTATCCTGTCGGAGACTCGGCGCTGGCGCAGTGACCGGCATCGGCAGTCTGCCGCATACCGATGCTGAGGCGGCCGTGCGATTGGTTGCCGAAGTCTCGCCGGAGATTCCCTTCTGGC
>Ga0209227_1001419_pt1 | contig 18577 bp, 13 predicted proteins | sample YNPBryantNP2012_FD_185815 | JGI IMG/M metagenome (GOLD analysis project Ga0209227, IMG submission 185815) | Anoxygenic and chlorotrophic microbial mat microbial communities from Yellowstone National Park, USA - YNP Bryant NP 2012 (SPAdes)... ...
TCATCGCTGGACGGAGGCCTGCTCTCACTTGCGAAAGTGACCTACAATGGATTTGTTGGACTTGTTCTTGTCGCGCGGGTTGATGTCCTTGGAATTATGTTCGATAGGTAGCGGCAACGGACAGAGTGGAGGGGCACGCTTGTCGTGCCCGGAAAACTGGGATGGATTATCAAAGGGTGTTTCGCGGACGCGACGAGCGCGTCCCTCCAAGGGTCGGAGGGGTGTGCTTGTCACGCCCGCCGAATCGCAATGGATGATCCAACGTTGTGTACCGGACCTGACAAGCAGGTCACTCCGAAGGGTCGGAGGGGCATGCTTGTCATGCCCGCCGAATCGGGATGGACGATCCAACCTGGCGCAGCGGACCCGACAAGAGGGTCCCTCCGAAGCCAAAATCGGAGCCAACAGCAGGTCACCCGCTTGCACACGACACGAGGACTTTCAGACGGGAAGATCAATCTCCAACGGTGTTAAGCAAATAATCGACGGTTGTCATTCGAACTTGGGGGTTCAAGCGTGCAACGATTCATGCTCAAGTCTAAGATTCATCGTGCCGTTCTCACGGCGACGAATCTGGACTACGAAGGGAGTATTGCTCTTGATCGCCGCCTGATGGAGGCCGCAGACCTGCTGCCGGGCGAACAGGTCCATGTCCTGAATATCAACAACGGCGAACGACTGATTACTTACGTCATTGAAGCGCCTCCGAACTCGGGCACGGTCATGCTAAACGGGGCCGCCGCCCGCCTTGGTATGAAAGGGGATTTGGTGATTATCTTGTCGTATTGCACCATGGACGATGAGGCTGCTCGCAACTATGCCCCGAAAGTCGTACGGGTGGATGCTCAGAATCGCCCCCTTGAGGAGTAAATTTCTCCGAAATCGTCGCTTCTCGGTGGGACATGAGTGGTTTGCGATGGTTCTTTAAGAAGCGACAATCTTCCGGGCCGTGACTCTTTTTCCGTCTCGGCGCCAGATTCGTGGGTATGGCAACGAGCAAAAGGGGGGCCCGCGCTCATTGTACCCGTCTCGGAGGGGCATGCTTGTCACGCCCGCGGAACCTTGAGGGATGATCCAACGCGATGCAGTGGACCTGACAAGCAGGTCCCTCCGAAAAGCAACATTGGAGCGGCACGCTTGTCGTGCCCGCTGAATCGCTTGTCGCGCCCGCCGAAGCGGGATGGATCATCCAGCGGGGCGCAGCGGACCTGACGAGCGCGTCCCTCCGAAAAGTTTTTCCGTTTCTGCGGCAGAGTCATAGGTCAGGCGAACGGGCGCGGCCCCATCCTTGTCGTCACATCGGTGGCGACGTTATACTGAAGTTTCGATTGATTCGACCTTCCTTTGAACAGCATTCCGAAAATTTGGTGGGATATCTGGAAATAACCCTGTTGTTGCGAGATGGGAGTCACCTGTGGGCACAAAGAAAACTGGTAAAGGGCGTCGAAAAATTGGCAGCAAGAAGCGCCGGATGCGGGCCAAGATTCGGCATCGCAAGAAGTGATGTGATTGCGTTTGTTGATCAAAACGGGTCGGTTTTTCTCTGCGCTGATCGGAGAGTGATTTCTCCGGGGTTTCTTTGTGCCGTAGTTTTTCTGGCTTCTCTTGTCGCGCCGACCTCTTACCACAGTTGAGGAATCCTCCTTGGTCCGGTTGTTCTCAGTGGTGTAACATGTCTGCCTCTTATTTTTAGGCAGGTCTTTTTCGCGTTGGTGCAATTGATACCGAGCCGCCTCCTCAGCTGGACGCGCTTGTCGTGATCGCTGAAGCCATCCTTTTCTTCGGGCACAACAAGCGTCCTCCCCCGTTTTGCCGCATGGCCACCAGCCCGCCGCCCGTTAGGAAAAATGTTTGAGTGTTTGGCCTGGGTCTGGGTAAAATCGAGTGTAATGACTCGTCAACGTGCCAATTGCCTGGCAACGGAGTGTGACTTATCGACCACGTTTGTGAACGATCTCGGAAGGGGTTGGCCGCGTTGAAGAGGCCGCGAGATTTGATAAACAGGAGCGCAACGGTGTCCCGGAATTTACCTCGCACGGCCTTACTTGCAGGCTATTACGAAGATTACTTGAAACATCAGGATACAGCCCGTTTTGTGGCTGAAGTCAATCTCCGTTACACCCAGGGAACCCTCCAGCGATTGCTGGAGCATCCGGCATTTGAAATTCGTCGGGCGGCCGCGATGGCGCTCGGCTTTCTTGGCGACTACGACTCCAATGCGCCGCTGGGAAAGGCTCTCAACGATCCTGATGCGACTGTTCGCCTTCTGGCGGAAACGAGTATCCGAAAGGTCTGGCTCCGTTACGGCTCAGAGACTCAACAGAAACAGTTGAGTGTGATCATCCGCTTGAACGCTGCCCGCCGCTACCGGGAGGCTATTGTGCGTGCGGATCGTCTGATCGAAGAAGTCAGCGGTTACGCGGAAGCCTACAATCAGCGGGCGGTTGCTTATTATGGGATAGGGGAACATGCAGAAGCCATTCAGGATTGTCGAATGGCCCTCGAATTAAACCCCTATCACTTTGCGGCTGCTGCCGGAATGGGGCAGGCCTACCTGGAATTGCGGGATCACATTGCGGCCCTGGATGCCTTCCGACGAGCACTCAAACTCAATCCGGATCTTCAAGCCGTGCGAATGCAGGTGGCCCGGCTGGAACGACTCATCGAAGATGCGTGAATGATTTGGGGACATCGTCCATTTGACGTGAGACGTGTCACGCCGCACGATGCCTGAGTGACGTTTTCCCCAAGCGTTCTAGCTCCTCCTTGGTGATCACCAGCCAGCGGTGTCTGTCTTGAAAAGAACGCTGGCACCAAATCTGGCCTTTCACGGACAGCATTCGCGGCAGGAGCAATTGTGCCCGGCTGCCGGTGTTCAGATTGATATCGTGCCAGATGACAATGAGGTCAACGTCCGTGATCTGATTCACCCAACTTACGGGGATGCTTTCAATATTTCCGGGGAGTAAACGCGGCTCGATGTCGAATCCCCTCAGCATCCTGTAAGTTGCCTTGAGGCTAACGTGTGCGTTGTTCTGTCCAGACTCGAATTCATCCACGGCAATGTAGCGTGGGCAGATGTCCTTGGTAGCGTGGCGAATGATCTGAAGGAGTGTCACCGTTCGTTGGGGAATAATCCCCAATTCCATCAGCGATCCCGGTGGATGCGAATAGACCCTGCGATACAGATGACGAATGTGGGATGGGCGAGCAAGATGGAGAAGATACCACAAACGCAAACGTCCCAACTCAGCCAAGGACAACCTCCCTGCAAGCGACTCCGGACAGTTGACCGCCTTCCGTTATCAAAACCGTTACCATATGTCGGTTTGTTTTCTCGGAAACTACAAATATTTCCCTGACAAACGGAGGCATCCCTCAAGACGCTATTTCACGTGCAGTGGCCGTCTGAGTTGTTCCAAATCGGCAATCTCGTTGGAGAAAAAGACGGCCTAAAGCCGATTTAGACACGGGTCAATCTTTGCGCAGACCAAGCGGTAAATTGCGCAAACAAATAGGAATTGTGCGTTTGGGAGGATTGCGTAAAGGATATTTCAGTTATTTATAGCAGCGGGCGAAAACGTGTTATGGACCCGTTATCCAAGGTTCAACGACCGTCGTGGACCGGACCAATTTCGGCCCACTGCGAGAGACCGGAATCTCTGACGTTGAACCTCGCGTGACCTTCGCGTGAACACCCTTTCGGACACGGATCGAAGGAAAGGACCCATGGCGAATTATAAACGGCATGAGCCAACCTGGCCGTTTCTGGTTATCCTCGTGATTCTTTTCGTCCTGAGTGCCACTTCACCCCGAGCCTGGCGGATCGTTGAACGGCCAGATCCACCGCGGCCAAAACCGGATCGTCAGCTTGCCCTGCGATCACCTACGGAGAGTACCGAGCAGAGGATTAGCCGCTCGAATGACGTCGAGAAGCAATCCAGATCTTCATCGCTGGGCGAGAATCAAGCCCAGAAAGGAACCAATGCCCAAGATTCCATGGGGCCTGCTATTTCATCTCCTGGGTTGGAAGGTTTTTCGAGTCTCTCAGTGCAAAAGGCGGTTGGCGATGATGCGACGCAGAATCAGTTGCTCGAAGAACAGCAGGGATACGTCGATGGGATGGCCCCTGAATTGGGCAGCGATTTGGCAAGCGATGCCCATGAGCCGATGATCCTGGAGTCCGAGGACAACGACGACAATAGCGGAAAAGCGCCAGAGATTCTTGCCAACGATCGTGAGCATCAGAGCCAAGACAGGATTGATCAAAAACATCGATGGACGCCTCCCGAATCTCTTCTCACGCTATTGCAGAGCTTAACGGAAATCGAGGCCCTTAAGCCCTGGGTGGTTCAAGTTGTCGATCAGGTTGAAAGGCTTGGAGTGGCTTTCGAAGAGGAATCTCCGCAGGTCGGCGCTATTTTGGACGAATTGCAGCGATGTGTGGATCGTTCGGCCGAATTGCAGATGAATCTGCATGACACCTCTCGAGCGGCGAATGATTTTCGTCAAGCGAGATATGCCCTGATCCGTCGCCTTACACTTTGGAAAGCCGTTCATTTGGCTGGTGGCCTTAATGCCGAATTGGCCGTTACCCACGACGCAGACTGGCAACGGCTTCTTCAGAGAGTTGCCGCCGTGAACAGTCGTCTTGGGGCCGGCGCAACCGCCCAGTCGTGGCGCGAATTCCTGAACATGGACGCCGTCGCCGAGATTGCGCAGGCTGCCCGGAAGGGTACGACCGTCGGATCGGACGTGGAGAAAGACATTGTTGAAGTTGCCCAAAGGTCTCTCGCCAGGATCGATCGGGAGGAATTAACGGCCGACCAGCGGGCCCTGCTTCGGGAGTCTGTTTTCGAGAACTACCTGAACGAGCTTCGTTTTTGGAAAAGCCGGGGCATCACGGGGGCGGAATTGCTCCGCGACATCGAGACTTTCGAGACCAAAGGCCTTGCCTCGGATGGCGAGAGGATCCTCGATCATTACTACCGACTGTCTCAGTCTTCAGAAGAACGATCACAATGGGTTGGCAAGTGTTTGAATTACCTTTATCGCAATGCGAACATTCGAATCGTAATGACAGCGACACTGTTGAACCGCCTTGTGCCGCAGCGGTCTGGCGAATATCGACCCGTTTCGGAAACGATCCTCAATCGACCCGTGTATGGTTCAAGCCTGGCACGGACAAACGTCGCATTTCGCCTCATTCCGGATCATGAACGGGCAAGACTGGCCCTGGTCATTCGTGGTGAGGTGTCGTCCGTCACGTATTCCCAAGCAGGCCCCGCTACAGTTTGGAATGATGGTTTCGGTCGGTATGTTGCCGAAAAGGCGATTGAGATCACACCAGATGGTGTAAAGGCCGAGCCGGCGGTGATTGACGTTGAAAACAGTGTTCGTTTGCGAAACGTCTCCACGTCGCTGGATTCGGTTCCGGTCTTAGGGTTTTTGACTCAGGAGGTTGCCCGCGATCAGGTCGCCCGACGTCGTCTCGAAGCCAACGAGGAGGCCCGCTGGAAACTGGCAGCCAGTGTCCTCCGCGAAATCGAGACGGAAACCGAAAGCCGGTTTGAGGACCTGAATCAAAGGCTGTTCCGTGATGTATTGGGACCGCTCTACGGCCTTGATCTATCACCCACATGGGTCGGTGCCGAAACCACTGAGGACCGAATTGTTTTGCGAATTCGGCTTGGCTCAGCCATGCAGCCAGGCGGTCACACATTGCGACCGTTTGCCCTGTCTAACTCGCTGGCCAGTTGCCAGATCCACGAATCCACAGTGAACAACTTCCTGGCTCAACTGAATCTGGAGGGGCAGACCTTCACGATCGCTGAACTGCAAACGAAACTCCGTGAAAAACTCCGGCTTCCCGAGCTTGACCAGGCGGAAGAGAATCCCCATGCGGACGCAAAAATCACGTTTGCTAACAAGGGCGCCGTTCGCGTTGAATTTCGCAACGGACGACTGACCGTGCTCCTGTCGGTTGCCCAGCTGGTTAGCTTGCCCAACCGTTGGGAGGATTTTCAGGTCCGGGCCGTGTATAAGCCGGAAGTCAGCCATGACCGCATCCAGTTCGTCCGCGATGGCGTGATTCAATTGGTGGGCCCCATGGACATGCGGTCGCAAATTGCCCTCCGTGGGGTCTTCAGCAAGACGTTCTCCAAAGATCGGCCATGGCAAGTCTCGCCGGGATTCCTGGAAAAGAACCCCAACCTCTCCGATGTGACGGTGACCGAACTGACCCTGGATTACGGTTGGTTGGGATTCTCGGTGGGAACACGGTCAGCCACGCTGGATCAGACGGCGGACCGACTTCCGGTCCTTTCCCGAGAGCCTTACGGTTCGTGATCGAAATGGGTTACGGGTTAATCGCCGCGAACAACCCGTGCGAGTCCGAGAGGTCCGATCTTCGCCTGTGTGTGTCAGATTCGGAGGTGAGACGGCGGGCAAAATGAAGGGGCTCGTTTATCGTGTCCGCCTGGAGGGGCATGCTTGTCATGCCCACTCGGAGGGGCACGTTTATCGTGCCCATGGAAGTGGAATGGATAATCCAACGAAGCGCAGCGGACCCGACAGGCGGGTCCCTCCGAGAAACGGACCCGACAAGCACGTCCCTCCGGAAAGCAGACTCGAAAGGCAGGTCCCGCCGACTTGCTTGTCGACTCGCCTACAAACCTGACACACAGACCGTCACATTAGCCGGCTGAGCGGCGGTCAGATCGGCAGGCGTTAATCTTAAAGACGGGGATTTTGCAACCTTACGGTGGTATAGCCGGCGGATAAGCTCTTCGTAGCCCTTTACAGTAACCTCCAACGACGCCCGAGTCAGGATGTGCTGCCGACCCGCTCGCCCCATTTCTTGACGTAACTGTGGGCTGGAAAGTAAAAGTCCACAGCGATCAGCCATGGCCGAAACATCCCCCGGGGGGACCAGAAAGCCCGTCAGGCCATCCAGGACATTCGTGGGAACCGACCCCACCCGGGTTGCGACGACCGGTTTGCCGCAGGCCATCGCCTCCAGGAGGGAAAGGGGATTGGCCTCCATATGGGATGAAAGGACGACAATATCGGTGCACGCTAGGATTTCCGGGATGTCATCGCGTGTCCCCAGGAAATGGACCACCTGTTGCAAGCCGAGTTGTGCTGTAAGATCCTCAAGCATTTTTCGGCGGGGTCCATCGCCCACAATCAAGAAATGGGTATCAGCGAAGCGACGGTGAATCATGGCCGCCATTCGCAAGAAGAGCTCATGGTTCTTTTCGGGACGCAAGGCTGCCACGATAGCAATCACAGAGGCATCCGGCGGTAACCCTAACTCCTGGCGGAGTTTTGGATCCGGCAAGCGCGGAGAGAATCGGTCCGCATCGATACCATTAGGTATAACCCACGTGCGGTTTCGGGGACACCCCTCTTTGGCCACGAGGAATTCCGCATGGGGCTGGGCGACGGCGATAAACGCGTCAGTCAACGGGGCGATGATTCGATTAAGCCACTCGACATGGTCCGGCAGACCGGTGGAATGCAGCGCCGACGCGATGACGGGGACACCGGCGAGATAGGCCGCCAATCTGCCCCAGAACATCTTATCTCCGCCCGTCCCCACTGTGATAACTGCATCGATGTTCCGTTTTCGCAGCAGGGAGCAGAGTCGAGGGAGGACGCGGAGGTCGTATTTGTGGCTCAAAAGCCCAGAAAACGTTGGAACCTCCTTGGCGAGCACCTCTCCGAGCGGTCCGAGGTATTTTAGGCAGCAAAGTTCCGGTTCAAATTCCCGGCGATCGAGGCGACGCACGATTTCAACGAGAAGCCGTTCGGCCCCTCCGACCGGCATGCAGGTGATGATGAACATGACGCGAAGTGGTCCGCGCTGCCCAAGAGCTGGGTATCGCACCCTTCGGAAGAACGGATTCGGCCAGGCGTGACCTGCATCGCCGGCAAACGCGGGCTGAGCCCATTTTGTGTCGATTTGATCGTGGGGTTTCCGATTTGATCTTGGCAATTCTACTTCAGCGCGCGGGTCGTCTTGTCGTGAGGGACTGCGATGAAAGTGTCCCAGCGCGATCAGTTGTCGCGAAAAGCGAAATATTTCCCGTTTTTCTTCGGGCGAGAAAAATAAGGGTGTCCCCAAGGCGAGGGCTAAGAGTGAGCACGTGGTGATGATAGCTGTCAAGGTTCCACCAATCAGGCTCAGGGGTACAATCATCGGCCAGATCAGGCAAAACCGTAATGAAAATCCCAACTTGTAACTCACCGTGGCCAGCGCAGCGAGAGCCAAACCGTTGGCCAGCGTGGTTGCCGCCACCGCACCGAAAAGACCCCATATGGGGAGCCAGAGAATATTGAGGATGACGTTTGCAATGAGTCCCACTGCCATGGCCAGGGCTCCCCAATGAGCCTTTTCGCAGCAAAGAACGTAATTTTGCAGGACAAAAAATAACGAAAACCAACAACTGGCCAGCAAGGTTAACGGTAGGATCAAACGAGCAGTCGGGTATTTTCCGGCAAGGAGCCCCTCGAAAATGATGGGGCTGCTGAGCAATACACCGCTGCCCGCCAACAACAGGGCGACCCCGGTCACCTTCAGAAGAAAGGCGAGTCGATCAACGCACCAGTCGCGGCGACCTCGTTCCCAAGCGTAACTAAGATGGGGTAGGGAAAGCGATGCCACTAATCCTGCCAACGAAACCAACAAAACCGGTACCAATCGCGCGGCATGATAGTCACCCACCTGAGCCAAGGTATCGGTCGCCCCGGATGGCGAGAAGTGAATAATCATGTACCGATCCACAACGGCGAAGAGATTTCCCACTGTTCCGGTGGCCCAAAGGCCTAGTGAGTACCACAGGACCTTCGGCCACACGCCGTCGTTCATCTGTTGTGTTTCGGTGTACGGACGTCCCCAGAGCCAGGGACGAACAACAAAGGCGGCACAAACGATCGTCACAATACATGCCAGGAGATAAGCAACGATGACGGATTCCGCCGATCGACGCCAAAGCCACAACAGTCCAATGCCGAGAACCGCGAAGAGAATGCTGTTCACAAGTTGCAAACCGGCAATCCATCGGCTCAATCGTAGGGCTGTCGTCAATTCGTAAAAGTAGTTGAACCAGGCAATGACCACCAGGCCACATGCCAGGAGGTACACGTACGGGGCGAATTCTGCGGATCCGAAAACCGCCACGGCAATTGGCCTGGTCAAAAAGACCATGAGAAGGGCGGCAACCGTCGCCAGGCCGCCTTGAATCAAGGCCAGCCGCCGCAAGAACGGACCGAGAATCCCTTTTTGCCGGAAATGTTCCACATACCGTCCTAAACACCCGGGCAAGGCAAGAACAACAAGCGGCGTCGCGGTCATCAAGAAGCTGAATGCCAAATCCCATGTCCCCAATTGTTCGGCATCAAGCCAACGGCAAAACCATGCGGACCGGATAAAACCGACGACCCTTTGTAGGACGGAAGCAGCCAATACCATGGCCACCCCGGCTGCCCACGGGGAGACCAGAGGTTGCGTGTCCTCGGCCTTGAGTGCGTCACCCGTGGCGCAGACTATCGTAGCAGTCTCAGGTAATTGCACGGTCGATTCACAGGATGTCGCCGTCATGGTCTGCCTCCCAAGGTTGGCCTATCGGACAGGCAACATGTTGTATCGTTCAAAAAGGGAAGGACAACGATCGGCACTGAGGCACAGCCTATTGAATGCGTTTGCTTATCTTTATCTGCCGATGACTCGTCATCTGAAGTGAGCAGATGATTAACCTGAACTGGAGGTGAATAGGATGACTCCTTTACTGGCTCAGATGAGATGGGATCTCGAAACAGGGTTTTCCACACAAGCCGTGGATCGACTGTAACACGGTTCATCAAGCGAAGCAAAGAATCGTCGCCGTGAAAGCGACGAATATGATAGTGGTGTCGCCCAGGCACGTTATATCCGCCATACGCTGAACACACGCAGTCGTATCCCGCTTCCCTTGCGATTCGAAAAACCATGTCTGTCATCTGGCGGGGCTGACCGAACGGCACTGCGAGACTGCGGACAGGGCGTCCGATCAGGTCCTCAAGAGCGATCTTGCTTTCCGCAATCTCGCGGATGAGCTCGGTCTCGGAGAGTCGGGAATAATCGGCATGCGTCAGACCGTGCGATCCGATTTCCACACCGCTATCCGCCAGGTCGCGAAGTTCACGCTGGGAGATCGGGCGGAGAGTTTGACCCCGTTCCAGATCATGCTCAAACGGTTGGCGGTTGAGCATGTTGGTCGCCGTGACGAAGAAGGTGACAGGCATTCCAGCGTCCAGAAGCAGTGGCAAGGCCTTGTCGAGATTTGCTGCGTAACCATCATCGAATGTGATGGCAACACACGGACGAAGGGCGGTATTGCCAACGGCCAATCGCCGCTGAATCTCGGATAGCGAAACCACGTCTGTATGCTCGGACAGCCATTCCACATGACGGCGAAACGCTGCCAACGAGGTTACCCAGGGGGCCGTGCAATCGCTGCCCACGTAGTGATACATCAGCACCGTCATGGGCACGCATGATCGCCATCGCCACCGGCGGATGAAGAACTGTCTCATCGCCCGCGTGGCGGAATAATACAAGGCCAGTCCAGCTAATCGGAAACCAAGCATGTTACCTTGTCCGTCGTCATTGGAATGTTCTGACAAATACTGTCGGTACCACCATTTTCCGGGCGTGCAGGACTGAAACCTTCGCTAGCGTCTTTTTTCAGCAACCTGTTGCGACAGGCCCTTGCGGTTCGCCACAATGCGAATCGGATCTGGGCCGCGGGACGCGGCGGCGCTGCACGAATTCGGAACATCTTGACGGGTTGTGCGCCCCACTTCCTTTTGTAGGGTTCGTCCCCGCGGAGGAAGTCAAACAATGAACACTTCTCAGAGATCGCTTGCCGAATGGCAACAAGATTCGCCAGAACGCCAGGAGAGATATGAGCAAACTGGGGATTCATGCCAGATTGGTACGCCCGAACAACCCCCTCGGAAAGGAGAAGGTATTCAGCCGCAATGGGCTGCCCCTGCCATTCCAGCCAAACCAGTCGGGCCTTATTATCAGGAATCAAGTGTCGCAACACGGTGCGATGGAAACACCGGAACGCCGACGAGTCAAAGGCACCACCCTTTCCCAATTGACGTCGCCTGGCCTGATGAAGGTCAATCAAGTGATCCCAGGCCGTTTCCCAAGATTCATCTCGCTCTGTCGCATGGACTTTAATCTCTCCACTGGCCAGGTATCGCTCACTCAGTCTTCGGACCTTTTTACGCATGGCGCGGCCTAACACGTTTTGGAGATACTCCTCCCAAGTTCCGGGCAGGGCGATCTGCCAGCAATGTTCGTCACATCGGACATCGACGGTCCAGCCGAGGCGATGCAATTCCCCCAGAAAAGCCTGGAGTCCCGAATCGGATCCCTTGACACCTTCAAAGTCCAGGCGGTGACAAGCCACACGGGCAATCGTGTGCCTTTCAACATTGTTCTGCAAAGCACCAAGCGATGCAGACTTCACAGTGTGGCTGTGAAGGAACCGGGCGATGGCCTTCCCAACCTCCTGTTGAAAACGTTCCTGGGCAATCCAGCCGAGATCATCGCTACAAACTTCACCGGAACCAAGCAGTCGAATTGTCCAACCCCACAATGGGTGCCATGTTGAGAATAACGGTGCGAACCCCAATGGTTCTTCACCAGATTGGATCGACAGGACATGCAAACGACTCCGCCGGTAAACGGGCCGGTAAACCGACCACCAGGTGGTGAGCCAGGTCCACGTTCGAAATGGGTTGTCGTTGGCCCAACGATTCCACTGATCGGCCCACTTGGCAAGGGTTTCCCAGCAGTCGTGCAAACGAACGGACAAAGACATTTTCTGATTTTCTGTCACAAGTAAGAGGAGACGTTATGGCTAGTGCTATCTCAGAAGAAATATGGGTTTCAATTTGCGACGGGGCAACTTGGCACTGTGTTTCCTTTTACAAGGCTTTTTCGGAAACCCTGCGCAAAAAGGTAAAAACGACAAAACTATCTCGCCACAAATAACCGGACGTTGATCGCGAACGAGTTTTCAGGGTCTATATTCCCTTAGGGTGCTTTCGCCGAGGGTTGTTTAACGACAAGGACCCGTCCAATTTCCAAATCTTTCAAACAAAAGCATTCACTTTCGGGCGTTTTCACAATAATTCCGCACTTAGCACGTGAGGGATTATGGCCAAATTCACGCAAGTTTCTCTGAAGACAAGAAAGCCGTTTATGATTCAGACCTTGTTACAGCATCCGGTTCGAACCTCTCTTGCCGCCGGGATCGCCGTATTTGTGGCAGTGGCGACCTACGGGATTTTCAAGCCTTCGCAGTGGGAAGCCACGCAGCCTCTCGTCGTTCGCGCTGAGGCCCTGGAGGGATCAAATTTGCCGGGACGGTTCGATAGTGACCAGCAACGCCGCCAGCTCCTCGATACCCTTGTGGCTGTGCTCCAAACTCGCGATGTGCTGGAGACGGCGCTTCGCGAAGTCGGGCCGGGGGAGGTTGTCCGTAACCGTCCTTTCCCACGTGCTACTGACGTGGAGCGACTCCAACGATCGGTCCGCGTAGTACCTCCGTCTGACACAGACTTCGGTACAACGGACCTGATTTATCTTAAGGTCCGTGACTCCCAGCCTGAACGTGCTATCCGTCTCGCTCAGGCGCTAGTCAAACAAGCCGACCGTCAGTTACGAGAGATCCTCCTCGCCAAGGCCCAGGCCACTCTCGAAGAGCTTACCCAGGCCGAGCAAAACGCCATGGACGGGGTGCAAACCTTGACGCGACAATTGCAGGCGATTGAGACTCAACTCGGGCTGGACGGTCTCACGTTGCGATCGTACGAGGAAAAACTGGATGACACATCGTTGCGTGCCCCGATCGATGACCTGGAAGACCAACTCGCACAATTGGAATCCGAAATCCTGACCAAAAACGAATTGATCCGATTGCTTGGCGAGACAACGACAAATCCGGGAACACTTTCCAGCATCCCTTCGACATTGATTGAGAACTACCCAACACTGAGTCATTTTCAAGAGGCCCTGAGACAGGCCGAGGTCAAGCTGATTGAACTCCGCGGCCAATATGCCGATGAGCATCCGGCGGTGATTGCAGCGCAACTCGCGTTCAGCGATCTGACCGACCGGATTCGCAAGGAGATTCCGGCGGTTATTCGAACCATTGAGAACGAACAACGGGTAAAGCTGGCGCAAAAAAAACTTCTTGATCAGCGGCGACAGGCCGAAGAAAGCCGGATGGCAGCAATTCTGGCTGTCCTACCGCAGTACCGCGAACTTACGGCCCGACTGCGGTCACAATCGGACGCCGTCCGTGCTGCCCAGCAACGACTGGTCGTCGCCCGCGCTGCAGTTGCGGCAGCGCAGTCGGCACAACTCGTAACACCAATTGAACCCCCGCGGACAGGGAATCAACCTGTGGGACCAGGAAAAATGACCATTGTCGCGGGCGGGATGGTTTCCGCAGTTTTTCTGGCCTTCTGCGTTTTTCTCTGGATCAGCCCGACTGTGTCTGATGGTGAACGGCAAGACCTTTCATCCGCAGAGCACGTTCTCAGCAAGCCCACGGCGGCCCCGCCTTCCCCCGTTAATGAACGGAAAGGGGCGCCTGACACCACAACGGCTCCCGCCCCTTGTATTGAAACTATCCCTAGCGTACCCCCGGTTGATCTGGTCCACGCGGAATACGAACCAACTCTGGTCCAAACCTCGCAGGAGCAGCAAGAGCAATCGACACGGCACAATCTTGCTGATGACAATCCCTGCCGGTCAAATCCCCCTGTGTCCCGGCCGGGAATCCCCATCTCTCCCGACTGGGCCGAATCACCCCTCCATCAAGCCCTGTTGAGTCCTCCGCAAGCGTGGCAATAGACGGAGACGCAATGAATCTTTCACATCCGGGTGTGGTCACTTGCGTAAAACCTGAAGCGGGGCCGCTGGGTTCCTCTCATGGTACCAGCGTCCTTCTCCTCCTTACCCTCGTGACCCTTTTTGCCGGGATTATTCTCGGTTATCCATTTTGGCACACACAGGGGTTGGGCATTCCACTGACGTTTGATCGCATGCTCCTGGGCTGTGTCATCCTCGGGGCAATTGTCGTATTTTTACACAAAGGCTTTATGATCAATAGCATTGCGAAAAGCGATCTTTTCCTTGCCATTCTTCTTGCGTATCTCGGTGTCTCGGCAGCGATGACAGTTATTCGCGAACATCACTTGAACCCTGCCGCCCGTTACGTTTTCTTTTATCTCGTTCCCGGGGTCCTCTATTTCTGTGTGCGACTGACACCGATAACACATCGCGCGGAAAAGGCCGTTCTCATCGCCTTTGGATGCCTCGGGATTTACCTGTCGCTGACGGGACTGGCCGAAGTGGCAGGACTGCGATCGTTTGTGGTTCCCTCGTACATCATGGATCGCTCGGTCAGTTCTGAGTTTCTTGGCCGGGCGCGAGGTCCACTGCTTAACCCGGTAGTTAATGGGTTCCTAATGACAACGGCCTGGGCGGCCTGGTTTCTCCTGGGACGGTCAACAGCACGCCGTTGGTGGCTGGGAATGTTAATGATTCACGGGATCATGGCTGCGGGAGTCATAAGCACACTCACGCGAAGCGTTTGGTTGGGTGCAGGCCTGAGTGGAATCCTGTTAGGGTATCGTTTTCTTCCCAAGGCCTATCGCCGGGCATGGCTGGCGACGGGCATTCTTGGAATTGCCCTTATGGTATTGGCCGTCAAAGGTTTCTTCTGGGAAATGAAACGGGATCGCGACCTGAGCGCCGCCGAGGCCGCTCGATCGGCCCAATTGCGGCCCGTCCTCGCACAGTTGGCCTGGCAAATGGCAAAGGATCACCCCTTTTTTGGAGTTGGGCTGGCCGAATACGACCGAGCCAAGATGAAATACCTCGCCAATCCACAGGCATCTTACCCAATTAATCAGGCCAAATCCTACACGCAACACAATGTGTTTTTATCCATACTTGTGGAAGCGGGCGGCATCGGACTGATGGTATTCCTGTTCCTCTTGGGAGCTTGGGGACGGGAGCTTGTCGTCGGATTGCGAGCCGGAAAGCGGGGGCTTTTTCTTCTCGCGATGGTCGCCCTGGTGGCTTACCTCGTCAATGGTCTGTTCCATGACGTCTCCATCATTCCCCAGATGAACGCTGTGCTTTTCACCATCATTGGCATGGCCAAATCGGCGGGTTGTTCTGCCTATGATCATTTGAGACAACCAGCGCAATCCCCGTGTTTTGCCTAATTTCTTGACCTCAACTCGAAAAAACAATGACCGCTGTAGCAATTGTCTCGACGCGTCGGTGGAGACTGGGTAAGCTTCCGATACTTCTCAGGGGGTGGGAAAAAGGTTACATTATTATTGTGTGGTTTGGAGAGATAGCAGGATAAAGTGCCGGGGCGGCTCTCGCCGTCAGTTAGGCCATTTTTGCGCAAAGCGACTGACGATAGGTCTGACCTGTCCGTTGGGAAATCTTTGCGCAATCGTTATCCTCGTTTGTGATATTCAACCGCGGTTCGACTTCCGAAAGAGATTTCAACTGTTCATGCTTGAGATGAGGTGCTTCTATGGCAAAACCGCAGCGACACATTAAGAAAGCCAATCATGGTCGGCGACCTGCCAATCCCCGGGCGCGACGGGCAAAACGTTGGGTCGTCCGAACATAGAAGGTGGCCGTATTTTCTCCAGAAGCGGTCCATCACTGTATCGGGATTGGGTTGCCGCCTTCTCCCCCGTTCTTGATAAGGCCTGGGTTTTTAAGGAGTTGATCGTGCCCAAAAAGCCATTGATCCTTGATCCCGCCGAAATCGACACGAATCGGGTGATCGCCGATATTGAAGAGATCCGGAAGTACAATCCACAACGCTATGAGATGGAGCAACTTACGGCGATCTGTTACGAGGATCGGGAGCGGGCGATATGCGCCGGATACAAGGATCTGACCCCGGATGAGTTCTGGGTTCGGGGACATTTCCCAGGTATGCCACTCATGCCCGGCGTTATTATGTGCGAGGCCGCCGCGCAGCTGGCCAGTTATTACACGATTAAGTACAAATTGATGAAGGCCCCGATCGTGGGGTTTGGGGGCCTTCAAGACGTTCGCTTTCGCGGCGTCGTCCGCCCCGGTGACCGTTTTTTGATCGTGGCCCGCCTTTTGAAGGTCCGCAGCACGATGCTGACCTGCGAGTTTCAATGCTTTGTGCGTCAGAATCTCGTTTGTGAAGGTGTCATTCTCGGGATTCCCCTTTCCCCCGAGACCATCGAGGCCGATCGGGAAGGCGTTCCGGAACCGTCCGGACCCGGCACTGGCGATTAGCACGACATCGTTGAGCGGTAGTTGCCGTCCTCTTAGCCACACTCTCTTGCAGCGACCATGGGCCGGCGAGCACTTCGCAAAATCGATCCGAATCTCGACCTTTCGTTTCACTACCGGGAACTGCTGGCCGTCCCCAAGCCCTGGCAGAGCGAGTTGGTTTTTGGTCGCGCGGCCCCTCTGGAAGTCGAAGTCGGTAGTGGCAAGGGTTTGTTCCTTAGCCAGGCGGCTCTGGGCACACCGCACGTGGATTTCGTTGGGCTGGAAATCGCCCAGAAATACGCCAAGTTTTCAGCAGCTAGATTGGCCAAGCTCGGCCTTCGTAATGCCGTCATCATTCATGGCGATGCGCAACGTTTTTTCGCCGAATGGCTCCCGCGTGAGAGTGTCCAGGCCATTCACATTTATTTTCCAGACCCCTGGTGGAAAAAACGGCACAAGAAACGCCGAGTCATTAAGGAAACCTTTCTCCAGGACGTCGAACGAGTTCTCCTGCCGGAGGGACGTCTCCACTTCTGGACCGATGTCGCCGAGTATTTTCAGACTGCGCTTGAGCTGATTCAAAACACGACGCATCTGGCCGGCCCCTTTCCAGTTCCGGAACGCCCCGCCGAGCACGACATGGATTTTCGGACGCATTTCGAACGCCGTGTCCGGCTGCAGGGTGGGGTCATCTACCGCGCCGAGTTTGCAAAGACGGGCGCTCAGTTGCCCTGACCTGTCCGCATCAGTTTTGGACGTCGAGCAACGAGCAAGTCGGGGGGCACGCCCGTCGTGCCCGCCGAAGCGCAACGGATGATCAAACGTTGTGCATCGGACCCGACAAGCGGGTCCCTCCGAGGGGCGGAGGGGTATGCTTGTCATGCCCGCGGAATTGGAATGGATTATCCAGCCTGATGCGGCTCCAGCAATCGGAGGGGCACGTTTATCGTGCCCGTGGGAGTGCAATGGATGATCCAACGTGGCGCCGCGGACCTGACAAGCAGGTCCCTCCGGAGCGTCCTCAAACCTCACACCGTTGACATTCACGTTCATCCCCCGTCACAATATTTTCCAACACACGGCACGTGTCGCATAATGTGAAGATTGTTTCCGAACCGTGCCGGGTATTAGATTGCGTTCACGCAAGGATTCCTACCCAATGTGATTCTGTGGCGGCCTTGACGCTATGAAAACGTATTTCTTATCGGCGGCATTGGTGTGTGCGGCTCTGGCTCAGAATGCCGTCGGTCAACCCAGCGATGCGATCGGTGTTTCCCTTAGCGCCCCAACGATTCTTCGTTCGGCCCCTCGCCTGCCTCCTCCGAACGGGCCGGTGCTTCGGGTCCGAACGGTGAATGAGCTTTATCGGGCTGCTGAATCCATCCCGCCGGGCGGGACCATTCTCTTGGCCGACGGTCATTACGTCCTGACGCGGCGGCTGGACATTCATACCGATAACGTGACGCTGCGGAGTGAATCCGGGCAGCGAGATCGCACTATTTTGGACGGCGGGCCACACGCCCTGGGGGAATTGCTTGCCATTCACCACTGCTCCGGGGTTACGATCGCCGATTTGACAGTCCAAAACGTTCGCTGGAATGGCATCAAGCTGGATACTGATTCAGGTGTTCATCGGGTGACCATTCATAACTGCGTTATTCACAACGTGTGGCAACGTGGTATAAAAGGTGTCCGCGTTCCCAAGACAATCGACCGCCCGAAAGAATGCCGTGTGCAATACTGTCTCTTTTATAACGACCGTCCCAAATCCTACGCTGATGACCCAGCCGACACGCCCGACAACTTTCGTGGCAACTATATCGGCGGGATTGACGTCATGTTTCCCCAGGGTTGGGTGATTAGTGACAACGTGTTTTATGGTATTCAAGGGCGAACACGTTCCGGACGTGGGGCGGTCTTTCTCTGGCATGAGGCCGAGAAATGTGTGGTCGAACGGAACGTGATCGTTGATTGCGACGTGGGGATTGCCATTGGAAACTCGTTCAAGCCCGAGGATGTTTCAATCCACGCCACAGGGGTGATTGTGAGGAACAACTTTATCGTCCGTTGTCCCGAATCCGGGATTGTGGCAGACTGCACGCGAGATTGCTTGATTGCCCATAACACCATTTTTGACCCGGAGAACCGTCTTGGTCGTCTAATCCGTTTGGTTCATGACAACCCTGGACTGATCGTGGCCAATAATTTGCTAATCGGACCAGA
>Ga0209227_1001422_pt1 | contig 18573 bp, 13 predicted proteins | sample YNPBryantNP2012_FD_185815 | JGI IMG/M metagenome (GOLD analysis project Ga0209227, IMG submission 185815) | Anoxygenic and chlorotrophic microbial mat microbial communities from Yellowstone National Park, USA - YNP Bryant NP 2012 (SPAdes)... ...
ACCCCCTTCCCCTCTCCGCCGCGGAGAGGGGAAGGGGGCCAGGGGGTAGGGGTGAGGTCAAATCTAACATTGTCGAGATAGTCGGACGCAACGAACGATTTCAACCAGATTCCAAGCCTGCGGGAGGGTAGGCTGAGCAGATACCCTTCGAAGGAGGAGGGCCACATGACACAATTTGTTGCCCAGATGCGGGCATCCTACGGTTTTATCGAACGGAACTTTCATCTGGTCCGGCGCTACTGGGGCTGGGAGGTGGTGTGGCTGGCTTATAGCATCGCCAACGCCCTGGCCATCACCTTCATCGGCGCCGGCATGGAGGCCATCAGCGGTCAGGCAGTAGACACCGATTATCTCATCCTGTTCCTGCTGGCCGGGACGCTGATCTGGCACTTTCTGTCCATCGTCTTTGACGCCATCAGCGAGGTGATCGCCTGGGAGCGGTGGGAAGGGACCATCGAGTACACCTTCATGGCGCCGGTGCCACGCCTGACCCACATGTTGGGCCAGACCGCCTTCTCGCTGGCCTATGGCCTGCTGCACACGACGGTCATCCTGCTGGTCGTGGCCCTGTTCTTCAAACTGGACCTGAGCGGGGCCAACTTGGGTGGCAGCCTTCTGGTTCTGCTGGCCGGGAGCCTGTCGTTCATCGGGTTGGGGATCGTGGCCTCGATCATGCCCCTGCTCTTCCCGGAGCGGGGAGCGCAGATGACCCATGTGATCCAGGCCACGCTGTTGCTGGTGTCGGGCGTCTATTATCCGGTCAGCGTGCTGCCGGCCTGGATGCAGGCTGTGGCCCGGTTGTCGCCGGCCACCTACGTGCTGGAGGGGGTCCGTGCCGGGCTGTTGCAGGGCCGGCCCACCCCGGAACTGTGGCGGTATGTCTGGCCGCTGTTGGTGATGGGCGTGGTGCTCATCCCGGCCGGGGTGTTCATCTTTGGCCAGGCCGAGCGGTACGCCAAACGGACCGGCAAGCTGAAACGGAACGGTTGATGAGAATGATCGTCAAAGCAATAACCCGTTACTGGCAACAACTACGGAGCTTTCGCTCAAATGCCCGGCTCTACCTGCTGAGCCTGGTCATCAGCGGGCTGAGCTTTAGCATCTATTCCCTCTTTTTTAACCTGTACATCGTCAGCCGGGGGTATCCGCGCAGTTTCCTGGGGGAACTGCAATCGCTGCCCAACCTGATCGCCCTGTTTGGGGCCGTTCCGGCCGGCCTGCTGGTGGACCGCATCGGCCGCAAGCGGGCCATGCTCCTGGCCAACGGCGGCCAGACGCTGGCCTCGCTGGGCATCGTCCTGGCCCCCGGGCCGGGGTGGCTGCGGCTTTCGATGATCGCCTTTGGCCTTTCGCAATCGCTGTGGATGGTCAGCGGCGCGCCGTTTATGATGGAGAACTCCAGGGAGGAGGAACGCAATGCGCTCTTTAGCGCCAGCTTTGGCCTGCAAACCCTGGTGGGTTTCCTGGGCACGCTGGTGGGGGGCTATCTGCCCACCCTCTTTGGCGGCCTGCTGAGCGTGGAGGCGGAAAGCGCCCTGGCCTACGCGGCCACCCTGGGCGTTACGGTGGCGCTGTCGGCCGCGGCGTTGCTGCCGGTGCTCCTGATCGAGGAGCGGCCTGTCATCGCTTCGCGCCCTGCCGCATCTGGCCGAACGGTCCGCGCTTTTCTGCCCTGGCACACGATCAGGAATCCCGGCCTGGTGGGCCGCATCTTTGTGCCGAACATCATCATCTCTATGGGCGCAGCCATCCTGATCCCGTACATGAACCTCTTTTTCAAGGAGAGCTTTCCCATCTCGGACAGGGTGCTGGGCACCCTCTTTGCCGTGTCGTCGGTGATCACCGGCGTGGCGACGCTGGCCTCGCCGCTGCTGGCCGACCGTTGGGGCCGCATCCGGGCGCTGGTGATCACCCAACTGAGTTCGATCCCCTTCCTGCTGCTCATCGGCTTTTCGGGCCGGTTCTGGATCGCGGCCCTGGCCTTCTGGGTGCGGGCGGCGCTGATGAACATGGGCAATCCGCTGTACAACGCCTTTGCTATGGAGCAGGTGGGGGAGCGGGAGCGGGCCACGGTCAGCGGGCTGATGGGCATGAGCTGGAACATCGGCTGGACGGTGGGGCCTTACCTGAGCGGCTATATGCAGGCCAATCCCCACATCGGGTTTCGCCCTATCTTTCTGATCACCTGCTCGCTGTACATCCTGGCGGTCATCCTGGAAAAGAGATTTTTCCAGCGGTTGGACGACCGGCAGCGACGGGCCGCGCTGCTGCGCAGCCTGGGCGTGGCCGACTCGAATGTGGATAACTGCTCACCCTCCCGCAGGCCTGGCAGCAGTTTCAGGCAGAAATTCGTTGAATAGTCGGACGCAACGAACGATTTCAACCAGATTCCAAGCCTGCGGGAGGGTAGGCTGAGCAGATACGAATGTGGAATGACCGGGGGGGAAAGTCGTCCTTTCTGAAAGTCTGGCAGCATCATAACACAAAGAAATCTGCCTGTCAGCCAGGCAGTTGCGGAGGAGAATCATGCCGAACCACATTGACATTCGGACCTATCGCCCTGACGATAGGATCATAATCCCGGATGCGCCAACCATCCCCGGCCTGCGTTTCCGCCGTTTCCGTGGCGAGGCTGATTATCCGGCCATGTCGGCCGTCCTCAACGGCAGCAAGGAGGCCGATGGGCTGGAGTGGAGCCAGTCGGTCGAGGACGTTGCCCGCACCTATCGCCATCTGGTCAACTGTGATCCACAGCAAGATATGCTGTTTGCCGAAATAAACGGCCAGGTGGTCGGCTACAGCCGGGTGTGGTGGCAGCAAGAGCTGGATGGCACCCGTGATTATCTGCATTTTGTCCACCTGCTGCCTGAATGGCGGATGGGGGATCTGCGCCGGGCGATGCTCCGCCACAACGAACGTCGCCTCCGCCAGATCGCTGCCGACCATCCCGCGACCGCCCCGCGCCTTTTGTGTGCCTGGGCGTCCGAGACGGAAACGCACTGGGCCTCCCTGCTGATCGAGGAGGGATACCGGCCGGTGCGTTACAACTTTGAGATGGTCCGCCCCGATCTGGAGAATATCCCCGACCTGCCCCTGCCGGAGGGCCTGGAGGTCCGGCCGGTGTTGCCGGAGCATATCCCGCTCATCTGGGAGGCGTCCAGGGAGGCCTTTCGCGACCACTGGGGCTACTCGGAAGAGGAATGGGACCAGGAGATGGCCACCTGGCCTGAATCGCCCACCTTTCAGCCTGAGCTGTGGCAGGTGGCCTGGGATGGCGACCGGGTGGCGGGCATGGTCCAGAACTTTATTGACCATGCGCAGAACGAGGAATATGGCCGCAAACGGGGTTACACGGAGGGGATCTGCGTGCGCCGGCCCTGGCGGCGGCGGGGGTTGGCCCGGGCCCTCATCGCCCGCAGCCTCCGGCTGCTCAAGGAGTTGGGCCTGGAGGAGGCGGCGCTGGGTGTGGACGCCGACAATCCCAACGGGGCCTTGCAGCTCTACACGAGCATGGGCTTCCGGGTGGTCAAACGTCACACCACCTACCAGAAGCCGCTGGATGGAGCACAGGCTTAGGCCTGTGCTCCATCCGGAAGCAACTGCCTGTCAAAGACCAATTGCCCGTCGCGGACGTCCAGCCGCACCCTGTCCCCCTCGCGGAACTCGCCGCGCAGCAGCTTGAGCGCCAGGGGGTCCTGCACCTGGCGCTGGATGACCCGCTTGAGCGGCCGCGCGCCGTAGGCCGGGTCGTAGCCCTCTTCCGCCAGCAAATCCCTGGCTGCGTCGGTCAGCTCGATCTCTAACCGACGGTCGGCCAGCAGCTTTTGCAGCCGTCGCACCTGGATGTCCACGATCTGCTTCAGGTGTTCCCTGGTCAGGCCGTGGAAGAGGATGATCTCGTCCACCCGGTTCAGGAACTCGGGCCGGAAATGCTGGCGCAGCGCGGCCATGACCAGGTTGCGCTTCTGCTCGTCGGCCGTCGGGTCGCGGCCATCCAGGAACTCGGTGCCGACGTTGCTGGTCATGATGACCACCGTGTTTTTGAAATCCACCGTCCGCCCGTGGCCGTCGGTCAGGCGGCCATCGTCCAGCAGTTGCAGCAGGGTGTTGAACACCTCGGCATGGGCCTTTTCGATCTCGTCGAACAGGACGACGCTGTAGGGCCGCCGCCGCACCGCCTCGGTGAGCTGGCCCCCCTCCTCGTAGCCGACGTAGCCGGGCGGCGCGCCGATCAGCCGCGAGACGGTATGCCGCTCCTGGTACTCGCTCATATCAATGCGGATCATCGCATTTTCGTCGTCAAACAGGAACTCGGCCAGGGCGCGGGCCAGCTCGGTCTTGCCCACACCGGTCGGCCCCAGGAAGATAAAGCTGCCGATGGGCCGGTTGGGGTCGTGCAGCCCGGCCCGGCTGCGGCGCACGGCGTTGGACACCACCTGGATCGCTTCATCCTGGCCGACCACCCGTTCGTGCAGCCGCTCTTCCATCTTGAGCAGCTTTTCGATCTCGCCTTCCAGCAGTTTGCTGACCGGGATGCCGGTCCAGGCCGAGACCACCTCGGCCACATCCTCGCTGTCCACCTCCTCCTTGAGCAACTGCTGGCCGTTCTGCAACGCCTTGAGCTGCGCCTCCTGGTCGGCCAACTGCCGCTCCAGGCGGACCAGTTCGCCATATTGCAGTTCCGAAGCGCGACGATAGTCATACTGTCGTTGCGCCTCCTCGATCTGATGGCGGACGCGCTCGATCTGCTCTTTGGTGTCGCGCAACCCTTTGATGGCCGCTTTTTCCTGCTCCCAGCGGGCAGCCAGCGCCCGGCTTTTTTCCTGCAGGTCGGCCAGCTCTTTTTCCAGCTTTTCCAGGCGCTCCTTGCTGGCCTTGTCTTTCTCCTTTTTCAGCGCCTCCCGCTCGATCTCCAGTTGCATGATCTGGCGGTCCACCCGGTCCAGCTCCTGAGGCTTGGAATCAATCTCCATGCGCAGCCGGCTGGCCGCCTCGTCAATCAGGTCAATCGCCTTGTCGGGCAGGAAGCGGTCGCTGATGTAGCGGGCCGAGAGGGTCGCGGCGGCGATGACCGCCGAGTCTTTGATGCGCACGCCGTGATGCACCTCGTACCGCTCCTTCAGGCCGCGCAGGATGCTGATCGTCTCCTCGACGCTGGGCTCATCCACCAGCACCGGTTGGAAACGGCGTTCCAGGGCCGCATCCTTTTCAATGTACTGGCGGTACTCATCCAGGGTGGTGGCCCCCACGCAGTGCAGTTCGCCCCGGGCCAGCATCGGCTTGAGCATGTTGCTGGCGTCCATCGCCCCCTGGGCCGCCCCCGCGCCGACGACGGTGTGCAGTTCGTCAATAAAGACGATGATCCGGCCCTCGGCGTCGGTGATCTCTTTCAGCGCCGCCTTCAGCCGCTCCTCAAACTCGCCGCGGAACTTGGCTCCGGCGATCATGGCCCCCAGGTCCAGTTGCACCAGCCGCTTGTCCTTCAACCCATCGGGCACGTCGCCGCGCACAATGCGCTGGGCCAGCCCCTCAACGATGGCCGTCTTGCCCACGCCCGGATCGCCGATGAGGACCGGGTTGTTTTTGGTGCGGCGGCTGAGCACCTGGATCACGCGCCGGATCTCCTCGTCGCGGCCGATGACCGGGTCGAGCCTGCCCCGGCGCGCCAGGTCGGTCAGGTCGCGGCCATACCGGTCGAGCGCCTGATAGGTGCTTTCCGGCGTCTGGGAAGTGACCCGCTGGCTGCCGCGGATGCCGGCCAGGGCGCGCAGGATGGCGTCCCGGGTGAGGCCGTGGCTGTGCAACAGGCGGGCGGTATTGCCGGCACGTTCCTCGGCCAGGGCCAGCAACAGATGCTCGGTCGAGACGAACTCGTCGCGCATGTCGCGGGCGATCTGGTCCGCCCGGTCGAGGGCCTGTTGCAGCTCCCGTGACAGGCCGACCTGGGCTGTTCCGCCGTAGACTTTGGGCTTGCGCGCCAGCTCCCCTTCCACCTGCTGGGCCAGCACGCCCGGTTGCAGGCCCAGCCCCTGCACAATGAGCGGCACCACCCCGTCCGACTGGCGCAGCAGGGCCAGCAACAGGTGCTCGCCTTCGATCTGACCGTGACTACGTTCTCCTGCCAGGCTCTGCGCCTGAAAGATGGCTTCTTGTGCTTTCTCGGTAAAATGATTCAAATCCATACCCACAACTCCTTTCCGCCCTCAAGCAGGTCGGAGCCTCGGAATTCGGAGGCGCCGGGCACCTGACCGGCTATGAGCTCCGATCTCTGCCGGGCTGAGTTGTGGCCATTGTACCTGGGAGGTGTTAGACCGATATATGAAGAGTGTTAGAATTCTGTTAGAGCCGGTCTGAAAGCCGTCAGGGAGACGACGGCGATTTTCCTGGGTGCCGGGGGGGGGGACCTGGTGTTACCTCCACCAGGCATGGCACAAGGGCATCGCCGGCGGGGTTGCTATGGGCGTCGAACCAGGGCAACCGTTCTCCGGTGGACAGGTCATACATGCCGATCAGGAGCCGGTAGCGGCCCGGCGGCGCGTCGGGGTAGACAGGCACCTGGAGCCACTCGCCGACCAGGTCGCCGGGCCGCCAGGTGTTGGTGGGACAACCGCCGTCGCATGGCAGGAAATCCACCTGCCCGGCTTTGACCCCGGCCTGGTCAATGACCTGCACAAACAGGGTGTAGGAGGTGGCGGTCGGGGCCAGCGCCCGCCAGCCGAGGAACAGCGGCAGCGCCCCGCCGGGGTGGACCGTTGTCTTTTCGACCTGCAGGGCGAGCAGCTCCGCTACCTCTCCCACCCTTCTCCTCTCCGGCGACAGAGCCGGCAGGCGGGCCACGTCGAAGGGCCGGTCGGGCGGCGAGTAGTAGTCCAGCCGCACCGCTCCCACCTGGAAGCGGGCTGTTGCCGACTCCAGGTCGCCGGAACCGACGGTCCAGGTTGCCTGCTGCTCGACGCCGATCTCTCGCCGGGCCGGCACTCCCCACACCGCCAGGGCCCCGTCATAAGCATCCTGCCAGGCTTCGGTCAGCAGTGGATCGGTCAGGGCGACGGCCTCGCCGGGGCGCTCCATGCGGGCCAGGAGGTCGGCCGCCTGCGCCACATCACCGCCCGGCGCGTAACCGCGCAACGAGGTGGCAGAGCCAATCCCTGCCAGAAGCAGCAGGCCCCCCGCCAGCCGGGCAGGCAGTCGGCCTCGCCACGCCGCCCACAAAGCCCAGACCGACAGGAGAACCACAAGCCCCAGGAAGGCAACGGTGGCCGCGACGCCCACTCCCTGCTGCCTGTCACCGGCTGCTCCGATAGCCCGGACCCAGGCCAGGTCCAGGCTCTGCGGGTGGAGGTAGCTCCATTGCCGTAGCAGCGGGCTGTAGGCCGGATTGAAGAGGGTGGCAGGATGGTACAGGCCCAACCTGGCATAGATCTCCTCCAGGTAGGCGTTGAAATTGACGACAACGCCGAGAATCTGCACCATGATGCTCAACAGGGCCACAGCTCCCACCCCCACCGCCACGGCCCGGCGGCGGGCAGCGACCTCAAGGGCCGGGGCCAGCGGCAGGACGGCGAAGGGCAGGGCCGTTACCAGGAAGCGCGGCCCCCAGCTATGCCCGGCCCACCATAGATACCAGGGCGCGTAGAAGGCGATGTGGCCCAGCACCACGGCCGCGGCCAGCAGCCCCTCAGCGCGGTGACGGCGGTAAAAGGCCGGCCAGGCGGCCAGCGCAGCCAACAGCAGCGGGTTATACCAGAACAGCCCTTTGCCGGGGCTGAAGGTCAGTCCGTAAAAGCCCTCGAAAAAGGGGGTGGCAAAACGCTCCTCGGCCAGGTAGCCGGTGGTCAAAGGATTGCCGAACCGTAACCGGTTATACCAGCCGGTGATCACCAGCGCCGCCAGCAGCGGCAGCCCAAAGAGCAGCAGCGACCCAGCCCAGGATCGCCACTCCCCCCGGTGGTGGCGGCGGAGGTACACCAGCAGGAGCAGCCCCAGGAACGGGATCACCATCGCGTTGTTCAGCCGGGCCAGCAGGGCCAGGCCCAACCCGGTCCCGGCCAGCAGCGGACTGAGCCGGTCGTCCAGGTCGCGGAAACGGAGCAGGAAGTAGAAGCTGAGCATCAATCCCAGGGCAGCCAGCGATTCGCTGAACAGATAGCGGGCGTAAGGCCAGGCCATTGTCCCCAGGCCGTATGCCAGGGCACCCCCCAGCGACACCCCGTGGCTGTAACGGAACCGCCGCAGGGCCAGATAGAGCAGGGCGCCGGTCAGGGCGGTGACCAGGCCGTTGGTCAGCATCGCCGCCTGAACATTGCCCACCTGCTCCGACCGCAGCGCCAGCCAGTAGAGGGGCAGCGCCGCCAGGGTCATGCCCAACCCCTTGCGGGAGTAGAGATGCCCATCCGGGCCGTAGGACCCCTGCTGCTCACCCATCCAGCGCAGCAACTCGATATCCCATGCCCCTCGCCGGGCCAGGCTATCGGTGGTGACCAGCATGGCCATTTCGTCGCTGGAGTGGTAGCGGCCGCTGAAGGTCAGCAGGTAGACGCTGAACAGCAGGACAAAGAGGGGGATTGGGGTATTGGATGTTGGGTATTGGGTATTGGATGGTGGCTTTCGGGCTTCCAATCTCTAATCTCCAGTCTCCAATCTCCAGCCGGTCAGCAGCCAGCCGTCAAATTCGTGGCGAGCCAGAGGGGGGTAGCGTTCGGCCAGCCAGGCGTGGAGAGGCGAGTCGGCCGGAGCGTAGAGCCATGCCTGGGCGTGAGCTTTGACGGCCTCGGCCAGGCGCGGTTGCCAGTCAGGGAACCACCAGTCGGTCTGGACCGAAGTCACGTCGAAACGGCGCTGAAGAAAGGGATAAACCGCGTCAAAGACCCCTTGAGCGTTGTTCGGCTCGTCGCCGCCGATAATCACCCGCGCGCCGGGAGCAGCCTCGGCAGTGAGGGTGGTGATCATCGGGCGGTAGGGGCTGACGGCCAGGCGGCTCTGGTAAAAGGCATCGCCGGCAAAGGGGACGGCGACCAGGCCCAATACCGTCAACAGGAGCGCTGCCCCCAGGCAGAGCCGGCGGCTCAGCCGGGCGGAGAGCGGTTCGGCCAGGGCCATACGCCCATACTCCACCGACAGCAGGAGGAGCAAGCCGGTGCGGGCCAGCACCGCCCCGCCTAGCAGCCAGGTCTGGTCAGGCAGCAGGGTGAAATAGAGTGGGCTTTCGACCAGATTGACGGCGCTCAACAGCAGGGCATAGGCCAGGCCGTGCAGGTTGGGCAGCAGCAGGAGGACAAAGGGCAGCAACCAGACAATGAACTGCGGGCTGTAACCTTTGAGGTAGAGGGTCACCAGGTTTAAAGTCAGCCCGGTGAAAGCGACAGCTCGGAACGAGGCAGGAGGGTTCTTTCCTTCTTGCCCCTTGCCTCCTGCTTCCTGGATCTTGTCCCGGGCCATCAACCACAGGTAGAGATAGACCAGGGCAAAGCCGGCGGAAATCAACCCCCAGGGCAGAGTGCTGGGGTGCTGGAGTGCGCCGGCCTGAGCCGGATCGAAGCGGTTGCCGCCGCCGGCCAGGCCATAGCCAGTGAACCCTTCCAGCAAGGCCCAGACCGTCTCCCACGAACTGCGCTTCAGATTGATGGTCCACGACAGGGTAAACAGCTCAGGGTTGAGCAGATAGAAGGGCAACGCCACCATGACCACGGTCAGCAGGGTGGCGATGACGAGCCATATCCGCCGCTTCCAGCCCGGTTCACGCCAGAAAGCAACAGGCATGACCAGGATGGGCAGCAGTTTGACCAGGAATCCGACCCCGGCAACGATGCCACCGGCCAGGCCGCGCTGACATACGATCAGATACAGGCTCAACAGCAGGAAGGTAAGCCCAAAAAGGTCGAACCAGCCAAGCATGATCAACAGCGGCATGAAGAGCAGACTGTAGGTCCAGGCGATGCGCAGGGCCGCCTCCTGGCCGTGCAACTTCTGGCCGATGAGATACAACAGGGTCAGGTTGGCGATCTCGGCCAGAAGGAAAAAGGTCGCCAGGAAGAGATGAAACCAGAAACCAGGCTCCCCCCAGTTGGGCAGCAGCAGGCTCAGGCGGTAGAGGCCGACCGAGATCCAGGGGAAAATGGGCTGATACTCTATCCAATAATGGACGGCGGGGTAGAAACCCTGGGAGGCGTAGGAGGCCAGCAGCCGGTAGAAGGTGAAATCGGACAGGGAAGTGAGATAGCCACCCGGCCTGACCAGCAGCAGAGCCATCAGGCGGAAGGCGATGAAGGTGATGAGCAGGGGCACAAACGGATGGTCAAAGATATTGGGGGTCAGGGATGGAGCCTTGGCTCGTTTCATAGAGTTCCGGCTTCTTCCTGAATTCGACGGCTGATGTCGTTATCAATCAGGTCAAGCAGCCGTTCCAGAACAAAAGGCTTGTGCAGATAATGCCGGATGGCCGGGTGTGAAGCCAGGTTCTCCAGGACAGGGGTGCCATAGGCGGTCATCAGAATCACCGGCGTGCCAGGGTCCAACATGCGGATCGCCTCGGCCAGGTCCAGCCCGCTGATGCCCGGCAGGAGCAGGTCCACGACGGCCAGGTCGAAGGGGGCGACCTGCAGATGCTCCAGGGCTTCCAACCCGCTGCTGGCCGTCTCTACCTGATACCGCTCCTGGCTGAGCACCTGCTTGAGCAGGTGGCGGATGGCCGGTTCATCATCTACAACGAGGATGCGTCGTGTCACTCTTGCTCTCCTGGCAAACTGGATAGGGAAGACGGGGTTGGCAATTCCCCCAACCTGTTTCTGGCAAAAACGGACCTTCTTCATTATAACACAAAACCTGGGGATGGCAATCTGAGCAGATGGGAATTCAGACCTTTCTTTTGTTTGGCAAAAGCCCGGGGCTATGTTATACTCCCCTCATGGAGTTCAGACCTGCAACCGTGGTCTTGAAACCGGGCCGGGAAAAACCGGTCCATAACCGGCACCCCTGGATCTTTTCCGGGGCGATCGGCCGCATCGCCGGGCAGGTTGAGGATGGCGGCCTGGTGCGGGTCGTGGACAGTCAGGGGCAGTATCTGGCCACCGGCTATCTCAACCGCCGCTCTCAGATCGTCGTTCGGCTGCTCACCTGGGAGGAGGAGGGGGTGGATGCCGACTTTTGGCGGAGGCGGCTGCAACGGGCCATCAGCGGCCGCGCCTGGCTGGCCTCCGATCCGGCGACGAACGCCTATCGCCTGGTCAACGCCGAATCGGATGGGCTGCCGGGCCTGGTGGTGGACCGCTACAACGGCTGGCTGGTCGTTCAGTGCCTGACTCTGGGTATGGCCCGCCGCCGGGACGAGATCGTTGCCCTGCTGGCCGGGCTTGAACAGGCAGAGGGCATCTACGCCCGCGACGACGCCGAGGTGCGGCTGAAGGAGGGCCTGCCGTTGGAAACCGGTCCCTTATGGGGGGCGGAACCGCCCGATCGGGTCGAAATCGCCGAGCATGGGCACCGCTTCCTGGTGGATGTGAAGCGGGGGCACAAGACCGGCTTTTATCTGGATCAGCGAGAAAACCGGCGACGAGCCGCAACCCGCTGCTCCGGCGCTGAGGTGCTGAACCTCTTTGCCTACACCGGTGGTTTTGGGGTCTATGCCGGGCGGGCCGGGGCGCAACAGGTGGTCAACGTGGATTCCTCGGCCGAAGCGTTGGCTCTGGCGGAACAGAACCTGGCCCTCAACGGCTGCGCCCCGCAGGAGATGGTGACCGGCGATGCGTTTCAGGTCCTGCGCCGCTACCGTGAGCAGGGGCGGAGGTTCGATGTGGTGATCCTCGATCCGCCCAAATTTGCAACCTCCCAGACGCAGGTCATGGCTGCCAGCCGGGGGTACAAAGACGCCAACCTGCTGGCCCTGCACCTGCTGCGCCCTGGCGGATTTCTGGTCACCTTTTCCTGCTCCGGCCTGGTGAGCGCCGACCTGTTCCAGAAGATCCTCTTTGCGGCCAGCGTGGATGCCCGGCGCGACGTCCAGATCCTGGAACGGCTGGCCCAGGGCGCCGATCACCCGGTGCTCCTCACCTTCCCCGAATCGGCCTATCTCAAAGGCCTGCTGTGCAGGGTCTGGTGACCCCGGCCTGCCCAGGTGACAAATCCCCCCCTCCCTGCCGGGAGCGCGGATCTGCCGGCGATTTCTACGCCCCGCCTCGGGGGCGGCCTTGGAGCTTGTCTGAAAACCACCAAGGACACGAAGGATGATTTTGGAACCTGCCCTTGCAGGCCCTTTGTGTCCTGAGTGGTAAGCTTTTCAGACCGGCTCTTAGAGATTCTTATTGATTTCGGCCAGTATCTCCTCGACCTTTGCCTGGGTCAGGCCAAACTGTGCTGCCTGTGGCAGGGAAAGGACCATGCGCAGCGACATGTTTCTGACCATCGCTACCAGCGGATTGCTGGAGATGCCGGGCAGGTATTGGTCCAACACGGCCCTGGCCTGCGGATCGTCCAACAGTGTGCCGACGGTGGTGTCAAGGGTTAGTGCCATGAGATATTTCCTTTCTTGAGCAATTTGGGATTCAATTTACCGTTCCATCCGATCTGCGGTGCCCTGGTACAATTCCCAGCCCTGGCTGAGGATGACGACCTGGGCGGCCAGCAGCCAGGCGAAAAACAGAGTGAGGGCAATGGCTCCCCCATTCAGGATGGCGGGCAGGTTGCCCTGGAGATCCGTGAGGAGCGACTTCAAGTCATCCAGCGAAGACCTGGATTGGACGATCATCTTTTGATACTCGCTCAAACTCGACGAGATCAGGCTCACGCTGTCGGACATGGTGACCAGGTTCCCTTGAATGGCGTCCAGGTTGTCGTCGGTGTTGTTCAGGTTGGCCGACATCTTGACAAAGGTGTCCGGCAACTCTTCCAGATTCGAGGCCAGCTCCCCCAATGAATCGGCCAGAGGTTTCTCCGGGTTGTACGGCTCTGCCGGTTGCCCCACCACATCACCCACCAGAGGCGTCGTGCTCAGCAGGAAGCGAAAGGCATCCAACGACTGGATGGTGCTTTCCAACACCCGCGCAGCCTCTTGAGCGGTGTAAAGGGAGTCGGTGGCCGCTTTCAGGGTGGCAGGCAGGGTGGTGGACATGATCGTCTCTACCTGATCGAGGACAGGTTGGGTGTCTTCCACCGTCGCGGCGGTGGTGCCCAACATGGCCGAGAGGGCGTCCACGCTATCAATCGTGGCTCCCAACGCCTGCCTGGTGACCTCCATGACATTCTGGCTGGTGGTGATGCTCTTGTTGAGGGTGTCAATCGTGCTCCTGGCATAGACAACCGCCGTGGGTTTTGCGACCCACACCGCCGCCAGGCCGGCCAGGCTGAGCAGCAAGCCCAGGATTCCGGCCAGCATGACCAATATTCCGAGAATGCGTCGGATCAAGCTCATCGTTCCTCCTTAACCCCGGCCTGGCCGCAAAAGTGCCCCCGGCCTGAAAGCCATGATATCCGGATCTGCCATCCGGGTCAAACCGAAGCGAAATGGTTCACAACAGGTTGACCCCTGATGGGACACGGATTGTTCCCTTCGATCCCAGGAGGTACGCCGTTGACCCGGCAGGTTGACCACCAGGGCACCAAGACACGAAGAATGACCATGAAATCCTGATGCCCTCGTGTCTTGGTGGTGAACATGTCAGAAAATCTGTGTTCATCCGTGTCCTATAAAAGTTTCACGCCGGCTGGCCGCGTTGCAGCACGCGGACCCCCTGGATGCCCGCCACAAGCACGGCGGTGGCCATCCCCAGGAACAGGCCGTGCTCGACCACACCGGGACGGTCAGCCAGCAGCCGGGCCAGGGCGTAGGGGTCGGCGATGCCGGCCGGGAACCAGCAGCGGGCCAGGTAGTGGCCATCGTCGGTCACCACCGGCGAACCATCTGCCTCCCGCCACAGTTCAGCGCGGCAGCCGAGGGTGGCCAGCCAGTGCACTGTGGCTTCGGCGCCAAAGGGCACGATCTCGACCGGTAACGGCCCCCGCCCCAGCCGGGAGACCAGCTTGGATTCATCCACGATCACCAGCAACCGTCCGGCGTGGATCTCTACAATCTTTTCCCGCAGCAGAGCTTTGCCCAGCCCCTTGATGAGGTTGAGGTCAGGGTCCACCTCATCGGCACCATCCACGGCCAGGTCCGGGTGCGGGTGTTCGGCCAGGGTGGTGAGGGGGATGCCCAGAGCGCGAGCCCGGCTGGCCGTCCGTTCCGACGTCGGCACGCCGACGATGTCGCGGAGCGCCCCGGCCTGCAACCTCTCGCCCAGCAGGTCCAGAAAGCACTGGGCGGTGGAGCCGGAGCCGAGGCCGAGGACCATGCCGTCGTGCACCCAGGTCAGCGCCTGGCGGGCAGCCTGCCATTTCAACTCCATATCCGCCAGCCTGGCCCAAAGCCTTTCAAGCCAGTGCAGCCCGGACCTTTTCCAACTGGCCGGCGCTGCCCAGTTTTTGGTTCTTGTGGGCGATGAATTTGGCGTACTCGGCCATAAAGATCTTGCCCGGCCCGCGAAAATCGAACTTGGCCGGCTGGTCGCGGAAGTATTCACGGTGGACCCGGGTCCACACCAGGCGACCATCGGTGTCAATGTTGACCTTGGTCACCCCCAGGGGCACGGCCCGGGCGAACTCGTCCTCGTTGACCCCCTTGGCCGAGGGGTCCAGCGCCCCGCCGGCCGCGTTGATCCGCTCCACCTCCTCGCGGGGCACCGACGAGGAGCCGTGCATCACCAGCGGGAAGCCGGGCAGCCGCCGTTGGATCTCGGCCAGGCGCTGAAAATGCAACCCCTGTTCGCCCTTGAATTTGTAGGCCCCATGGCTGGTGCCGATGGCTACCGCCAGGCTGTCACAACCGGTGCGGCGCACAAACTCGGCTGCCTCGTCAGGGTCGGTGAGCATGGCATGTTTCTCATCCACCCTGATATGCTCCTCCACGCCGCCCAGCATCCCCAACTCGGCCTCCACGCTGATGCCCCGGGCATGGGCGCGCTCCACCACACGGCGCGTGATGGCCACATTCTCCTCAAAGGGCAGGTGCGAGGCATCAATCATCACCGAACTGTAGAACCCCGAGTCAATGCAGTCGTAACAGGTCTGCTCGTCGCCATGGTCCAGATGCACGGCAAAGATTGCCTCCGGCCACAGCTCTTCCGCCGCCCGGATAAGGCCCTCCAGCATCTTGACCCGGGCATAGTCGCGGGCCCCCTTGGAGATCTGGATGATGAAAGGAGCCTGTGAATCTACATTGCCCTGGAACAGGCCGATGCACTGTTCCATGTTGTTGATGTTGTAAGCCCCGATGGCAAAATGGCCATAGGCTACTTTGAACAGATCTTGGGTTGTGACGATCATGATCCTCCCTCCTGAATTTGTGGATGAGTCCCGGCCAGGCGTCCTCTCTTGTGTTGGGGGTCTGCCAGGCTACGGCACCCTGGACCCAGTATATCACAACTTGGGCGGAAGGCAAAACTGGATGAGGGGGGCAGAACTTCCAGCCCTTCTGGATTTGACATCCTCTGGAGGCAGGGATATAATGTTTGCATTGCCCGGCGGGCGGCGGCGCCGGTTGATGGCGGGATCGGCTTTTGTCCCGCCGGGGCGTTGGGGTCCGCCCTGAACAGCTTTTGGGTCGGGCAACGGGTATTTGCAGCGAGATGGAAGGGATAGAAGCAGAAGACGGGGGCGACTCACGTAGAAAGGGACGCGCGTCCCGTCTTCGACCTGCCAACCGAATAGCCTAGCCCCCTCGGAAGGCAGGGATTCTCCACAGGAAACCGCGCCTCCGGGGGAGCCCACTCCCGGAGGTGTCCCATGGAAACCTTTGTCCTGGACGACGTCCTGGCACGCCTGCGCACGGCCCTGGAACGAGATGACCTGGCCGGCGCGTCCGCCATCATCGAGGCCCTGCGTCCTGCCGATCAGGCGGAGGTCTTTTCCGAGCTGGACGATGAGGACCAGGTAGCGCTGCTGCCCCAACTCAACCCTGCCGACTCGGCCGACATTCTGGAAGAGTTGGACGAGGAGGAGGCTGCCGATCTGGTGGCCTCGCTGCCTACCGAGGCGGTCATCCGCATCGTGGATGAGATGGAGCCGGACGAGGCCGCCGACCTGCTGGGCGACATCCCCCCGGATCAGGCCCAGGCGGTGCTGGCCGGTCTGGAAGACCCTGACGAGATCCGTCCCCTGCTGCTCCATCCCGACGACAGCGCCGGCGGCCTGATGACCTCCGAATTCCTGGCCCTGCGCCGCCGGATGACCGCCGCCGAGGCCATACAGGCCCTCCGCGATTGGAAGCCGGAGGCCGAAGCGCCCTATTACCTCTTTGTTGTGGATGGACGGCGGCGTCTGTGCGGGGTGGTCAGCCTGCGCCAGCTCATCGTCGCCGATCCCGGCGCCCCTCTGGAGCGGATCATGGACCCGGAGGTCATCCATGTCCAGGTGGGGGCCGACCAGGAAGAGTGCGCCCGGCTGATGGCTCGCTACGACCTGCTGGCGTTGCCGGTGGTGGATGCCGACGGGGTGCTGCTGGGCGTGGTGACCATTGACGACGTGGTAGATGTGCTGGAGGATGAGGCGACGGAAGACATCCAGCGCATGGGCGGCGCCCAGCCGCTGGACCGGCCATACCTGGACACCCACATCTGGACCGTCTTTCGCAAACGGATCGGCTGGTTGCTCATCCTGTTTGTGACCGAAAGCCTGACCGGCAGCGTGCTGCGCTATTTTGAGGATGAGCTGCGTGCCGTGGTCGCCCTCTCCTTTTTTGTGCCGTTGCTGATCGGCACCGGGGGAAATGCCGGTTCACAGACCACCAGCACCATCATCCGCGCCCTGGCCGTGGGTGACATAGACCTGGGGGATGCCCTGCGGTCGCTGTGGCACGAGATGCGCGCCGGCCTGCTGCTGGGCCTGGGCATGGCCGGCTTTGCCTTTATCCGGGCTCTCACCTGGGGTTCGACGACCGACCTGGCGCTGACCGTCGCCCTGGCCATCCTGTCCATCGTCATCTGGGCCAACAGCCTGGGTTCGGTGTTGCCGCTGCTGGCTGCCCGGTTCAAGATTGACCCCGCCATCGTCTCCGGCCCGGTGATGAGCACGCTGGTGGACGCCACGGGGCTGTTCATCTATTTTACCATCGCCCGGCTGGTTCTGGGGCTGTAGCCCGGGTTTAGAGCGAATAGGGTCAGGAGTTACGCCGTTGACCCGGCAGGCTGATCACCCAGGCACCAGGACCCAAAGAATGACCAGGAAATGGTGGTGCCTTGGTGTCGGGGGGGTAAGCCTTGACGGTTTAGATAGGCGGTGGAAGCCTCGACTCCAGCCTGACCGCCACCGTCTCCCCGGCGTTCTCTGCGTCTCTGGGGTGTATCTGGCCCAGATGCTTATAACGTAAACTCTTCGCCCACTTTGGGCACAAGGGTCTGGCCCACGCCCAGGTCGCGCAGTCCCTCGGCCAGGGCCAGGCTGGAAGCCTCCTCGCCGTGGACCACAAAGGCCTTCTTCAAGCGATCGAGGCCTGACTGCCGGGCATAGTCCAGCAGTTCGGTCCGGTCGGCATGGGCACTATAGCCGTTGATCGTCTCCACCCGCGCCCTCACGGTGTACGCCTCGCCAAAGATCCGGACCGTGGACTGATGCTCCACCAGCCGTCGCCCCAGTGTGTCGGGGGCCTGCCAGCCGACAATAAGCACCGTGTTGCGCGGATCCTCGATGTTGTTCTTCAGGTGGTGCAGGATGCGCCCCGCCTCGCACATGCCGGAGGCGCTGATAATGACCGCCGGTTCCCGGAGAAAGTTAAGTTCCTTGGACTCCTCCACCGTGCGGATGTAGGTCAGGCGGTGAAAGCCAAAGGGGTCGCGGTGGTCGTCGCGGGCGATGAACTGACTCAGTTCCTGGTCGTAGCATTCCGGGTGCAATCGGAACACCTCGGTTACGTTCGCCGATAGGGGGCTATCCACAAAGATCGGCAGGCTGGGGATGTCCCGGCTTTCGGTCAGGCGGTGCAGGGCATAGACCAGCTCCTGGGTGCGACCTACGGAAAAGGCGGGGACGATCAGTTTGCCGCCCCGGCGATAGGTGTCCACCACCACCTCCTGCAGTGCCTTGTCCGTCGTTTCGATCGGATCATGGAGGCGATCGCCGTAGGTGCTCTCGATGATGAAATAGTCGGCGTTCTCCACCGGCTGCGGATCGCGGAGGATGGGCATGTTCTTGCGCCCCAGGTCGCCGCTGAAGACCAGGCGCTTCTTCTCCCCCCCTTCCTCTATGTCCAGGACCACGAGGGCCGAACCCAGGATGTGCCCGGCATCGTAAAAGGTCAGGGTCACCCCTGGCGCGATCGGCAGCGGGCGGTTGTAGCCCACGCTGATAAAGTTCTTGAGGCTCTCGGTGGCATCCGCCACGGTGTAGAGCGGCTCGACCAGAGGCTCACCCTTCCTGGCCTGTTTCTTGTTGACATAGCGGGCATCTTCCTCCTGGATATGGGCCGAATCGCGCAGCATCGCCGCACACAGATCGCGCGTGGCCGGAGTGGTGTAGATGGGGCCCTGGAAACCGCTCTTGACCAGGGTGGGG
>Ga0209227_1001423_pt1 | contig 18572 bp, 11 predicted proteins | sample YNPBryantNP2012_FD_185815 | JGI IMG/M metagenome (GOLD analysis project Ga0209227, IMG submission 185815) | Anoxygenic and chlorotrophic microbial mat microbial communities from Yellowstone National Park, USA - YNP Bryant NP 2012 (SPAdes)... ...
AGGCAGGACGATACAGGCGTCAGGTGTCAGCTCTTGATCGTTCACAGTGGTTTCCCTGTACGTCAATGATAGCAACTACCATTTTCGGATGTAGCAATCATAGGAACACTCAATGGTTTCGTCAACCCTTAACCAGTTCTGCCTGCTAACAGGTCCGCTCTGCAATCAACTGGTCGTAGAGCGCTTCGAGATGAACGGTCAGCGTTTCAGCCCGATACCGATCAAACACTTCGGCGCGTCCGGCAGCAGCGAGTCGCGCTCCCAGGGCACGGTCGTTCAACAGGCGTATCAGCGCGGCTGCCAGTGCCGCTACATCACCGTAGGGAACCAGCAGACCGGTGCGTTCATGGTCAATGACCTCGTTGCCGGCGACCACATCGGTGGTGACTACTGGCGCTCCGGCAGCCAGAGATTCGATCAACGGGATGCCGAAACCCTCATACCGGCTTGGCGCTGCCACAACGGCTGCCGTGTGCAGCAGACGGATCTTCTCGGGCTCGCTCACCCGTCCCATAATTTCGAGTCGATCCGCCACGCCGCCAGACGCAGCAATCCGTCGCAACTCAGCCTCGCCGCTCCGGTTGTGGCACACAAACACAAAGCGCGCCTCCGGCGCCGCGCGCAGCACGGCAGGCATAGCGCGCGCAAGCAGATCGTACCCCTTGCGCGGCACTAACTGCCCGATGAAGAGCACGAGCGGCGGACGGTCGACCACAGGCGGAGGCGTATCGCTATACGACTGGAAATCCACAGCGTTCGGCAATACGCTCACCCGCTGTGGATCAACGCCGAGGCGGGCAAGAAACTCGCGCTCGGCGCGCGACAGCGCCACAATATGATCCACCCAGCGCAGCGGGGCGTGAATGAGATAGTTGCGCACTGCACGGCGTGGGTGAGCGCCGCGCGCCAACCGCGCCGCCAGTTGTTCCGGCGTGATAAGGACATTGTCATAGCGCAATGGCGCCTCCAGGGGACGTTCACGGTCGACCACCAGATCACCGTCGTGCAACAGACCATGGACGGTCAATACAGTGGGAATGCCCAGCCGCTGTGCAGCCAGAGCCGTCTGAAAGCCAAGCAGATTACGCAAATGGTGCAGGTGAATAATGTCGGGGCGATCTTGACTGAACAGACGCAGCAGCGACTCGGGAGCGAAGAAGCCCAGAGTCGCTGCCCGATGCACCGGTATCATGCCGGACAACCATTCGTGACGACGGGATTGACCGGAGTAGCGGCGGTCCAGATACTCGTGGGCGATGATGGTATGACCACGCGCTGCCAGCGCCCGCGCCTGCAATTGCTCGGGTCGGCTCGGAAACGTGGGATCGAAGCCATAGGTCGTGACGATTAGAATACGCATACGTGACGATGTGCTGCGCGCACGGTTGCATCGTATACCGCCTCAATACGATCAACAACAGCAGACCACGAGAACTGTGCAGCCCAACCCGGCGCAGCGTCAGCCATTGCACGACGGCGCTCCGGATCGTTGAGCAGTGTGCGCACCGCTGCTGCCAGCGCAGTCGGGTCGCGTGGCGGCACGAGGAGTCCGGTGTGTCCTTCGTCGATCACTTCAGGGAAGCCGCCGAAGCGCGATGCGACAACCGGGAGCCCGCACGCCTGCGCTTCGACCAGACCGATGCCGAACGTCTCGCTGGCAAAACTGGTGGCGAGCAGCAGATCGGCTGCGGCGTAGATCGACGGGAGACGTTCACGTGGCAGGGCGCCCAGGAAGTGTACCCGCTCCGCCAGTCCCAATCCCTGCGCCAGTCGCTCCAGGTCGGCGCGAGTTTCGCCATCGCCGACGATCATCAGATGCGCACGCGGGATCTCCTGTAAGGCGTGAAGGGCAACATCGACCCCCTTCCAGGGTTGCAACCGACCGACCCACAAGAGGAGCGGCGTTCCGTCAGTACGAACGATGTCAGGATCGGGCGCTGTCGGACGAAACAGGTTCGTGTCGATCCCGTTGAACACGACAGTCGGCTCGAACCCGTAGCGTGTTGCCACAGTGCGAGCATTGAAACGACTGCACGATACTGCGGCATCGATGCGCGGCGCGAGCAGTGTGTCGCCCGGATAGAAATCTTCGCCGTGGCACCCCAGCACCACCCGCGCTCCGCCAAGGCGTCGCGCCAGGAGCGCCGGACCCAGGTCATACGGTTTTTGAATGTGGATGATGTCGTATCCGCCAGCGATCAGTTCCGGCAGTGCAGCGATTGCCAGGGACAGACGTTCGAGCAGTTTGGCTTCGGCATATGCGCGGCGGAGCAACGGCAGCGTCTGAAACCGATAGCGATCAATAAACGGGAACATCAGCACCCGAACCCCCGGCGCTGGCTCGCGGCGTTTCCCTACTCCGCCAATAATCGTCACCGCGTGCCCACGACGCGCCAGTTCGCGCCCGAGGTCCCATACAAAACTTTCCACACCGCCGAACTTCGTTGTCGTTGTCAGATTGTAGAGTGCAATGCGCATGGCTCGTCCACCGGCGCCTTCATGCCATTACAAAACACGCAGCAACCAGCGCCGCCCCGGCAGACGCATCTTTGCCAGTTGTTCGCGATCCTGCGGTTCCAGTCCGCCGGTTGCGCGCAGTGCTGCAATGAATGTGCCTGCACCCAGCAACGCCACGCCTGCCAGCAACCCTGCCGCGCGCAACCGCAAAAGAATGCTGGCAGGCGACGGAAGATCCGGCAACAGTGCGGCCATGCCTGCCACCAGGAGCGCCATCACGCTACTCGCCAGTATGACGCGCAACGTAAACCGCCAGGGCCAGCGTAACCCCATCAACCGGTATCCGCTTGCGGTTACCCACAATCCTGCCAGGACGCGCGCCAGCCCAAATGCCAGCGCCACGCCAACGATGCCCAGTAGCGGCGACAGCAGGACCAGCAACGGAACGACTGAGAGTGTCAGCAAGCGCGAAATCACAATGACGCCCAGCTTTTCGTAGACGATCAGCGCGTTGTATGCGGTGGTCAACATACTCTCCAGAAAGAGACACGGCACGAGCACCCACACCAGCGATGCAGCATCGACATACTGCGGCGTCAGCACGGTGAGCACCGGGCGCGCCAGCAGGATCAATCCCACGGCGCCGGGGATGAGCAGCAGCGCTTGAAGTCGCGCCAGCGACTGATATGCGCCCAAAAGCGTTCCGCCCTCACCTGCGCGCACCCTGGTGAACAGCGGCACCTGAACGCCAACCATCGGTGTGTACAGGTAGCCAAGCACCATCCCAACCACCGACGCGCCAGCCCAGAGCAGGGCGACATCGCTGATGTCATTCGCCAGAAACACCGCAAACGACTTACTTGCCAGAAAGTCGGTCAGTGTCATAAGGAACGAAACTGCACAGTAGCGCACGAAACCGGACGGCAGGGCGTCAGCAAGCGACAGGTTGAGCGCTGTCGGTCCATCACTCGACCAGGAGCGGATATCAGATTTCCACAAACGGTACACGTTCCATGCAGCCAGCGCAACGGCGATCGCGGGGGCGACGAACATGGCGATCAGCACGCCGATGATCGCGCTACGGTCAGGATCAGGGGTCAGCCGGCTGATGAGAATGGCTGTCGCACTCAACAACGGTGGCAACAAACCCGCCGCCAGCGCCACACTGTTCCAGGCGCGCTGCTTGAAAAAACTGTTCAGGTACGCCATCAGCATGTCGTAGCAGATGCCCAGGAAGAGCATGATCAGGATGGTAAGCATGATGAGCCAGCCAGATTCATCGATGAACTGTACAAGCGTCATCTGCTCGACAGGCGGAATGCGCCCATCGGCGAGCACCTTGTTCTGCAACTCGCCGATGTAGCGGTCGTACCCTGCGATCAATCCGGTGAACACGAGGATCAGGACGGCAACCTGCGCCACAAGCACCGCGAAGAGCAATCGCAACACTGCGCGTGGTCCGCCAGTGCGGTTGGTTTCGGGAATATACTTCGGCAACGCACGGGTTGTTCCCAGGTCGATCCAGGTGCCCAGTCCATTACTGGCGCCGCTTACCAGCGCCAGCAAGCCGTAACTGGTCAACGGCAGCACCGTCAGTTTGAGCAGCGTTGCGACAATCTCGGCGATCATGCGCAGCGGCACGAACGCTGCGTTCCACACAACGGCGCGCGATACCTGGCTGGCGAGCGAAGGGGCGCGACTGGTTGTCGGTTCGGTTGCCATTGCTACTGTTTGACCAGTCCCAGTTCAAACATGCCGGTGTACCAGTTGCGTTGCAGGCGATACGCAGCGCGTTCCAGCCCCAGGCGGCGCAGCGCCGCTCGCGCGATGCGGTGCGCCGGTTTTGGGCTGTAGAGCGTTCCCCGCAGCAGTTCTTCTTCGCGGAGATCGCGCACGCTGAATCCGCAGCGCGCCGCGAGCGCAGTGAATGTCTGGTACTCGAAGTAGTGCATGTCACTCAACCGCTGCATATCACGAAACGCAGCGCCCTGCTTGCTGCGCCCGCGACGCGCGATCAACCATTCGGCAAGCGGACGCGGCATCCAGTTGATCCCCCGCATATGGTAGTGCGGATCGATCCAGGCTCGTCGGTTGATCACTGTTATCAGCACAACGCCGCCGGGACGCAACACCCGCGCAATCTCGCGCAATACCCGTTCCGGCGACTGCACGTGCTCAATGACATCCCAGCATACCACAGCATCGAATGCCGCATCAGGCAACGGCAACGCCTCGCCGGCGGCGTTGATCACCGGCACGCGCAGGTGGTAACGCGCCGCGCGCAGCAGAATGATCCGACAGTAGGCTGGATTATATTCGCTGGCGACGACCTGCGCACCACGCAGGGCTGCCGCAACCGCAAAACCGCCCATCCCCGCGCCCAGGTCGAGCAGGCGCACACCGTTGATCGGTTCGATCAGCTGTTCCAGGCGTGCAAGCCGGTCGCTCTGGTACGCTTCCTGATTGATGCGCCGCTCGCGCCAGCGCGCGAAGTCGCGCCGCCAGCGCATATGTTGCAACCAGGGATCAATCGCCTGCTCGAGTTCAGTTGGTACAGCAGGTGGTTGGGTCATCATGGTTGAGAGTTCAATGTATAACCGGTTATATGTATTTTCAACGCTACAATGCTCAGATCACGCCGGGATTGCGGGTCATACGTCGTCGGCGCGCGCAGGCGCAATCGGGTCTGTCCCGGTGGCACGGTCACTCCTATGCGATAGGTGCGTACTGGACGCGGTGCCTCCCAACGCGCGATCAGGCGTCGATCATGCCACAGTTCCACCGGGCGCGCCGTCTCGTAAGACGCCAGGGTCAACGCCAGCGTCATATGGATTGGCGCATCATACGGATTGACCAGCCAGATCGTGTTGTCGGCGCTCCCCCAGCGATGCCGACCGTTATCGTTGCGCTCTATGTCGTACCACCCTTTGCCTGCATACACGAAGGGACGGCAGGCGTCGGCGAACCGGGGGAGTTCATACCAGCGATACTGTGCATCCTCATACTCTGGTATCGGCGTCTGCCCGATCAACCTCCCGAGCGTTTCCGCCACCTGTTCCTGCTCACGCGCCGTCGTCAGGTCGGTGCGCACCACCACGTGGCGCACCGGAGCGAAACACTGCATCACTCTGAGCGTGGACGGATCGAGCGGTACAATATCTTGCTGCAACGTGCGCATTGTCCCGATGGCGTACAACAGCGGCATATTGAACGTCTCATACGCCGGTCGGCGCGCGATGAACCCGCCGATGATCGGTTGACCGTGGACTATCTGATTCCGTAAGGTGCGGCTCGTTTCGAGCACATCGAGCGGCAGGTCGGCGACGGCGCCCGGACGCGCTGCAATCTGTTCGTAGACCACCGGGCGCTCCAGCGGCAGGAAGACGCGCCCCGGCGGCAGCCAGAGTTCGAACAACCCTGCCACCACTGCCCCTGCGATTGGCAGCATGCGCCAGACATCTGGCTTCCCCCGGCGCAACTGCGCCAGCCCCTGCGCCGCTGCTATGCTCATCACCATCAGCACCGGCGCGATAAACAGCGCTGGCTTGCGCGCTGTCCCGAACAGCGGAAGCCGATCAAGCAGCGCATACGGCATTGGGATGCCCGTGTCCTTCCCCAGGATGTGCAGACCAGGACCCATCGCCAACACCCAGAGCACGATGGCAGTGAACGCCAGATGCCGCTCGCACCGCCAGACGGTTCGCGCTCCGAGAATCGTCAGTATGATCAGGGTCCATCCCGCAGGAACGTACCAGACGCTTGGAGTAAAGTGTTCGGCTAGCGGGCGCATCCATTGCTCGACCTGGGTCCCCCATAGCGGGTTGTACACATTTGGGAAGAATAACCCGAAAAGGTCAACCGACGAGTTGTACACATATGCTTCCCAGATTGCGTCACGCGCCTGATGACCTCTCGGTAATACGTCACGCCGCATAAGCATCCCGGCGAGAAACGGCGCCAGCAGGATCAGCGTTCCAATCGCAAACAGCGCATAATGGCGGGCGAGGATCAGGCGCTCACGAACTGCTGCGAACCGTGCAGCCATCCATACAATTGTAAGTACGCCACAGATCGATGCCCAGTACCAGTCGGAAAGCACGACCAGCGCGGCGATTGCCGCAGCGCATGCAATGCGCCAGCGCCCCCCGCCGCGATCCAGCAATGCCAGGGCGTAGATATAGAACGGGATCCAGTGCAGGCTGAACAGGTTAAGGTGGCTGTTCTGCAACTGTGCGATGTGGAGCGGTCCGAGCGTAACCAGCGCGCCGCACACCAGCGCCTCCCAGAATCCGCGCACGTAGTGATAGGTGAGCAGAAAGACGCCAAACCCGGTCAGCGCAAAACCCAACAGCACCGCCGTGTTAAACGCTGCGACCGGACCCGCCAGCAGATAGATCGGCAGGGCAAGCACCGCATTCGGCGCGCTGAGCGTTTGCACATATAACTGCACGCCGTCCGGGTAGAAGAGCAGGTCAGTCCAGAAGGGGTTGACGCCGTTCAGGATCGCTTCGCTCACCCACCAGAGATGCCACAGATGCAATCCGGCTTCTTCGCCGCCGGCAAAGGCGAATCGCCCTGGAGCGCCGTCGATCCCGCCGAACAGAAACTGGTCGAAATGCAACGCCAGGGGCCAGGTGACGATCAGCGCCAAAAGCGCGTAGCATCCGAGCGTTGCCAGGTAAAGAATCAGTGTGTGTTGCCACGTACTCTGCAACCGACGCTGATCCGGAACGGCGTGGACCTTTGTCCCGATCATAATACCTCCTGGTCATACGAGCTCTGGCGCCACGATACGCGCTTCGTATGCTCACGGCGTGACCCGCACGTCAGTAATTGCCACTCCGCCATACCACGGCGCCGTCTCCAGGTCGAGCAGTCCTGTCGCACTTGTGAACCGTACCGTCAGTTCGGGGTTGTATTCACACTCGCGTATGCCTGATAGCGAAATATGCACCTCCTGCGGCGCTCCGGTCAGCGTGACGCGCTCGCGGATGTTCCAGTCATCAAGTGAGATGTCAACCACACGCCCGGTCGGTCCGTGCATGCGCACCTCCAGCTGCCCGCACCCGCCACACACCCGCACTCTTCCCTCTCCCAACGTCCAGCGCCCAACGGTGAGATCGGGAGTGGCGGGCGCGAACCCGGCATAGAATCCAAGCGCAGCGGGATCGCCAGGAATAACGCGCGACGGAGCGCTCGTGTGCTGCGCATTCCATGCCCATTCCAGCAGATCGTTGCCGGTGCGCCAGTAGCCGTCGATGGCTGCCAGCCCTGTCGCCGCCTCGTCAGGCATTCCGAGCAAAGCGCCAGTCATTGCGCGCATCGCCTGCGCGTACAGGCTGCGGTGTTCCATCTCAGCTGCGCGACGGTACAGATCGAGCGCCGTCCGTGTGTTGCCCTGCGCCAGTTGCAGATCGGCAAGGTCGATCAGGCGCAGCGGGTTGTCCGGGTTGGCGTCGTATGCCAGCGTCAGCAGCGATTCAGCCCGTCGCAGATCGCCCGCGTCGAGCGCAGCCCGCCCTGGCGCAGCATACCACATGCCTGCACTCCACGGAATGTACCGTGTGCTGACGATCAGCGCCAGGAACACCAGCGATCCACCCAGCGCCGCATAACTGCGCCGGTCGTGCAGCAACCGACCAACGCGCCGCCATGCGGCAGGCAGGCAAACCAGCGCATACGCTGCGAATGGCAGAACCGCCGCCACAATCGGCAGACGCAAGCGGGGATGTCCAATCGTCAGCGCCGCCAGCAGCGTCGCCAGCCCGATCCACAGCAACGTTGGCACGGCGCGCGCAGGTTGCGGCATAAAGCAGAACCCGCCGATTGCCAGCAATATCAGTGCAACGTACTGTGCATCCGCCAGCGCCGTCAGTTCCAGCCGATATTCACCCGCATTCTGCACGATCGGCGCGCCGCGTGAGTCGATCGAAATGACATCGCCAACCGCATAACTGCGCGTTTGAAGCGCGTAGAGTGATGCAATTTTGAAACGTATACGGGTGAGAAACCGCACCGGATCGTCACGAATGTTATCCCACGCCATGCGCAGGGCAAGCGTCTGCCGGTCGGCAAGGTTCGGAACCGCCGCCAGACGCGCCTCGCCTGCCGCCTGTTCTGCATCGTTGCGCACGGTGCCGTACCACATACTGATGCCGCCGTTCGTATCGCTCACGATCAGGCGACCGTGCACCAGATAATTTCGCCCCGCCCACGGTCCGATGACCAGCATTGCGCCCAGCAGCAGGAGGATCACCGGATGATGCCAGCGCCATTCCCGATACCCGTCGGACCAGGCGCGCCATGCCATCCACACCGCCGCCAGCGGGATCAGATACACGCCAACTGCGCGCGTCAGTGCCGCAAGCGCCAGGATCACGCCAGCGCCAGACGCCATTCGTCCGCTTTTGCGTTCAATCGCGTCGTTGAGCGCCGTCAGACCGACAACCAGGAGGGTTATGAACAGCGCCTCAGCGTAGAGCGAACTGGCATACGATGCCAGCGGAACAAAAAGCGCCGCCAGCAATGCCGTTACCAGACCGGTGATCCGCCCGAAGAGATGCGCGCCAAATGCGTAGAACGCCAGCACCCCGACACTCAAGATGCACGCCTGGATCAGCAGCGCACCGGCGACGTGCATCCCGGCTGCTGGCAAAAGAAGCGCCAGAAATGCCGGATAGACCGGCGGACGCAGCCACTTGCCGGTATCGTGGTAGCCGCCATGCAGGATATGGATGGCTGCGCGATAGTACTCTTCCGGATCACCAGGCGGCACAGCGCCGGAGCGCGCCTGAATCCACCAGAACCACAGACGCATTGCCAGCGCCAGCACAACCACGGCAACCAGAGCGATCCGGCTGGCAGTCGGCAGAGAGTGCACACTCCGCGGCGTGTGATGATCGAGCATCGTACTGCTAAGGATTGTCCGGCGCCTGACGCATCACCAGCAGATCCTGTTCTTCGGCTATCACCTGCCAGCGACCCGATTCACGCAGGCGCTGAACGAAATCGCGGTGACGATCGGTGTGTAGTGCTGCGGCGCGTGTATCGATGAAGAGGTACCTGGCGCGCTCGAGCGGCGGAAACGACTCATCGGGCGGCACGTAATAGATGAAGCGGCGCGGCATCATCCGCGGCGCAAGAAACGACGTAACCCCCAGCGATGCGTCGGACGGGATCAATGCTGCCAGTCGCTCCATCGCTGCCAGTCGTTCGGGTGTCTCGCGGTAGAGCACTGTTGTCACCACCGGATTACGGTACGCCAGATTGGTTGCTGCTGCGATGCCGATCATGCCGATCATCAGCGCATATGCTGCACGCGATGCACCATTGTTGCGCCGAACCCCACTGACGCTGCGTTGGTCTATCGCTGCGTTTCTTGCCTGCCACCATCGCCACAACCGCGCAGCGCCGATGATGGCGGCAACTATCAGACCGGGAATGACGAGCGCCTGGTACTGTTCACGCACGGTGATCTGAAACGGGCGCAGCGAGAGCAGGTTCATCGCCAGTGGCGGCGCCGCCAGCAGCGCGACATCAGGTGCGAGCAATGGCAGCAACGCCACTGGCAGCAGCATAAGGAACAGATATTCCACCTTGTCTGGCGTCAGCATCAGGCGCAACACATCAACAGGACGACTGACAATCGTCCAGAGAATGGCGCCTGCGCTGTCGCCGAGATGCGAATAGTACGCGAGTTGCGGGCTTTTGCCAGGCCAGATTTCGGTGTAATCCCCTTCCGTCACCGCGCCAGTCTCGCCCTGACGCACCTGATAGTCCGGGCGGTAGAACGACGGCACGATAACACTGGTCGACAGATAGAACCATGCCAGCCCGATCAGAACCGGTGGTAGCGCCCAGCGCCACCCGACACGCCACAGTGCTGCCAGGACGCCAACCATGGTCACCACCAGCGACACATCGGTGCGGGTGGTCAGCGCGAGCGCCAGCAATCCCAGGTATGCGCCCCAATCACGCGCGTTCGCCCGTCCATCCGCAGCACGCTGCAAAAAAAAGAATGCGCCCAGCAGCGCCGGAATTGCCAGCGTGCGCGGTTGCCACGGCGCGCTCATCGTCACAAACCAGAGCGAGGGGTAGAGCAGATACACGCCAGCCCATCCCAGCCCGGCAAGACGCGACCCGCCAAAGCGATCCCGCGCAATCCCGTACACCGGCAGCGCACCGAGCGCCATAAAGAGCGCCTGAAAAAAATTGAGCGTCAACGCCGAGGGAAACAGCGCATAGAACGGAACGATCAGCAGGATCGCCGGAATGAAATCCATCCCCCACAGATGATCAGTGTGGCGGTAGTGTGATATTTCAAGAAATCGTCCCTGCGTCGTATTCCAGATCGACTGCTGATAATCGATCTGATCGTACCCCTGCGCCCAGTGGATGTACTTGAACGTCAGACCAAAGAAAAGAATGGCGATGTACAGCGCAATGAGCGCCGCCAGCGTCAGACCCGCCCGTCGCTCGATCGTTGCGAGTAGCTGCACAATGCCTGTGTTGGAATATTCGTGGTGTGACGCGAGCGCTCGTGTCATATGCTCTGAACTCTTGCCTGTTCCTACCTTACACCGCTTGCCCCTCGCGCCGCCCCCGCGATGTCCCCCGCCGCCGGTGCGGGCGCAGCAGCGCTGCGCCCCTCCACATTGTCGTCCCACGTTCAACCTTCAACGCCTCGCGCCGCCCCCGCGATGGTCCCCGCCGCCGGTGCGGGCGCAGCAGCGCTGCGCCCCTCCACATTGTTGTCCCACGTTCAACCTTCAACGCCTCGCGCCTCATCCCCACGCGCCGCAGCGCCCCGCCACGTTGTCGTCCCACGTTCAACGTGCAACGTTCAACCTTCAACGCCTCGCGCCTCATCCCCACGCGCCGCAGCGCCCCGCCACGTTGTCGTCCCACGTTCAACGTGCAACGTTCAACCTTCAACGCCTCGCGCCTCATCCCCACGCGCCTCATATCCTCACACCACCGGCGACCGCAGGATGCGAATCACCCAGAGATCGAGCGCCGTCGCCAGCGTAAACAGGTAGATCGTCGCAACCAGCGCTTTCCCCCACCACCCGCGTCGCCAGAAGCGCTCGGCGTAGATCGCCCAGCAGAGACAGATGGCGGGCACAATGTAGAACAGTTGCTTGTCAACCATCGATACCCGATATCCTGCCAGCATGAACAGGGTTCCGACCGAAAACCACGCAGCCAGCATCACCCACAGCAACGGGCGCTTGCGCAACGCAACAAAGCCCGGAACAACGAATGCGAGCGGAATGAGCAAACCGTAGTACAAAAAGCCATTCGGTCGCATATCGTACCGCAGGTGTCGCCAGAAGGAGAAAAGGTAGTCGCTGAACGGCGGACGCGCCACGCCGACGCTTTCCGGACCACTCGCCGCCAGACTCAGCATATACGGTATGGTTCGCTCGACAATCGGTGGAATATACTGACCGTAGTAGATCAGCGTTGCCGCTGCCAGCGCCACGACCAGTGAGAGCGCAATAGCGCGCAGCGGTTTGCGGTCGATCCCCACCGGTGCGATGAGCGCGATTCCGATGAAGCAGACGACAAACACGATATGGAAGACCGCCATGACCGTATAGAACAGGAGTGTGATCACCGTCAGCACGGTGAGCAGGGCAAACGGACCCCGTTCGTGGAGACGCGGATAGAGGGCGATCATGACCGTCGAGGTGACCAGTGTCCACCACATGCCAGATGTCGTCGGAACATTCCCCCACGAATGGAGCAGGAAGGTAACCGGCGTAACGGCATAGATCAGCGCCGCGAAGATCGTCGCGCGATGGCTCAACCCCGCCTTGCGCGCCAGAAGTGCGATCAGAAAGACGCGACTGTTATCGAGCAGCGCGCTGAAGAGGTTCGCGCTGGTTTCGAGCGACCATGGTAAGAGGGCAAAACTCGTCGAAAAGAGGTGAAAAAACGGCGAATAGGGAATGACAGGGCGATTCGGTCCCCACTCGTTAATCGGCATCACCGATTCTGAGAAGGCGCCAGGGCGATACATCTCCGCCCAGTGCCCATCGAGGATCCAGCGCACGCGATCCATGTGCCAGCCGACGTCGATAGCGCGCATATAGGGGAAGAGCAAGCCGCCGCCTTTTAACCAGAGACCGACAAGAAAGATAACCAGCAGCGCATACCGCACTGCTGGATCAAGGGGGGTATCGAGTTTACGGAAGATCCAGTCCACGCCGCGATCCGCCACCGGCGTCAGCGCAAGGGTGAAGAGCACGAACCATGCCAGCGGCCCCAGGAATAGCCCGGTCGGGTAGCGGTACGCCATCAGCGCCCATGCGCCGATCAGCGCCACCACGATGCCCGCGCCGCACGCAATCCATGCCGGAACCCGCGCTGCGCGAAGGGCGCCGTACACGCCGGCAACAATGGTCATTGCTGGCAACACTGCGCTCCACGGCGGCAGCGCCGCAGCCGGCGCACGGGTGAGCGGCGTTACTGTCACACGCTCCAGCGACACTCCCAGTGGGCGTGGATCGCGGTACGGATTCGCCGTGATCTCCAGATTCAGGTTTCCGTTGTTGAGGGTGCGTGCTGGTGCAATCAACAGATAGCGGCGCATACCCGGCGTCTCAGGCAGAGCGGCAATCATTTCTCCATTGGCGAAGACGCGCGCATTGACCGCGCCGCCATCCGGATGCGCCACCAGCGCCCGCAGTTCCACACGCCAATCGCCGTGTCCCAGTGCAGGAAACGTAATCGTCGAGCGTTCACTCGTCCAGCGATAGGTCAGCGCTCTGGCGATTTCGGCATCGATCAGGCGCACCGGCGGCACATCGAGCGTGCGGTCCGGAATTGCTTCGATGCGCAATCGCACGCCGCCGGACAGATCGATGTCGTCGGGCAGCAGCAATCGAAAACGACGGTTGCCGCCGCGATCATCGAGCGTATTGATCCGCCGATCATTCGCATACACAGCGATCAGACGACGGGGGTGCAACGCATCGGGCTGCCAGTCGTCCAGTGTGAGCGTCGCCATGCGTGCATCGTCACGCAACGGCGCCGCAACAACGACCTCGTTTGAACCGGGGAGTGTGGCAACCCGCATGAGGACCGTCTGTGCGGTAAACTCGCGCCCATGCATACCGTGCAGGTAGGGATAGTCGAGACGTGCGCCAATATCGAGTGTTACCGGCGGTTGAGTGGCGTAGGCAACCACCAGCGCGACCAGGACGCCAAGCGCCGTTACTGCCAGTGGCAATCCTGATTGCCAGCGACGTAGATTGATCAATGCTCCCGACCAGGTGACCGGAGCGCGTGTTGCTTTCGGAGCAGCCAAACCTGACAACCTTGTACCGGTGAAATCATCCGCCGCATTATAGCACAAGCAGAATCGGGGTATACTTTGAAATGTCTGGTTCTCAGTTCCCGGTTCTCAGTTCCCGGTTCTTGTTCTCAGTTCTCAGTTCTTGGTGCTCGGTTCTTGGTTCTCAGTTCTTGGTTCTTGGTTCTCAGTTCTTGGTTCTTGGTTCTCAGTTCTCAGTTCTTGGTTCTCAGTTCTTGGTTCTCAGTTCTCAGTTCTTGGTTCTCAGTTCTCAGTTCTTGGTTCTCACATGAATCTTGTCTGGCACTCGTCATTCGCATCGCTCACCGGCTACAGCGGTTCCTCGCTGGCGTTTGTCCTTGGTCTCGATGCGCGCGGCGTCGCAGTTCGCCCGCTCTACCTGTACGGCGCCGATCGTGATGAGCATATCATGATGGGTGGCGTTCACCCGCGCATTGCTGCGCTGCAACGCGCTCCGGTGCGTCTCGATGTGCCGCAGGTTGTGTACGCGCCGGGGGATCGATTCTCGAAGAATAGCGGGCGCTACCGTATCGGTTTCACCATGCTCGAGTTTGATCGCCTGCCGCAGGAATGGGTTCAGCAAGCCAATCAGATGGATGAAGTCTGGACCCCAACCGCCTGGGGGGCGCACGTGTTCGCCGCCAGTGGCGTGACCCGCCCTATCCATGTTGTGCCCCTCGGCGTCGATCCGGCATGTTTTGCGCCGGGTGCTCCCCGCACCCATCTGACCGACCGCGTCGTCTTTTTGTCAGTGTTCGAGTGGAGCCGCCGCAAAGGATGGGATGTGCTGATCCGCGCTTACCGCGCTGCCTTTCGTCCTGATGATCCGGTGGTGCTGGTGCTGAAGATCGACTGTCGCACCCCTGATGAGAACCCGGTTCGTGAGATCGCGGCGCTGTTGCCGGCGCCCTCGCCACCGGTGACGCTGCTCTACAACCGCGCACTGAATGCGCAGCGTATGGCTGAACTGTACCGCAGCGCCGACTGCTTCGTGCTGCCCACACGCGGCGAAGGATGGGGGATGCCGATCCTCGAAGCGATGGCGTGTGGCATTCCTGCAATTGCAACCGATTGGAGCGGACCGACAGCGTTTTTGAACCACGAGAACGGCTACCCGCTGCCGATCCGTGGTCTGGTTCCCGCAGATGCTGGCGGGTTCTACGGTCGCGGCGCGCAGTGGGCGGAACCCGACGGCGACGCACTCGTTGAACTGTTACGCCATGTTGCGCACCATCCCGAAGAGCGCCGCGCTAAAGGTCGGCGCGCAGCCGCCGATGCAGCGCACTGGTCGTGGGAGCGGGCGGTCGATATCGTGTATGCACAATTGAATCGCTCTGAACTCTGGTGATGTTTGATCAGGGTTTCGTGGTATATTTGTCTTTAAAGAGCGTGACATAACGGGCAATAACCGCGACGTTCCCAGATATAACCCATCGCCGCGCTGTGACGCCAACCGGCGCACCACGGTGTGTCGCATAGCATAGAAGGTTCAACGATCCACGCCGATCGTGCATAACTCCGTTCCTGTCTGGCGGGGGTATCGCGTTTATGGGTATGACCCTGTTTCTGTTGGGGTTGCTGATCAGCGGCAGCGCAGCGATTGTTCTGGCGCTTGTCATCCTGCAGCATCGTGATGCCAATGGCGCTCTTCCCTTTGCGCTGGTGATGATTGCCAGCGCAATCTGGGCATGGGGCTATGCCCTGCAGATCAGCGCGGTGTCTCCCGATCTTGCCCTGCTCGCCCTGCGGATCAGGTACATTGGTCTTCTCGCCGTTCCCCCGTGCTGGCTCTGGTTTGCCCTGATCTTTACCGAAACCATTACGCGCCCGACGAAGAAACAGGCGGCGATGCTGGCATTCTTTCCAGCGTTGACTTTCTTAGCCAACGTCACCAACGACTGGCATCATCTTTTCTACCGGCGCCTCACTGTGATGCCGCACGGTTCGTCGCTTGCCGTGACCTTTGAATATGGTCCCTGGTACTGGCTCAACGTCGGCTATTCCTACCTGGTTGTGCTGATCGGACTCTGGGTGCTGATCCGGTTCTGGGGAGGGGCGCTGCGCCTCCATCGCACACCGATCGCTGTGTCGGTCGGCGGATTGCTTTTTATGGCCTCCATCGGGCTGATCTTCTATATCAGTCGCCAGTTTGCCAGCATTTTCGACATCACGCCACTGTTGTTGCCGGTAAATGGAATATTGCTCTATCTGGCATTGTTTCGTCGCAGACTGTTTGATGCGCATCCTGTCGCCTACACTCATCTGTTTGAGCAGTTGAACGACGGGGTGCTGGTGTTCAATATGCAGGGGACGGTGGTCGATTGCAATCCGGCGGCATACCGTCTGCTCGGTCTGGAAAATCCCGTCGGGCGACCGGTTCAGTTTGTTTTGCAACATATCCCCCAGCTGGCGCAATCCGTGTCGCACGTTCCGATCGAAGAGTTGCTTCGCGTCGAGTACAACGAACAGGTGCTCGATGTGCGCTCGACCATCCTGCGCGACCGTCGCGGACGGCAGAGCGGCTATATGCTGGTCGTGCGTGATGTGTCGGAGCAGTGGCGAACACAACGAGCGCTCGCCGAAAGTGAAGCCATGCTGCGCGAAGAACGCCGCCTGTTCATCGGCGGACCGACGGTGGTCTTTCGCTGGGAAGTCCGACGCGACTGGCCCGTCTCATACGTCTCCCCCAACGTCCAAGAGCAGTTTGGATATGCGCCGGAAGATTTCACCGCGCACAGACTCAGCTATCCCTCGTTGATCCATCCAGAGGACTATGTGCGGATCAACCGCGAAATTGTCCATTACCTGCACCACAAGACGACCTGGTTTCGCCAGGAGTACCGCCTGATGCGCGCCGATGGCGAGTATCGCTGGGTCGATGATTATACATCTGTCGTGTACAACGATCAGGGGAAGCCGGTCTATTTCCTCGGTTATATCCTCGATGTCACTAACCAGAAGCGCGCCGAAGCCGAGCGCCTGGAAATGGAACGCCAGTTTCAGCACACCCAAAAACTGGAAAGTCTTGGCGTGCTGGCAAGCGGCGTGGCGCACGACTTTAATAATCTGTTGACGGCCATTCTCGGTAACCTCGACCTTGCGCTCCTGACCCTTTCCCGCAACGACCCCGCCGCTCAACCGGTACGCAATGCGATGCTGGCAACGCGCTATGCAGCCGGATTGACGCGTCAGTTGCTGGCGTATGCTGGTAAGGGAAGTTACCAGGTCTCCGCTGTTAATCTGACCGAGATAGTGCAGAGTATGGCAGCAATGCTGCGGGTCTCGGTCGGCAAACAGGCGCGCCTGGAACTCCGCCTCGCTCCTGATCTGCCAGTCTTTCAAGCAGATCCGTCGCACATCCAGCAGATCGTGCTCAACCTCATCCTCAATGCCGCCGAATCGCTCCCTTCCGGCAAGGGCACGATCACCCTGCGCACCGATGTCTGCGATTGTGATGAGGCATTGTTGAAGCGCAACCGTATCAACAATCAGGCGCCGCCGGGGCGCTACCTCCTGCTGGAAGTCGCCGATACCGGATGCGGCATGGACGAAAGTACCCAACGGCGAATGTTCGACCCCTTTTTCACAACCAAAGCAGTCGGGCGAGGTTTGGGCATGTCGGCGATTCTGGGCATCGTCCGGCGCCACCACGGCGCGATCATCGTCGATAGCGCTCCCGGTTGCGGAACAACGATCACCGTGCTCTTCCCGCCGTCTCCCGTTGAGCGCGACAGCAGCGCGGATCGCAATCAGGAATCGTCGCCGCCTGCTCCGTCGACGACCGTTATGGTCGTCGATGACGAAGCCGATGTGCGTGATGTGACTGCGCGCTTGCTCACCCATCTCGGCTTTCGGGTCGTTGTGGTTGCAGATGGGGCTTCCGCGATTCAGGCATTGCAGGAGCAGTCTTCAGAGATTGCATGCGTCTTGCTCGATGCCAACCTGGCGGGCATGGATGCGTCGACCACCCTGCGTGAACTCCGCGCGCTTGCCCCCCACATCCCTGTGGTTGTATCGAGCGGGTACAGTCAGCACGAGGCATTGCAACGCTTTGCGGGCCAGACGATTGAAGGGTTTATTCAAAAGCCGTATCAGATGTCCGAGTTATACGGCGTTCTTCAGCATGCGTTGCGGCAGTTCCTGACAGTCACCGTTGCCGATCAGCCTTCAGTCGCTGATGCAGCCCCTGCAACGCAAGAAACGCCGGACGCGGACTCCAGTCCGGGTTGAGGATGCTGAACGACGCCTGCTCGTGCTGCGGGTTCCCCTGCGCTCCCCACAGAACCGCAAAGTTCATATTCCACAAAAACATCGCCCCGACCCACGGACGCCCCTGTTCGTCGCGGTACTGTTCATGCACCCGTGTGATGGCGCGGACGATATAGTCTGCCTGATCCTCAAATGTCAACAGGTTGCCGAACTCGAAACCCGGAGTATTGTTGGGTGTCGCCCATCCATACTCGGTAATCCAGATCTGCCGATCACCGAGACCATGGGCGATCATCAGGGCGTGCACATTCTCGACATGGCGAAAGTAGTGGGTCGGGTGATCGTTCCATCCCGGACGGTCACCGGGAAGATCGGGGTAGAGCCAGTCGGGCGAGTTTGCCGCACCGCCCGGATGCACCGCCTGCGCATCGAAATAGTCGCGGATCATTCCGTCTTTGTAGGTATACATTGCACGCAGGTAATCAATGTCAGGAACGGCGCGGTTTGGATCGAACACGCCGGTGGACGCTGGCGCCGCAGCCAGCACATACACATTGGGATTGATCGCCTTAATGCGGCGGTAACA
>Ga0209227_1001428_pt1 | contig 18536 bp, 14 predicted proteins | sample YNPBryantNP2012_FD_185815 | JGI IMG/M metagenome (GOLD analysis project Ga0209227, IMG submission 185815) | Anoxygenic and chlorotrophic microbial mat microbial communities from Yellowstone National Park, USA - YNP Bryant NP 2012 (SPAdes)... ...
TGCATCAGCTCGACGGCCCGCCTGCGCCGGTGCTCCAGTTGTTCCGGGCTTCCATGCGGTCTCATACCCCATATGTCGGCATCCGGAGCGGGATCACATTACTTTTACAGGACCCAATAGTGGGGCGGCATGTCGTGCGTGATGCTGCGCGGCGAGACCGAGTGGGTGGAATTGGTCGAGGCGGGCTAAAACCGAGTCCTTGGGGCGGAGGCGCGGGCGGTCCTTGGCGTGGTCGAGGTGTTCGAGGCAAATGGCGCTTCCATGCCGCCGGACCGTCCTGCGGACCTGCACAGACACGGGCGCGCCGCCGGACGGGCTGCGGACGACTTGGTCTCGGTACTGGGAGCAAGTGTTGGAGAAGATCTGTTGAGACTCCTCGCGCCATAGTGAGGGAGGCACTTTCCGGGCGAGCGCCGGTGGCATGGTGGCAGTGCTGTGCCCGGCAAGTTGGCCCTGAGGCGGCTAGGCTGACTCATCGGACGCAGGCGTGTGAGGGTCCGAAGCGTGGGAGATCCCGAGCTGACGAACAAGGCGGCGTACGAGGTCCGTCTGAACGACGGCGGCCTGTACGGGCAGATCGGACCGCGCGATTTCAGGCGGTTTGCGGACACGCTGAAGTGGCTGTGTCAAGCCCCAAAGTCACTGCTTGACGTGGGCTGTTTCAGCGGGCACTGGCTTCATTACGTCACACAGCGGGTTCCCTCTCTCGATCGGGCGCTTGGGATCGACGTGGCCGAGAACCGGATCGAGGACGCAAAGCGGCGCTATCCCGAGTTGGATTTCCGGGTGGCATACGCCGAGCGGTTGGACCTTCCCCCGGGCAGCTTCGAGGTCGTCACCTGCCTGGAGGTTTTGGAGCATGTACCCGACTGGCTACGCGTGCTTGAGGCCATGCATCGGATCGCGTCCAGGCAGGTGCTTATCACCGTTCCGAATCGGGAGACAATCATCCAGACCCCGTGCATACACTGCGGGAAGCTAACACCGTTGTATGGCCATCTGCGGACGTACACCGAGAAAAGTTTCCCCCAGGTTCCCGGATGGTCTCTTTCCTTTGGCAGGCTGCGCGACAAGGACCCGAATTTGTCGTTGGCGCGGAGGCTGTATCACATCGTGAAGCGCCGCTATGCTTGGCTTGTCGTGGACTATCGTCGGGTCGCCTGAGGGTGACCTGGGCGGCTCGGCCGGCAGCAGGGGCTCGATCTCGTACCAGAGTCGATCGGAAACCAGGTTGAATGCCATGACCTGGCCTGCATGCTCTCGGTGGCATTCCTGGTCTCGGCAGGACGACGGGTTTTGTAACGGTCCCTTAGCTCGACTTTTGCCCTTTCTGAGGGCTGGTGACAGACAGCTTTGTTAAACAAAGGGGAGCCACCTTGCCGGGAATATGGGTGATGGACACGTTGCCCATATTTCGCGGGCTTGGAGGCCCCCATGAGGACTATACCGCGGGCGGCGGAGCCGCTCATCCGCAATTTCGCGGCAGCTTTCACCCGTCCGATCTACCCACGGTTCGTCATCCTGTCGTTCGCCGCGATTCTGGTGACCGGGCGTCGCACGGTCAGCAACCTGCTCCGGACGGTGCAGGCCCTGGCTCCCGGGCATGCCTCGACCTATCACCGGGTCTTGTCCAAGCGTCGCTGGTCGACCTGGCGGCTGGCCCGGGCCCTGGCCGGGTTCATTCTGGATCACTGGGTTCCCGACGGCCCGGTCGAGACGTGCGGGGACGACACTGTCGACGAGCGTCGGGGCAAGAAGGTCTACGGCAAGGCCTGCCATCGCGACGCGGTCCGTCCGACCCATTCGTACACCGCCTACCGCTGGGGGCACAAGTGGGTCGTCCTGGCGATCCTGGTGAGATTTCCGTTCTCCAGCCGACTCTGGGCCTTGCCCATCCTAGTGCCCCTGTATCGCTCCCAGGATTGGAACCAGAAACACGGACGCCGGCACAAGACTCCCTCGGAGCTGATGCGACAACTGTTGGCCGTCTTGCTCCACTGGTTCCCTCACCGGAGATTCGTGTTTTGCGGAGATGGAGGCTTCGGCACCCACGAACTGGCCCGGTTCGCTCACCGGCATCGCTCTCGCCTGACTCTGGTCACCCGCTTCTACGCCGACGCCAACCTGTACGCTCCGCCGCCGATGGTGAAAGGCAAGCGGAACGGCCGGCCGCGCAAGAAGGGCCGAAAACTGGCCAGCCCGGCGGAGGTGGTGAAACGATCGCCCCGGTCACGTCTGACCGTGGCTTGGTACGGGGGTGGTCAACGTCGGATCGAGGTGGTTTCGGACACCGGACATTGGCACAAGAACGGCGAAGGGCTGGTCCCGGTTCGTTGGGTGTTCGTCCACGACCGCAGCGGAACTCACCGGGACGAGTACTTCTTCACGACCGATACCGCCATGACGCCGAAAACAATGGTCGAGACGTTTACCGGCCGGTGGAACATCGAAACGACATTTCAGGAAATGCGCGACTACCTCGGCCTGGAAACCGCTCGCGGCTGGACGAAGAACACCGTGCTGCGCGCCGCTCCCTGCCTGTTCGGGTTGTACTCGGTGGTGGCGCTGCTGTACGCCCGGCTTCCGGCCCGGCGAACCACCGGCGCGGTCATCCTGTGGCCCGGGAAGACCGACCGCACCTTCTCCGACGCGATCACCGCCGTGCGACGCTGGCTGTGGACCGATTGGGTTTTTGCAAACCACGGACATTCCCAGGCCTTTTCAAAACTATCCCGACCGATCAAGGCCGTGCTACTGTACGTTCTTGCACCGGCCGCGTAAGGGCCGGAAAAGGGCAAAAGTCGAGCTAAGATCGATCACAGATCACGATCCATTGTAAGCGTCCTGGGAAACCCGTCTGAGCGGTTGAGGCGTGCCGGCTGGCTGATGGCTCGGCGATCAGCGCCACGGGGGCCGTTTTCCAACGGTTCGGCAGGAATTCATCGAGGCGGCTCCCCGGCCTCGCCCCGATCCGCGTCAGGACGCCCTCGAGGTACGCAAACGGGTCCACGCCGAGCCGTTTGCACGAGGCCGTCAGGCTCGCCGGCACCGCCCCCGGTCCGCCGCCCTTGTCCCTCCCAGCACGCAGCCAGTTCTTATGCCCCAGCACGATCGACCGGAGCGCGTTCTCTGCTGCGTGGTTGCCGATCGCCAGATCGCCGTCCTTCACGTACTGCGCCAGCGCCGCCCGGTAGCCCAGGCAGTACCCAATCGCCTGCCCCATCGGACTCTTCGGAGGTACCACCGGCTGCCGGCTCGCCGACTACTGCGTTATCAACCCGCGCCAATGCTCCCGACGGCTCCGCCCGGCCATCCTGCCCTCAACGTGTCGAGCCGTCGCGCACCCTCCGGACGCGTCTTGGCCAATCCGAGGCGGCGAAAACAAGAAGGGGTTCACGGGACGCTCACCCACCAGTCGCGTGACAGGTGTCTTTTTCCGTTCTGCGCGTGGAAGAGCCTGTTGGCCACCTCACGCCCAGCCGATATACTCCTCGTGTCCAGCGGGTTCGCCGGAAAGGACCCCGGCCCGAGTGGGCGACTATCCAATCGGCCCGCCCGGCTTGCCAAGTCTGGGTTTGGTATAGAGCTGATGAGGTACCAGCTTGTCCGGATCGTCTTGTTGGCCGCAGCCTCCACCCTCTCCGCTGGGCCGACTGCGCGCGACGAAAAAACGCGCGTTCCCGCCAAGTCGACGTCAGCCTTGTCGTCCAGTAACCCGTACCGGGCGGCGGGGTTAGCTCGTCGCGCCAGCGAGATTGAGACATGGATGTTTATCCATCCCACTTGGATAAACTGGCGTCCGTGTCACTACACCAGCCAAGAGGCGCGGGAGCTGATCGACGGCTACCTACTTATCATGGCGGACCGACCTGGTTGTCGTCCGCCTGACGCTGCACAGGCGGCGTCTTGGATACTCAAGTGCGGCATGCGGTTCATTCCGGGTATGCGTCTGGCTCCTCGCCGAGATTACCGTGAGTGGACCTCCCCAGCGGCCTGGAAGCGGGAGCTGGAGTTCTACGACCGCATCCGGGAGTATTTCCGACTCGAGGGGTCACCGCTCGCGATAGACGCGGAGCCGTGCTGGGCCGGAGAGCCTCGTTACCCCAAGCCCGACGATGTTTACGGGATGATGCAGGCGATGGGGCGGTGGGCGGAGATTGCTCGGGAGACGGAACTTTGGATTCTGCCCGGCGGTGTACACTATTGGAACTCATGGGTGCTCGGCAGCCTTCGATCGCATCACGGCCTGGTCTACATGCTGGACGAAGCCACCTACTCCCGACGCGGTGGGAACGAAGCCGAGCTGGAGGCGATGATCTGTCAGCGAGCTGCTTTCATGAAAGCCTTGAACATGGAGTACGTCCCGGGCTTCTACCTATGCCACGCGATCGATCCTGCCCTCTACGAGACATTGAAACGCTGCGGCATCCGGCGGTGCTGGTTTTTCCCCAGAGCGATCGAGGATGAGTGGGAGTGGTTCGGCACGCCCAGATGGAAGCACGGCCGTCCGCGGGCGACCACCCGATCGGCGTCGCTTCGCTGAGTTATCGGCAGGTGGTGAAGTGCTGTTGTACGCTCGTCGGGCCTTGGGGCGACCTTCATGACACTACGGGGTCGCACGCTCGTTATCTTTTTCAGCCAAGCCGTGACTCAGGCGGTCACCGTCGGCCTCGGCATCGTGATGGTCCACTTGTTGAGTCAGGAGTTGTACGGCTCATACCGTCAAGTGCAGCTTATTAGTACATTTGTGACCGCAGTGCTGGGACTTCAGATTCCAGCCAGTCTGTACTATTTCGTTCCAAAGTTACCTAGGGACCATCGGCGCCAAATCGTCGTCCAGAGCGTGGGGCTGTCGTGCCTTCTGGGGCTGGCGGCCGGAGTAATCATGATTGCCAGTGCTAACCTCTTGGCAAAGTCGTTTGGTAACGAGGCCCTCGCGCCGCTACTCCGCGTGTACGCCCCGTTTCCGCTCGCCAGCCTCATCCTCTCGCTGGTACCTGCATTTGCGATAAGCCTGGATCTCCCCGTGCACGCTGGGGTTTATACGTTGGCCTCGGCCTTGGCCCGGGCTTTGCCCGCGGTCGTTTTAGCCAGCCTCGGGGCCTCTCTTGGCACCATCCTGCTGGGAACGGTAGCGACGAGTCTGCTGCTCTCGGCGTGGGGTGTCCTGATGATGTGGAGTCGCAGCGCCGGACCGAGTTGGTCGGGGTGGGACCTGCTGGGCCCACAGATCTCATACGTGATTCCGCTTTCGCTGGCTTCCCTCGTAGGTGTGGCCAATCGCCAGGTAGATCAGTTTCTAATCTCGCTCCATTTCGACCCAGCTCGGTACGCCGTGTACGCCGCTGGGGCCTTCGAATTACCCGTGGTGGGGATTGTCACGGCCAGCGTGGGCAACGCCATCATGCCCGACCTTGTCAGCCGATACGACCAAGGCCGCATTACCGAGGTACTTCAGATTTGGCATGCCTCCGTCCGGCGATGTTCTCTCGTAATCTACCCGGTCTTTGCCTGGGCCATCTTTTCGGCGCGCGACCTCATTACCGCCCTCTATCCGGAAAGCTACGGCGAAGCCGTCTGGCCGTTCTCGGTCTACCTGTTTGAACTGCCCCTTCGCGTGGCCGTGTACGGCTCACTGCTGCGGGCCTGTGGACGAACGACCCCCGTCGCGGTCGGCGCGGCCATAGCGCTTATTGTGAACGCGAGCGTCGGCTTCCTGCTCGTCAGGTTCGGAGGCAGCGGCCGGCTGGCGTTCGTGGGGCCGAGCATAGGCGCTGCGGCCGCAGAGGTGGCCGCCGTTGCGTATTTGATTTGTAGTGCGGCCAGAACTACCGGGGTTGGGACCACCCGACTGATGCCATGGTCCTACCTCGGCAGGACCCTGTGCGTCGCGATCGCCGCCGGAGCCGGCAGTGGCATAGTGGTTCTGGCCGATCTGCCACTAGTAGCCCGGCTGGCCGGCCGTACTGCAGTTTTCCTGGCCCTGTTTGGATTGCTTGCGTTTCGGAGCGGTGTGCTTGGAAGTGAGGAACTGGCCATGCTTCGCCGCGGCTGGCGCACGGCACTCGTGAAGGCCGGTCAGGGAGACCGGCGATCATGACTCGGCCTCGGGATTCTTCGAGACGACGGCAGCTACTCATGGTCGCGCCTGAGTTCTACCCCTGTCAGGTCATCAGCGCACATCGGACGGGCAAGTTTTGCAAGTACCTTCCGGAATTCGGATGGGACATTTCCGTACTTACGGTGGATGCGGCCAAGGCGGGCTGGCCCGTCGACCGGCAACTGGTCGCGGAGGTCGAGCATGTCGAACGTATCACGGCCTTCTATCCTTTCACTTCGGGGTTGAAGGCCGTGGTACGCGTGCTCGCGCGCAAGCTGCGAGGTGGGTCGCGCCGGGGAACCGGTGGCAATTCGGAAGCGAAGGATCCGGTTCCCCCCGACAAGGGAGTTTTCTGGATGCCATGGGCGGTCCGCGCGGGGCTGTCCGCCGCGCGTCGGTCGGACGTCATCTACGCTACGAGCCCTCCGCCCTCGACACTCCTCATCGGGGCCGCGCTTAAGCTTCTGACCGGAAAGCCGCTGGTTGTCGACCTTCGAGATCCGTGGACCATCAGTCATTTGCTTGGCTCTCACGGGACGGTGAGGCGACGGATCGAGTCGCGCCTCGAGCATGGAGTATTCCGCATCGCTGACACGATCATCTGCAATACCGAACGGGTCCAGCGTCGCTACCAACGGGAGTACCCGTTGATACCCGCCGAGCGGTTCCGTGTGATTCCCAACGGGTACGACGCGGCTGATTTCAGAGACCTTCGGCCGGCCGGTCGCAGCTCGGACGCCTTACGAATCGGCTATTTCGGCAAGGTGTACGCCGGGCGGTCACCACGGACGCTTTTTGCGGCTGCGGCCCAGGCGTTCGAGACCGGCCTGATTCCCCGCGCGGATCTGGAGTTCATGTTTTTCGGACCATCGGGTAGCATCATTGAATCCGAGGCGCGGGAGCTGGGCGTCTCCGATCGCGTTTGCGCACGGCCGACGCTTCCCTACAAGGAGGCGTTGCGGGAGATGGCTGCCTGCGACGTCCTGCTGATCTTGGGTTCGCCCGAGACCGATGAGTACCATGTACCGGGTAAGACGTTCGAATACCTGGCGCTCGCTAAGCCCGTCCTCGTTCATGCCGGGGAGGGAGCCTTGGCAGACCTTATGAAGGAATACGGATTTGGCCTCCGTGTAGCGCCCGGCGATATCGAGGGGGCGGCCCGGGCGCTGAGCCGGCTCCTCCAAGATATTCGCGCTGGCGCGGGGGGCCGTTACGTGGGCCGCGCGCAGGGGGCTCTTACCCGGCGCGAGTTGACGCGCTCGCTGAGCGGAATTCTGGACCGACTAGCGGAGGACCCTGGCCGCAGGCGCGGTGCGGGTGAGTAGCCATGCCATCTCTAGAAGTCGCTGCGCCGGCCATGTGGGACCGGTCGACGCTTGTCGAACCTGAGGGGGGCACGGTCGAGCGTTGGTGGCTGACGGATCTGGCCGCCATCGGCGTTCTCCTGCCGCTCGGAGCCGTCTCACTTTTCTTGTGGAACAGGGATAACACGGTGGCGGCGCTTGGCGTCGCCCTCGGGCCGCTGCTGGTCATGTTTCTGGTGGCGCCGCGCACGGCGATCTATGCCTACTGCGCGTGGCAGGCGTGGGACGCGGCTATCGTCTTCGGCGGGGGGCCGGGGGCCTGGATTACGCCGGCTAAGCTCCTTTCGGTCTTGGTCCTGGTGGCGGCTCTGACAAACGCGTGGCGGGTCCGCATTGATACCGAAGGCTGCCGCGGCATTCTCCTCTGGTCGCTGGGCTTTGGCATCGCCGGATTGGTGTCGGCAAGCTGGGCCTATGACAAGCTGCTGGCCTTGCGCCTGACACTTCAGATTCTGACGCAGGTGGCCCTCATGCTGGTCATCGTGGCGCTGGCGGCCGCGGAGCTGGCGCACGTGCGCCGGTTGCTGCTCTGGACCGCGATTGGGGGAGTTACGGCTTCGGCCTACTTGCTTGTCTTCGGCCTCCAGCAAGGCCGGTTCGAACGCGCCACGCTGAGCACCGAGGCCAATCCCGCCGGCGTCGGGGGAGCGCTGGCGACAGCTTTTGCCGTCCTGCCAGCTCTCTGGGTCAGCTCCCGAAGCAGTATGGTGCGCCTGGGCTTGATCCTCGGGGGTACGGTGATCCTCGCCGGCATCATGACCACCGGGACCCGGGCGGCTCTGGGAGGAGTCCTTCTGGCCGTAATCCTCTCGCCGATTTTCTCGATTGGACGTCACTTCCTGAAGCGCTTGCTGGTGTTGTTCCTGTTGTGCGCAGGCCTTTACGGGCTGGGAGCGGCCGTCCTCTATTCGGGATTCCTCAGCGACCAAGCGAGCACGCGTCTAGCGAAGTTTCTTTTTCTGCCGCCGCCCAACCCGTACTCCCACTGGATTCACGAGCCCGGCGCCCGTTTGATGGTATGGGGTTGGGCAATGCAGGGTTACCTCCGCGCGGGTTTGCTGGGATCAGGGCTTGGAAACGCTGCCTGGGCAGCCCTATACGGCGTCGGAGTCTACAAGGACGTCCACAGCAATGTTTTCGGCGCGCTCGTTGAGATGGGCCCGATCGGCCTCGCGGCGTTTGCTGGCCTCCACGTGGCGGCTGCCTTAGCGATCCGTCGCATGCTGCCCTCACTGCGCGCCCCGGCCTGGATCCTGCTGATCTCGTGCTTTGCGGTGGGCGCTGTCCACACTACATATACCAGTAAGCTTTTCTGGGTCCCCATTACTTTTGTCGCCGTACTCGGGCGCCTGTCTTCTGCAGAGATTCGGCGTCTCCACGAGGAGCATGTCAGTGGCCGTCACTGATCCGCCCAGCGCTGCCCCGGCCTCCTCCAGCAGCCTTCAGCTTGCCTTCATCACGTACATGCCGGTCTACCGGGACTCTGACCGACTCTATGTTCACGTCGCGACCGGGCGCGTCCTCGACGCCCTGGCCCCCTATTACCGGCGGGTGTGGCTTTGCGCTCCCGTGGCGTTGCAGCCACCCGCGGCCTCTGCGAATCCCGCGCTGGAGGCGTATAACGTCGAGGTAATTGCCCAGCCGATGTACGAAAGCACCCTTCAGGCGCTTTTGCATCCGGCGAGGATCATCCGCGCGTATTGGCAGGTTTGTTCTCGTGCGGACCACGTGTTCGTACGCGGTTTTTGTCCGTACATCGAGGCATTGTATGCGTGCGCGGCGATCCGCCGGCGTCCGGTCACGCACTGGTTGATCGGGAACCCCGTCGGCCTGCTCCGGTCACACCGGCGAGCCGGTCGCGTCAAGGACCTGCTGAGCCTTCTTTATGCGCTCAAGGATCGCGCAGCCACCAAGGCCGGCCGTGCCCTTGCAGGAGGGGCGCTCGTCTGCAACGGCCTGGAGCTGGGCCGGGTTTTTGCCTCGTCGCGCACAGTGGTGGCGGCCTCGAGCACTGTGCGGGACAGTGAGTTTTTCATCCGTTCCGATACTTGCCAAGGGTCCGTGATCCACTTGTTGTTCGTGGGGTACATTCGGCCGGAGAAGGGCATCGAATACCTGCTTGAGGCCCTGGCCAAGCTGCGGTTGAGTCGGCCGTGGGACCTGACCATCGTGGGTCCCGAGCAACAGTTTTCCGACTATCGAGCGCGGTTGGAGCGTCTGATCGTCCAGCTCGGCCTGGGTGCGCGGGTTCACTGGGCCGGCTACGTGCCGTTCGGCCCCGCGCTGTTTGCGCATATGCGCCGGGCGGACATTCTGGTGTTACCCAGCCTGTCGGAGGGCACGCCTCACGTGCTTGTGGAGTCGCGTGCGAACAGTCTGCCGGCCGTGGCGACGAACGTAGGCGGCATTCCGACGACGGTCAGGCATGAGCACGATGCCCTGCTGGTGCCTCCGAAGGATGCCGACTCCATCGCTCGGGCCGTGGAGAGACTGGTAGAGGATTCGCTGCTTCGGCGCCGGATCATCGCCAATGGGCTTGCGTCGGCCCGGTTGCTGACCGTCGACCGGTTTGCCGCGCTGGTACGTACATCGTTTCAAGGCAGGCACCATGTGGAGGATCGTTAAATACGTGTGGTTTTTCGTGGCCATGAAGCTGACGGGCTTTCTGCCGGATGTGAGGCCCGTGATGCGACTTCGCGGCCTTCTGGTGAGGCCGTGCTTCCGCCGCTGCGGCCGCAATCTGCAGGTATGTTCGAACGTTATGATCGTATACACTTCGAACGTATCGATCGGGGACGACGTGTATATCGCCTATGGGTGCTGGATCCAGGGCATAGGCGGCGTGACTCTCGAAGACCAGGTCATGCTCGGTCCCTATACAGTGCTCGCCTCTTCGGATCACCAGAAGATCGAAGGCTCGTACCGCTTCGGCAGCGGCCGCGACCGGCCGATTGTGCTGAAACGCGGGTCGTGGACCGGGGCCCACGTTGTCGTGACCGCCGGCGTGACCGTCGGAGCAGGAGCCGCGTGTGGTGCTGGGGCGGTGGTGACCCGCGACGTGCCGGATCACACGCGCGTCGGGGGTGTGCCCGCTCGAGCGCTGGGCGGGGGAGGCGATGGCTCATGAAAGGGCCCGACTACCCGACCGTTAGCGTTATCATGCCGGTGCGAAACGAGGCGGACTTCATCGAGCGCTCGCTTCGGAGCGTTGCAACATCGACGTATCCGAAGGATCGTTTCGAGGTGCTGGTGGTCGACGGGATGAGCGATGACGGGACGCGCGAAGTCGTGACGCGACTGGCACGTGAGTTTCCCAACGTGAGGCTGCTGGACAATCCGCAGCGCTTCGTCTCCCAGGCCATGAATGCGGGGATCCGAGCCGCGCGGGGCGACATCATCGTCAGAGTGGATGGTCACGCGTTGGTCGTTCCGAGTTTTCTCGCCGAATCGGTGCGCCTGCTGCTTGCACACCCTGAGTGCTGGTGTGCCGGTGGTACCATTGAGACGGTCGCCCACGGGTTGTGGGGCCGGGTGATCGCCGCAGCTCTGGCTACACCGCTTGGCGCTGGGAACGCCATGTTTCGGCGCGGTGGCTATGAAGGCTACGTCGACACCCTGGCCTTTGGTGCGTACTGGCGCTGGGTGTTCGATCGGGTCGGCCTGTTCGACGAGGAACTGGTGCGCAATCAGGACGACGAGCTGAATGCTCGCATCATTGCAGCCGGTGGCCGCATCTACATGTCATCGCAGATTCGCACCGAGTACTATGCCCGACCTTCGTTGGGCAAGCTCTGGCGGCAGTACTATCAATATGGGTTCTGGCGGATACGTACGATTCAGAAACTCGGCCGGCCCGCGGCTGTGCGGCAAGTTGTGCCCTTGGCGTTCGTCGGCGCGCTTGCGCTGGCCGTGGCGGCAGCCTTTATTGGCTCAACGGGAAGGCTGTTGCTTGCCGCCTTTGCGTCTGCATATGGAATCGCGTTGGCTGTGGGCACGTGCATGGTGGTCCGGCGGGTCGGCTGGCGCGCTTCGGGCCTGGCCTTTGTGGTGTTCCTGGTGTTGCACTTTGCCTATGGATTGGGTTCGTGGAGAGGAGTCTTGGCCTTCGCGCTGCTGCGCCACCGTGCCCCACGGAGCATGACATTGCCGAGTCGGTGAGCGGTGTGCGCGAAAGGGCTTCGCCGCTGATACGGCTGACGGTAGCGCGATGCGCTCTTGGCGCAAGAAATGCCCGCGGCCCGGCGGGGAGGGCGCTCGCGCGGAGGCGGAAGAAGACGACGGTCCGGAAGCAAAACACTGAGCGGCCGTTCTTGGCGAGCGACAACACGCGATCGGCACATCAGATCAAACACACAGTGACTGGCCGGGAGGACTGGCTCTTTTCGGCCCCGGGACGGAAGCGGGAACGGTGCGACTGCGTTCGGCCTGCTCGTCTTTGTGCGGGCGGGGCGACGTGGATCCGCTCGCGTATGTCCGGGACGCGCACGCCGGGAGCTGCCCCGACCGCTCCAACCGAATCGATGGAGTGATTGATTGGGTGCGGAAGAAACGCTTCGGTCACCAAGTTGGCCGTTCGCGCCCGCTGTGGCTTGAAAGATCGTGCCGCGCCGCTCCGCCAGCCCGGCGGCCGGCCTGAATTCATCGAGCGCTTACCCGTCAGGCAATGGGTGACCGAGGCGTTCGATCTCCGCGACATACCGTTCATAGAGGAATCTGCGGTCGAAAGCGCGACCGAGGCGAGCGGCTGACTCCCTCATCGACTGCAAGCGCTGTGGGTGGGTCACCAGATACTCGATGGCTTCTGCGCAACTCATCGGGTCGCCGGCTCGGTAATCGATTCCGCAATCAGCATCGCGCAGCATCTGGCTGCACTGACCGGGAACGCTATTGACCACCGCGAGCCCCGCGGCCAAGTAATAGAAGACCTTGTTAGGAAGAAATATCTGGGCTTCGGGCAGGCACGCGTTAATGCCAACATCGCACTGGTCGAGAAGCTGCACCCACTCCGAAAAGCCCAGGAAGCCTGTCGTGGTAATTTCATCGAGGCGAAGACGGCGGCATAGCGCCTGTAGACTCTTGAGGAGATCACCAGTACCAGTGAGAAAGAAACGGCACCGCGACCGAATGCTGTGTGGCAGACGGGCGGCCGCTTCGAGGACTGTGGGCCAGTCGTAGTTGCGAGTAAAGCTTCCGCTGTAAATGAACCAGACGTGTCCGGCCCCCTTCTGGGAGACTTGCGCCGGCCGTCCGCCACGTGCGGCTTCGAGCGAGGAAAGATCGACCCCCAGGGGTATCGTTATCAGCCGGCTCGCCATACCAGCGACCTCCACGGCGCGTTGCACGTAACCGTCAGCGACGCCGACGATCGTGTCGGCCATCCCGTAGGCCCGTCTGGCTGACCGCGCCATGGGCCGCAGCAGCAGTCGCGCGAGCGGCCGCAGCCAGGCTGGCGTCAAGCGATAGAAGTTTTCGGGCCACAGGTCCTGCACATCCACGAGGAAAGCCGCCCCTCTCCGCCGGGCGACCTTGGCAGCGCTCGCCGCCAAACCTGGAGGCGGGCAGCTTGCGACCACGACCTCTGGCGCCGGCTGGTATCCGGCGGCTTTGCTTTCGAAGGTTCTTGCCAGCACGCAGTGGTTCCAGATCCGCCGCAGCCCCACATTGTGGTAGTAGTCGGGGGCGTTCAGGAACTCAACGCCGATGCCAAGTTTGCGGCAGACGGCGGTGAGCCCTGCGCGGTCGCGCCGGCACTTGAACCGATGGGAGAAGGCGCTGGTCCACCAGAGCACGGAATGGCCGCGAGCCGCGAGCAAGCGCGCTAGCGTAGCATAGCGGCCGTCCTGCTCGGGATCCCCAGGAACCGGATCAAAAGGATTCACGATCCATACGCGCATCAGAACTGCTCCCTGCGCCGTTCCTGCACAAGCTCGCGCATCCGCTGCGCCATGGCGCCCACAAACGCCTCTACGCTGCGGGCGCTGGCGAATTCGAAACCCTCCTTCAAAAAGCTCCTGCGCAGCGCGGGCGCGTCCATCAAGAGCGACACCGCCCGCGCAATCGCCCCCGGTGACCAGGGGGGCACAAGCAGACCGCGCCGGCCCTGCGCGAGGAGCTCCGGGACGTTCCCGACCCCTGTGGCCACCACCGGCACACCGTGGGCCATGGCCTCGAGGATCACGCGCGGCGAGCCTTCACTCAGAGAGGGAAGGACGAAGATGTCGGCTGCGTTGTAGAATGCATTGAGTTCGGGCCCCATCCTGGCGTAGCCGTGAAAACGCACGCGGCTGGCGACGCCCGCGGCCTGCGCCCGCCTCACCAGGCTGGGGCGCAGCTCACCGTCGCCGACGAGGTCAAGGACGACGTCGCGTCCGAGCGACTGAAGAATGGCGATCGCCTCGACAAGGTCCTCCAGTCCTTTGTTCTGGCGGAGGTAGCCCACGTAGAGGATACGAACGGGCCGGCCCAGGCAGCAGTCACCGCGCGGACGGAGGTCGTCGGCGCAGATTGTGGAATCGATGACCACGTCGACGTTCGACGTGTGGCGGCGCAGGCGGGCGTATATGGCGCTGCCGCTTGCGAAGGCGTAATTACGGGCAACGATGAATTTCTGTATGGCAAACTCCACGCTGTAAGCGCAGCGCGCAAACTGCCCGTAGAGGCCGCGATAGCGTGCGCCGCGTTGCAAGAGCTCGAAGGGATCAGAGGCAAAGTGGTAAACGAAGAGCGGGCGCGTCCGACGCGTCATCCACCACAGCAGGTAGGCCAAAGGGGCTGTGCCTCGGCAGTTGATTATGTCAAGGCCGGAGCAATGTTGACGGAAGAGGGTGGCAATCTTGCGGGCCTGTTTGTAGGCCTGCACGTGGGTCATGAAGAACGGGAGAGCGACGACGCTTACGTTGGGCGCGCTGAGGGGGCAGCCGCTGAAATAGGTTGGGCGCTCGGTGGCGGGCGCGAAGACCCTCACGTGGTCGAAATGACGAGCAAATTCGAGGACGTAGCGCGCGTAGGGCCCGTAGGTATCATACTGGTTACCTTCCTTGTGGACCGGTTCATGATAGATGGCGAGCTTCATGGGCGGCCCTTCGAGATCGGTTGACGTGTACGAGCGTGAAGCGGCGTGCGCCGGAGCGGTCGGCTCGGAGAAGGCACCACGGTTGCGCCGAGCGGAGGCAGAGGCAGCATAGCCGGGAAGCGGCGAAAGCAGCGTCGACCATGGGTTGCGTGACGCGGGTGCAGCAGGACGCGGTAGCCCGGGGGGATGCCGCCGCACTCAGTTGCTGAGCGGCGCGTCTTGGCGGGGCCTCGGACGGCTGCCGGGAGGCGAAGCATCCGACCACGTAGGAAGGCCAACTTCGGACCTTCACAGCGGACGCGCTTCCGGCATCGCCGGCGGATCCGTGCGTCCGAAGCAGCGGTCGTGCCTTGTCGGGCGTTGGTGTTGGGCGAAGTCGGAAGATCGTGGGTGAATCGAAAAACGGTTGAGGCAACGTGCCCCCGGTGCACGTAGGGGTCTGAAGTGCGCGCAACCGAGGCGATCGCAGCCGGCCCGACGCGCCAACGGCTGATGGGGTTCTTCTGGGATCCGGCCCGATAACGCCAGTCGGCGCCATCGTCATTCCTTCATCCTTTCGTGCCCATAGGCCCGAGAATACCGCTCGCAGACTATACCAGCTTCCAGATCGCTTGGCCACATTGTTACCGGCCCTTGCCCGGATCCCATTCGTATTGCATGACCTACCCCGGCGGGGAAACGTACGCGGCAGCGAGGATCGCCCCGCCCAACCTGATTCTATTCCGTCGAGGGATGTCGATGCTTACTCAGATCCGCTTCCGAACTCCGCGCGCTCCGCGGATGCCGGCCTGCTTCGGTCTCCTCGTAGTGCTCGGTGCATGCTACCAGGACCTCGCAGGCTTGGCCACGAACCTTCCGCTGCCAGCCGCGATCCCGCTTTCGGGCGCCCTCTCCACCGAGGCAGAGGTACCCAAGGCAGTCGAAGTGAGCGCTGAGCCTTCCGCTGTGCGCATCACGTGGCGCCCGCCCAACGGCCTCTCGCCGGACGTCGTCATCGAGCGCTACCACGCAGGCGAGTGGCAGGCTATTGGAAACGCCCAAGCCGCTGCGGGCGAGTTCCTCGACCAGTCCATCGCACCCGGGGAGTCCTACTGCTACCGCCTGCGTTCGATCGTAGACAACTCGCTACTGACCCCCTCCAAATGCGTCATTGTCAGCAAGAATAGCGGCGTCGGCCTTGAAGCTCAGGCGCCTGCCGGGGGGCCCATAGGACGCCCCGAGGGTTTGACCGCCGCGGCTACCCCTGAGGGTCTCATCGAGCTGACGTGGACGGACAACTGCTCCAACGAGGAAGCCTATGTCGTCGAGCGGACCGGTGGCGGCGAAGGCTGGGCGCCCGTGGTCCGCCTGGCGCCGGGCGCGACCGCTCACTTGGATGACACGGTCACGTCGGGAACCGGATACTGCTACCGAGTGGCGGCCGTCGTGGGCGAGCGCTTGGTGTACTCGAAGGCCGTCTGCGCCAGGACGGGTTCCGCGCTGACGCCTGCGCCCACCGACTCGACTGCCGCCGCGTCTGGTGGCCCCACGGGACTCGCTGTCGAGAATCAGGCCAACGGCGGTGTCCGGCTGTCCTGGACAGACGAAGCCACCGATGAAACCGCTTGTGAGGTCGCTCGATACAACGCGGCCTCGGGCTGGCAGGTAATCGCTTCCCTACCGCCGAACAGCGGGACCTACATGGACCCGGATGTACAGCCGGGGCAAAGTTACTGCTGGCGAGTGGCATCGGTGTTTGCGAACGGAAGCGTTCGGCAGACGCCCCCGCGGTGCCTACGCGTTTCCGGCCCGGAGGCCGCGCCCGTGCGAATTCGCGGGGTGGTTCGTGCCCAGGGGACGTCGCTGGCCGGGATTACCATCGCTGTGCCAGATGAAGACCGAACGATCACGACCGCCGCCGATGGCTCATTCGAGATCACCGTCGCCACGGGATGGTCCGGCCGGATCGTTCCTCGCCACTGGCTGTACGTGTTCACGCCGTCCGAACTGACGTTTACGCACCTTCTCGCGGACATCGACGGCCAGGACTTCGAGGCCCGGCCCTGGAGCGGCGGCGCTACCCCTGCGGAGCCTGGTTCGAAATTGCTCTTTCCCTGGCTGGAACTGACCGACCGTTCGCTGATCGCTGAGGACCTCTGGGGCAGCGTCGAAGGCAGCGAGGGGCGCGTGACGTATGGCGAGTACTGCATACGGGGCCTGCACTACTGGGCCCGCGTGACCGACGTCGCTATCCTGACGACCCACCCCGGTGGCCTGGCTGGCACCTTCGAATACGTGATGGCGAACAAGCCCGCGGGTATGCGGATTATCGGTGGGATCAGCACGTATACACTGCCGGGAGGCACTCCGAAGGACACGCGCCCCTATGACTTTGCCGATACGGCCGGCTGGCAATTCATCGCCGCGGAGGCCGAGTACATTGCCGGGGTCACCGGCAGCAACATCGTGGTTCTCGAAAACGAGCTGGCGCTCACGCCTTTCCACCGGGACGGAAAACTGATCGACCTGGAGAAGCTTGAACGTTCACTGAGCGCGCTGCGGAGCACCGGGATCGAGTTCTGGTGGTACCTTCCGTCCGTTCAAGAAAATACGAGCCGGTTTCCCGATCGGCAGAACGAGTCGGTGCGTCTCATCAATACGATTGCTGGCGCTTTACCGGACTGCCGCTTTATCGTAGGCTACGCTGGGTACATCGACTGGCGCAACAACACAAGGACTGAGGTTACCCGGCGCGAGATAATGATCGGGCTGGTAGGACAAACGCGGATTGTGGACTACATGTTCGTAACCCCGGATGGGTATTGGTACTGGTCTGACGGATCCAGGCGGTACTGTCACACCGCGCAGGATGCCTTCGCTGAGATTCGCGGTCTGACCGGCGCACCCTGGGCATGTGTTTATCCCGGTGGCGGCAATTGGGTGACTGTGGCGCGCAAGTTTGCCGAAGGTTACGTCCCCGGCCCGTGATGGCATCGGGTGGCCGTGCTGTGGGGCTGTCAATTGATCGCGACGTGGGCGCGCGAATCACTGAGGTGGACGTCCATCGGTTGCGACGGGCCGCGTCGGGGAACGCTGTTGGCGTGCGACCGCGGGGGCGAGACAGGCGCCAGGAGGATCGGTGGCTGTTACGCGGTGGCCGACGGTGGCGGGCGCCGGCGCTCGGAAGCTGTGATCAGCCGATGGATGAGGTCGAGCTGGGTGTTTATGGGCAGCCCAGCGGCAGGGGCATGCGGCGTCACGCGACTTCGCACGCGTAAGCGGGTGGCGGCGGCGCTTTGAGGAGGCTGCCAGGAGGGTGGTCGGACGCTCTGCGGTGCGGGGTTCGGACTCATCCGGTTGGCAGATGGCCTTGGGGACCCTGTGAAAGGTCCTGACCTTCGATCGCGATGTCTAGCAGTCCAACGCCTAAGGGACCGTTACAAACCCCGTCGTTCTGCCGATCGTAGGAGTGCCACGAATAGCATGGAGGCGAGGTCATGGCATTCAACCTGGTTTCCGATCGACTCTGGTGCGAGATCGAGCCCCTGCTGCCGCCCGAGCGGCCCAAACCGAAGGGCGGTCGTCCCCGGATTCCCAACCGGGCCTGTCTGACGGGCATCGTGTACGTGCTTCGCACCGGCATGCCTTGGCGGCTGGTCCCGGCCGGAAGGGTCGGCCCCGCGCCAGGCCCGCCCTCGTGCTGGGGGATCGCGCTTATGCGACGCCCAAGAACGTTGCGGGCTGTCGGGCCCCGGGGACCGGATCGAGTTCCTCAACGGCTTCGACAGCTCGCGCGTGGCCGAGGTGCTCCACGGAAACCACCTCTACGTCTCGGCCTCCCTGTGGGATGGCACGTCCATCTCGCTGCTCGAGGCGATGGCCTGCGGGGTATTCCCCGTGGTCTCCGACATCCCGGCCAATCGGGAGTGGGTGCAGGACGGCCGCACGGGATTGCTGTTCCGCATTGGCCACGCGGAGGAACTCGCGGCGGCGGTGGAACGCGCCCTCGCGAATCCATTGC
>Ga0209227_1001430_pt1 | contig 18533 bp, 15 predicted proteins | sample YNPBryantNP2012_FD_185815 | JGI IMG/M metagenome (GOLD analysis project Ga0209227, IMG submission 185815) | Anoxygenic and chlorotrophic microbial mat microbial communities from Yellowstone National Park, USA - YNP Bryant NP 2012 (SPAdes)... ...
ACTGTTCAAGACGGTGGTTCCGGTTCCATCGCTCCTGATGAAGAAGCAGAGCAAGATGGTGCCTATTTCGAATAGATTTTTTTATGAGTCAACGAATCTAATTTCGTGTAGATTTTTTATTGACGCAACAGGGCGGGAATTCAGAGCCTGACGGGAATGCCTCTGCCCGCAAGATAGCGCTTGGCCTCGGTGATCCGGTACTGCCCGTAGTGGAAGATGGAGGCGGCCAGCACCGCGTCGGCCCCCGCTTGGACGATGACCTCCAGGAGATGCTCGAGGTTACCGGCCCCACCTGAAGCGATCACCGGTATCCCCACCGCCTCGCACACCGCCGAGGTGAGCTGGATGTCATAGCCGTCCTTGGTGCCGTCCCGGTCCATGCTGGTCAGAAGGATCTCCCCCGCGCCAAGTCTTTCGGCCTTCCGGGCCCACTCCACTGCATCCAGCCCGGTAGGAGTCCTGCCGCCGTTCACATAGACCTCCCATCCTCCCCCTGCCTTCGATTTGGCGTCGATGGCCACCACGATGCACTGGCTGCCAAAGGCCGTAGCCCCCCGGGTTATCAGTGAGGGGTCGTTCACCGCCGCGGTGTTCAGTGAGACCTTATCCGCTCCGGTGGCGATCATGCGCCTGATATCCTCGACCTCCCGTATCCCCCCTCCCACCGTGAAGGGGATGAAGACCTGCTCGGCCACCCTCGCGGCCATGTCGAAGACCAGCTCCCTCCCTTCGTGGGAGGCGGTGATATCTAAAAAGACCAGTTCATCCGCACCCTCCGCGTCGTATAAGGCCCCCAGCTCCACCGGGTCGCCGGCGTCGTTGAGGTCTACGAAGTTAACCCCCTTGACCACCCTGCCCCTGTCCACATCCAGGCAGGGGATTATCCGCTTAGCCAGCATCCCCTCCGTCTTCCTCCTCCAGTTCCAGGGCTTCTTCCAGATCGATCCTCCCGTCATAGAGGGCCTTCCCCACTATCGCCCCGGTGACCCCCAACGGGGCCAGCCCTTTAAGATTTAGGAGGTCATCCATACTGGATACCCCCCCTGACGCTATCACCTTGAACCCCATCCCCACCACCCTCAAGAGGGTATCGACTGCCCCGTACCCTTGGAGGGTCCCGTCCCTCTCGATGTCCGTGACCACCAGTTCCTCGATACCCGCCTCTCTCCAAGACTTTAGGAGCTCCTCGAGCTCCCTGGGGGAATCGCTGGTCCATCCGTGCAGCGAAGGCCTGGTGCCGCGCAGGTCCAGCCCCACCAGGACCCGGCCCGGGTAGGCATCCAGCGCATCGAGCAGGAATCGCCGATCCTCCAGGGCGGAGGTTCCCAGGATGACCCGGTCTATCCCGTTCTCCAGGTAAGTCCTCACGTCCTCGAGCCTCCTGATGCCTCCTCCGCACTGCATGAACATCCCCAGGCCTGCGGCCATCCTCAGGATGAGCTCGCGGTTGAACGGCCGGCCCTCGCGCGCACCGTCGAGATCGACCACATGAAGCCTCTTCGCCCCCAGTTCCTTCCAGCGATTTGCCGCCTTCAGGGGGTCAAGGTGGTACACGGTCTCCCGGCCGTAATCCCCCTGGATGAGCCGCACGCACCTGCCTCCCCTGATATCGACGGCTGGATAGATGAAAAAAGGCATGCCCTCACCCTCCCACCATCGTGGCGAAATTGGCCAGGATGGCCAGCCCCGTCCGGGAGCTTTTCTCCGGATGGAACTGGAAGGCGGCCAGCTTGCCCCGGTGGACCCCCGAAGCGAACCGCACCCCGTACTCGGTCCAGGTGAGGACCAGGGAGTCGTCCTCCGGCTCTACGAAATATGAATGGACGAAATAGCAATAGGAGCCGTTCCGGATGCCCTGAAGTAAAGGGCTCTCCGCCGCAATCTCTATGGAATTCCATCCCATATGAGGCACCTTTAACCCTTTACCGGGCAACCTCCTGACCCTTCCCGGCAATATGTCCAGCCCTCTCTCCTTACCCTCTTCGCTCGACTCGAACAGCAGCTGGTATCCAAGGCAGATGCCTAAGTAGGGCCGGTCTTGCCGGATGAAGTCCCGGATGGCCTCGTCCAGTCCCTTCTCCTTGAGCGAGATGATGGCATCATCGAATGCGCCCACTCCCGGCAAAACCAGGGCATCCGCCTCGGCGACCGCTCCTGGATCCGAGGAGACCTTCACCTGGTGGCCGAGGTACTCGAAGGCCTTTTCCACGCTCCGCAAGTTACCTCTGCCGTAATCCACTATGGTTATCAACTGTTCCGGCTCCCTTGATCGCCATGCCTCAGCCCACTGCCGGAGGCCAAGCCATCTTAAGTGTCCTCTCCGGCAGTACGGGGCTAAATATCAGTCGAGCGTCCCTTTGGAGGAGGGGATGGTACCGTCTGCGGGGCTCAGCGTCACCGCATCCTTCAGGGCTAGCCCAACCGCCTTGAAGACCGCTTCCAGGCAGTGGTGGGGGTTCCCATCCTCCAGGAGCCTCACGTGCATGGTTATGCCTCCGCGGTTCACCATGGCCTGGAAGAACTCCCTGGCCAGCAGGGGATCGAACCCGCTGAGCATCTCCAAGGGCATTTCCACCCTCCAGGTGAGGTGGGGCCTGCCGCTGAGGTCCAGGGCCACCCTCGCCAGGCTCTCGTCCATGGGCACCAGGGACCAGCCGTACCTCCTGACTCCTCCGCGGTCGCCCAAGGCCTCCCGGAATGCCTCTCCCAGGCATAGACCAACGTCCTCCACCGTGTGGTGCTGGTCGACCTCAAGATCCCCTTTCGCCTCCAATCTCATCCACACCCCGGCATGGAAGGCCATCAGCCGGAGCATGTGGTCAAAAAAAGGTATCCCCGTGTTGATCTGCGAGTCGCCCCTCCGGTCCAGCTCGAGCTCCAGCTTCACCTCGGTCTCCCCGGTCCTCCTGCTCACGGCGGCCTTACGCATCCCGTCCCCCTCCACTTTCAGACAGTCCCAGAGTCTCCAGGGGATGTCCGACGCGCATCCGCAGGCTCAAGGCGTGCGCCTTCATCCCCTCGACTTCCGCCAGCGCTTCCACTGCATGCAGGAGCCTGCGGTTGGCCTTCTCGTTAGAGTAGACCACGTTTATGGACTTGAGGAAATCGGCTACGCCGAGGGGAGAGGCGAACCTGGCGTTACCTGAGGTGGGGAGGATGTGGTTGGTCCCCGCGACGTAGTCACCCAGGCATACCGGCGAGTCCTTCCCCAACAGGATTGTCCCCGCATTCCTGACGCCGTTTAGATGGCGGTTGAAGTCTTCCGCGTATATCTGCAGGTGCTCGGGAGCGATGATATTCACCAACTCCACCCCATCCTCGAGCCTGTCCACCACGACACCGCAGCATCCCTCAAGCATTGAAGCCGCCCGGTCTCCTTCACCGTAAAGGCGGGCTGCGGCCTTCTTCAGTTCCCTTTCGACCATCTCCATCTGCTGGGGGTCTTCGGCGATGATGATGCTCCTTGCCCCGGAAGAATGCTCGGCCTGGGCGAGCAGGTCCAGGGCCAGCAGTTCTGGTCGGGCCTGCCGGTCGGCCAAGATGACCACTTCGGAGGGTCCGGCGAAGAAGTCTACCCCGACCTGCCCGAACAGCTCCAGTTTAGCCAGGGACACGTAGAGGTTGCCGGGGCCCACCACCTTGTCCACCGCCCTGATGCTATCGGTGCCGCAAGCCATTGCCGCCACCGCCTGGGCACCTCCCAACCGATATGCCTCGTATATCTTAAGGTAATGGAGGACGTAAAGAAGATGGGGATCGAGGCCGCCATCCCGGTCTGGGGGGGAGCAGACGGCTATGGAATGTACCCCTGCCACCTTGGCGGGGATGATGGCCATGAGCGCAGTCGAGGGGTAGGCGGCGGCTCCGCCGGGGACATATATTCCCACCCTCTCCAGTGGTCTGACCATATATCCCACCCGCAGCCCTTCCTCGGTATCCCGGAACCACGGCTCCCTTGCTTGCTGTCGGTGGAAGGCGGTGATGTTGCGGGCAGACAGCCTGACCGCCTCCGCGAAATCACCGCTCACCTTTCTTTCGGAACTCCGGATCTCCTCCTCCGGAACCCTCAAGCCGATGCTCTCCAGATCCACGCCGTCCAGCTCGCGGGTCAGGCGGAAGAGAGCCTCATCCCCTTCCTGCCGCACCATATCGATGATCTCCCTGGCCCTTTCCCTGATGCCCTCCAGGCCGGAAGGTCGTTGGACGAGGTCCCGGGCCAGCTTGTGCGGGTCCTGATAGTCGCTCATACGGAATACGCGCATCGGGCAACTCCTCGCTCTCGGCGTGCTGTCATGTAAGTATATTTCATCCTTCCTGCGCTGTTAATAACCGGCGTATGGCCAGACCTTTTCCAAGGATGCGAATCCCCGCGTTCTATCAGTCCAGGGACACGCAGCCCTCTCCGAGAAGCGACTTTATGCGGGCGAAAAGATCGCCGCTGAGGTCGGTTCGGTACTCCTCGCCCAAGCGCACTGTGGTTACCCTGTTGCTCTGCCTGATCTGGAGACGCACCGCGTTCTCTCCGGGGTGAGACCTTATGGCCTCCTTGAGGTGGCCAAGCACCTCCGGTGTGGCGGCTTCCTCGCCTATCCTGATGGTGAGCACCAGGTCGCGTGGGTTCTTGAGGTTGGGCAAGACCATCTCAATCGCGGTGATACGGGTGGAGCGCTCCTGCCTCTCCACCCGCCCCTTCACGCAGACTATGGTGTCCTCCCTGATGAAATCGCCGAACTGTTGGAGTATCGAGGGGAAAGCGGTCACCTCTACTTCCCCGGTTACATCCTCCAAGGTGAAGATGGCGAAGACCTCCCCTTTTCTGGTCAGCTTCTTGGTGACCTTGTTTACGATTCCCCCCACCCACTTTAGCGAGCCCTCCTCCTGCTCCGGGAGCTGGGCGATCTCGCAGTCAACATAGCGGGCCAACCCCTCCCTCACCCGCATCACCGGATGGTCGGTGACGTACATGCCTAACGATTCCTTCTCGTAGGCCAGGAGCTGCTCCACGGGCATTTCGCCCTCGTCGGAGACGCCCAGTCCCAGGTCTTGAAGGTCCTCCTCTTCCCCTCCGAACAAGCAGGTCTGTCCCTCTTCTTTCTGCTTCTTACGCTGCAAGGCCAGCTCCGCAGCCGACTCGTATATACTGAGGAGGAACCGGCGGGAATGCCCCAGGGAATCGAAGGCCCCGCTCTTTATCAAGCTCTCCAGAGCCTTTCGGTTGAGGACCGATGAGTCCATCCTCTCGCAGAAATCCACGATACCCACGAAAGGCCCTCCCCTCTTCCGCTCCGCTATGATGGCCTCCACGGCTCCCTGTCCCAGGTTACGGATGGCCGTCAAACCGAAGCGGATACCCTGCTTCACCGGTGTGAATTCGCTCATGCTCTCGTTGATGTCCGGGGGAAGGACCTCGATGCCCATGCGCCGGCATTCCGCGGTGAAGTGGCGGACCTTATCCTGATCGCTGGAGATGCTGGTGAGCAGGGCGGCCATGAACTCCACCGCGTAATGGGCTTTCAGGTAGGCGGTCTGGTAGGAGATGGCGGCATAGGCCGTGGAGTGCGACTTGTTGAACCCGTACTCCCCGAAACCCCGGATGACCTCGAACACCTGACGGGCCAGCTGTTCCGGGTATCCTTTCTCCACCGCCCCTTTGATGAATTTCTGCTCCTCCGCTTCGAGCACTTCGAACTTCTTCTTGGCGATGGCTCCGCGAAGGGTATCCGCTTCCGCCATGGAGTAGCCCGCCATCTCCACGGCTGCGCGCATCACCTGTTCCTGGTAGACGAAGATGCCGTAGGTCTCCCGCAGGATGGGTTCCAGATCAGGGTGGGGATAAGTGAGGGGTACCTCCCCGTGTTTCCTCTTCACGAAATCCTGCACCATCCCACTGTTGAGGGGACCCGGGCGGTAGAGGGCCAACAGCGCGATGAGGTCCTCGAAGCAGGAAGGGCGCAGCTCCCGGATGAGGGAGCGCATCCCCGATGACTCTAGCTGGAAGACCCCGACGGTGTCGCCCTTCTGCAGGAGAGCATAAGTCTCCGGGTCGTCCATGGGGATGGCCTGCAGGTCTACTGCATCACCCCGGTTCATGCGGATGTTGTTGAGGGTATCGGCTATGACGGTGAGGGTCCGCAGTCCTAAAAAGTCCATCTTGAGCAGGCCGATCTTCTGGATGGCGTTCATGTCGTACTGGGTGATGATCTCGCGGGCCTTCCTCTGAACCGGAGTGTAGTTGTTGAGGGGCTCATCGGCGATGACCACCCCGGCAGCGTGGATGGAATCCTGGCGGGTCAGACCCTCCAGCTTGCGGGCCATGTCGATGACCTTGCGCATGGTCTCGTCAGTCTCGTAGACCTGGCGCAGGTCCGGTGATGCCGCCAGAGCCTCATCTATGGTGATGCCCAGTTTCTCCGGCACCATCTTGGCCAGTTTATCCATCCTCCCGTACTCCACGTTGAAGACCCTGCCGGCATCCTTGATGGCGGCGCGCGCCAGCATGGTGGAGAAGGTGATTATCTGGGCCACCCGGTCCGATCCGTATTTCTCGGTCACGTACTGGATCACCTCGGGACGCCGGCGGTAGCAGAAGTCTATGTCCATGTCCGGCATGGTACGGCGGGAGGGGTTGAGGAAACGTTCGAAGAGGAGGTCGTATTTGAGTGGGTCTATGGTGGTGATTCCCAGGGTGTAGGCCACCAGGCTCCCCGCCGCTGAACCCCTTCCCGGTCCGACCATGATCCCGGTACGCTTGGCTGCCTGCACGAAGTCCCAGACTATCAGGAAGTACCCGGAGAAACCCATATCCTTTATGACCGAGAGCTCGTAAGCCAGGCGTTCCTTGACCTCGGGGGACGGTTCCCCGTAGATCCTCCTCGCGCCATCCCAGGCGAGTTTCTCCAGGTAGGAGTCGGCATCATGCCCCTCCGGCACGGGATAACGGGGGATCAGGTAGCGGTCGAACTCGATCTCCACAGAGCAGCGCCTCGCTATCTCCCGGGTATTGGACACCGCCTCGGGAACCCAGGAGAACAGCTCGGCCATCTCCTGGGCGCTCTTCAGGTAGAACTGGTCGGTGGAAAAACGGAGGCGGTCATCTTGGTCCAGGAGCGAGTTGGTCTGGATGCAGAGCAGGACGTCGTGGGCAAGGTGGTCTTCCCTGTCGGTGTAGTGGACATCGTTGGTGGCCACCAGGGGCAGTCCCAGGCGGGAGGCGATTTCCGCCAGCCCCGCGTTTATCTCTTTCTGCTCGGGGATCCCTTGGTCCTGCAGCTCCAGGAAGAGGTGGTCTTCCCCGAAGATGTCCCGGTACTCCCGGACCACCCTCTCCGCCCCCTCCATGTCTCCCCGGGCGAGGAGTTGGGGCGCCTCTCCTTTCAGGCACGCGGTCAGGGCTATCAGGCCCTCCCGGTGCTGCCCGAGGGCCTCCCGGTCTATCCTCGGTTTGTAGTAATAACCGTCTATGTAAGAGAGGGATACCAGCTTCATGAGGTTGCGGTAGCCGGTGATGTTCTCGGCCAGCAGTACCAGGTGGTAGTTCTGCTCGTCCTTGGGAGAGGCGCGGTCGAAACGCGAACCCGCAGTCAGGTAGAACTCCGCTCCGATTATCGGCTTTATCCCCACTTCCCTCGCAGCCAGGACGAAGGGGATTACCCCGTACATGGCCCCATGGTCGGTTATGGCCAGGGCGCCTGATCCCTGGGCGGCGCACCTGGCCACCAGGTCCTTGATGCGCGACGCCCCGTCCAGCAGGGAATACTCGGTATGCACGTGCAGGTGGACGAACCCATCCTCCGCCATCTCGGCCCATCCCCCCTTCCGGGACCTTTATAACACAACGGGCGCTCTGCCATAATGTTGGCGTGTCAGATGATAGCGCAAGGCAACGACATTGGCCCCAAGGTGACATGGGGTCGAGGGGTAAGGCGATGGTGGAGCCATGGAAAGAACGCGCCTGAGCTACACTTCTTTCAGCACTTACCAGCAGTGTCCCCTTCAATACAGGTTCCGCTACGTTGACCGTCTGGACTGGCAGCCCCGCCCCGCCCTCTCCTTCGGCGAGTCTCTTCACGCCGCCCTGGAATGGTTCTATTCCGGCCAGACCCCACATCCTCCCGATCTTCCCTCCCTGCTGCGCCAGCTGGAAAAGGTCTGGGTGAGCGAAGGGTATGCCGACGCGGAGGAGGAGGAGAGGTACCGGGAGCATGCCCGCGAGGTCCTCACCGTCTTTCACCGCGCCAACGCCCCCCGTTACCGGCTTCCCGCCTCGGTCGAGCAGCCTTTTCAGGTGGATATGGGAGATTTCCTGCTCACCGGGAGGATAGACCGCCTGGACCGCCATCCGGACGGAACCTACGAGATAATCGATTACAAGACCAATCGCAAGCTGCCCCCGCTCGCCCGGTTGTCAGAGGACTACCAGCTACCTCTGTACCAACTCGCTGCCACCCGGGTATGGGGGATAAGGCCGGGTAAGCTCACCCTCTATTATCTCCTGCCCAACCAGCGCTTCACCACCCGACCTTGGAGCGAGGAGAGGCTGGAGAGCATGGTCGGGGAGCTGAGGGCGACCGCGGAGGCCATCGCGAAGGGTTTGTTCCCTCCCCGCCCCAACCACCTCTGCCCGTGGTGCGATTTCATCTCCCTCTGTCCGGAGGCCCCCTCCTCGGAGGGGGGCTTGGCCGGCCTGATCGACCGCTACGCTGACCTCTTAGAGCGCCGCGACGGCTTGGACCGCCTCATTAGGGAACTCGAGCGGAAGCTGGTCGAGGAATGGCCGGAGGGGAGGCGGACCCTCCATTCCCGCAGGCACCGCCTCATGCGACTCTCGGAAGGAGGAGCGCCTCACTTCCGCCTCGACGATTTACCCGAAGAGTCCGACCACTTGCCCCCGACTGAGGAATGAGCTGGCTGCCCGGCTGTTTTTACCGGACAAAAACACGGGGACATAATATACTAGGCATCTGGATAAACCGTCCGAAAGGAGTCTTGATGGGTGGGTTCGCTCGCTGGAGGGCGGCTGCCTCTCTGTTGGTCGCCTTGAGCGTCTTTATAACAGCCGGATGCGGCGGGAACGGCGGCCAGGGTGTGAACGTCGATAAGGGTGAGTATCCGGCACCCGGTCCCGCGGATGAGAGGACGGAATCCCTCTTCCGCGAATCCCTCGCCTCCCTCACCACCTCCTCTTTCCGCCTATGGGGCGAGATGGACATGCGCATGAGCATGCAGGAGGGGGACCGGATCATCCCGGTGGAGATGCATATCTCCATCAGGGAGGATGTGCAGCAAGTAGATGGCGTTGAGCGCATATCCGGCGAGATGGAGGCGAGCGGTGAGGGGATCAATCAAGTCAGGTTGAGGGTCTTCCTCATCGACGACACCCTATATTACGAACATGAGGGACAATGGTTCCGCTCCGGCTTCGTCGCGGCCTTCAACCCCTTGGGGGGTACCGGCCAGTTGATGACCTCCCAGTCCATCGCTTTGATGCTCGAATCGGCGGAATCGCTCACTGTTGAGGAAGCACGGAGTGGCGAGATCGTCTTCGGTCTCACCCTCGGCAATCGTTATTTTGAGCAAGCCCTGGAGCAAATGGAGCCCTCCCTGGACCAGGCGCAGCGGGAGACCCTGGAGCGGATGTTCTCGACGCTGAGTTACCGACTGACCTGCACGGTGGACAGCAAGAGAAGCGTGGTCACCCACCTGGTCATGGAGATGAGGGGGGACCGATTCGAATTCATGCCGGGCTACTTTATGTCCATGGACGTCCTGGGCGATTTCACCCTTACCGACCACGGGGCCGACCTGCGAGTCGAGCTGCCTCCTGAGGCGGAGGAAGCGCAGCCGATCGACGTCTCCGGCATCAATCCTTTCTGATCCCGCCTGCTCACGGGTGCCCGGGGCGATAGGTCCGCCCCAGGATCAGGCCACCACGTTGCGGAGCACGCCTATCCCTTCTATCTCCACCTCAACGGTATCGCCGCGATGCATCTCACCTACCCCGGGAGGGGTTCCGGTCATGATCACGTCACCCGGCTCCAGGGTCATCACCCCGGAGACGAAGCTCAACAGCTCGAAGGGGTCGAAGACCATCATGGAGGTGGAGGAGGACTGCCTGGTCTGGCCGTTCAGCCTGAGGGTGATTCTCAGGTCGGCGGGGTCGAGATCTGTCTCCAGCCAGGGGCCCAGAGGGCAGAAGGTGTCGAAGCTCTTGGAGCGGGTCCACTGGACATCCTTGCGCTGCAGGTCGCGGGCGGTGACATCATTGGCGCAGCACCACCCGAGGACGTGTAGGGGGGCTTCTTCGGGGGACACGTCCCGACAGCTCTCCCGGACCACTAAAGCCAATTCCGCTTCGTAGTCGAGCTGCCTGCACCCGTTGGGGTAGCGGATCACCCCTCCGTCGGGTAGCAGGGCGGTGGGTGGCTTCAGGAAGATGACCGGCTCATCCGGAAGGGGCATCCCCAGCTCCTCAGCATGATCCCGGTAGTTCAGGCCCACCGCGACTATCTTTCCTGATAGGCAAGGCGGGAGCAGCTGCACCTCGCTGAGGTCGTGCTCTTCCCCAGTAAGATCGACCCCCTCAAAGGGGGTCCCTCGAAGATCGGCCACTGTCTGCTCCTGCAGCCGACCCCATCTGACCGATCCCCGATAAGAGTAACGGGCTAATCTCATCGGCCCTCTTCCTCGCCGGACGCCTTCCGGTGCAGTAGGCCGTATTCCACCGCGTCCACCAGAGCCTGCCAGCTGGCCTCGATGATGTTCTCGGATACGCCGATGGTGCCCCAGGTCTTCTCCCCGTCGCCCGTTTCGATGAGGACGCGGGTCACCGCGGCGGTGCCCTTCTTCTCGTCCAGGACCCGTACCTTGTAGTCGGTGAGCTGGATGCTTTCCAGCTCGGGGTAGGCCTTCCCGATGGCCAGCCGTAGGGCTTTGTCCAAGGCGTTCACCGGGCCGTTGCCCTCCCCGGTGGCCACGATGCGCTCTCCCTTCACGTGTATCTTGATGGTCGCCTCCGTGTCCACTTTGCCGTCTTCCCGCTTCTCCATGATCACCCGGAAGCTCTCCAGCCGGAAGAAGACCTTGTGCATGTTCAGACTGCGCCGCAAGAGGAGCTCGAAGGAACCGTCGGCCGCCTCGAAGTGGTAGCCCACGTGTTCCAGTCCCTTGACGGTGTCGAGTATCTCCTGCACCTTGTCCGGGTGCTGGCTGAGGTCCTTCCCCAACTCCCTGGCCTTGATGATGATGGTACTCTTGCCAGACAGCTCGGAGACCAGGATGCGGTGGATGTTGCCCACGGCCTCCGGGGGAACGTGCTCGTAGGTCTCTGGCTCCCGGGAGACGCCGCTTATGTGGATGCCTCCCTTGTGGGCGAAGGCGTCCTGACCCACGTAGGGCTGGTGGGCATCGGGGGTTATGTTGCAGATCTCCGCCACGTAATGCGAGAGCTCGGTCAGGCGGGCAAGCCTTTCCCGACTCACCACGGGTATGTCCATCTTCAGGATCAAGGCGGGTATTATCGAGACGAGGTCGGCGTTGCCGCACCTCTCCCCGTATCCGTTGATGGTGCCCTGCACCATCTCCACCCCCTCCCTCACCGCCATCAGGGAGTTGGCCACGGCGCATCCGCTGTCGTTGTGGGAATGGATACCCAAGGGAACCTGGAACCTCTCCCGCACCTCCCGGATAATGGAGGCCACATCCCAAGGCAGGGTCCCCCCGTTGGTGTCGCAAAGGCACACGTAATCAGCGCCCGCCTCCACCGCCGCCTTGAGCGTCTGCATGGCGTAATGGGGGTTTTCCCGGTAGCCGTCGAAAAAGTGCTCGGCATCGTAGATGACCTCCAGGTCGTGCCTCTTCATGAACTCCACCGAATCCGCGATCATCCAGAGGTTCTCGTCCAAGGAGGTCTTCAGAGCAGACTTCACGTGGAAATCCCAGGTCTTTCCGACCAGACAAACCGCGGTGGTCTCTGCCCGCAAGAGCGCCTGGAGATCTTCGTCCTGTTCCGGGGGTATGAGCGCGCGCCGGGTGGAGCCGAAGGCCACAGGTATGGAGCTGTAGAGGCGCTGGTCCCTGAGCAGCCGGAAGAACTCCTCCTCCTTGGGGTTGGAGGCGGGAAAACCGCATTCCACATACTGCACCCCGAACTCGTCCAGCTTGTGCAGGATCTTCAGCTTGTCCTCGACCGAGAGGGACATCCCCTCCCGCTGGGCGCCATCACGCAGGGTGGTATCGTAAAGGATCATCTCAGACGTGCTCCAGCCAGTGCTCGTAACGGGGGTCCTCACCATGTACGATGCGGAAGAAGGCTTCCTGCAGCCTGCGGGTCACCGGACCGGGCTCTCCCAGGACGCGGTCGTCCACCTCCCTGATGGGGACGACCTCGGCGGCGGTGCCGGTGAAGAAGGCCTCGTCAGCCAAGTACAGGTCCGTCCTCACCAGGTCCCTCTCCCGGAAGGGTATCTCCATATCCTCGGCGATGCGGATAATGGAATCCCGGGTGATGCCCTCCAGAGCCCCCGAGGAAGTGGGCGGGGTGTAAAGAGCCCCTTTGCGCACGATGAAGACGTTCTCGCCGGAGCCATCGGCCACAAAACCGTTGTTGTTCAGCAGAATGGCCTCGTCATATCCCGCCTCGGTGACCTCGATCTTCGCCAGGATGGAATTCAGGTACTGGCCACAGGCCTTGGCCGCGGGGGGAATGTGGTTCACGTCGTTGCGCCGGAAGGAGGAGATCTTCGCCCTGACCCCGTGCTTGATGCCCTCGTCCCCCAGGTAGGTGCCCCAGGGCCAGGCGGCGATGGCCACGTTCACCGGAGCCGAGAGGGGGTTGAGCCCCATCTCCCCGTACCCGCGGAAGACGATGGGCCTGATGTAGCAACTGGCCAGCCCGTTGGCCCGGACTACCTGCTTGGTCGCCTCCACCAGCTGTTCCTGGGTGAAGGGTATCTCCTTACGGTAGATGAAAGCAGACTGGTAGAGGCGCCTGATGTGGTCGCTCAGGCGGAAGACCGCCGTGCCCTTGGGTGTCTCGTAGGCGCGGATGCCCTCGAAAACGCCCGAACCGTAATGCAGGGTGTGGGTGAGGACGTGTATCTTCGCCTCCGCCCAGTCGATTAGCTCGCCATCCATCCAGATTTTCTCTGCCTCCGGTATAGGCATCTGTTCCTTCCTCCCGTCTTTTAATCACTCCGTCTAGATCTTCACTATGATAAAGGATGCCTTCGCTCCGCCGGGACCCCACCCCCAGCCCCGGAGGGCCCGGCGAGACCGCGCTGCGGCTCACCGGATGCCGCTCACCCTTCAGACCTCTTCCAGGTAGCGCGTCACCAGGTCTCCCACCTCGCTGGTGGACATGCCCATCCTGCCCGCCTGCATCGATTGGATATCCCTCTCGCAGGCGCGCATGACCGCTCGCTCCAAGCGCGCCGCCGCCCTCTCCTCACCCAGCTGGTCCAGCATCATCTGGAGGGCACAGATGGCCGCCAGGGGGTTGATGACGTTCTTCCCGGTGTACTTGGGCGCGGATCCCCCGATGGGCTCGAACATGGAGGTGCCATCGGGATTGATGTTCCCTCCCGCGGCGATCCCCATCCCGCCCTGGATCATCGCGCCGAGGTCGGTGATGATGTCCCCGAACATGTTGTCGGTTACGATGACATCGAACCATTCCGGGTTCTTCACCATCCACATGCAGGTGGCATCCACGTGCGCGTAGTCGGTGGACACGTCGGGATATTCCTCGGCCACCTCGTAGAAGACCCTCTCCCAGAGGTCCCAGGCGTAGGTGAGCACGTTGGTCTTGCCGCAGAGGGTCAGCTTCTTCTTCTTGCCCCGCTTTCTCGCGTAGTCGAAGGCGAAGCGGATGCACCTCTCAACCCCTCTGCGGGTGTTGATGCTCTCCTGCACTGCCACCTCCCAGGGGGTTCCCCTGCGCAGGAACCCGCCGCTGCCAGCGTAAAGTCCTTCGGTGTTCTCCCTGACCACCACGAAATCTATGTCCTCCGGCCCCTTGTCCTTTATGGGCGTCTCCACGCCTGCATATAGCTTAACCGGCCGCAGGTTTATGTACTGATCCAGCTCGAAGCGCAGTCGGAGCAGCAGTCCCTGCTCCAGTACGCCCGGTTTGACCTGGGGATGTCCCACCGCCCCGAGGTAGATGGCGTCATATCCGCGGAGCTCCTCGATGGCCCCTTCAGGCAACACCTCGCCGGTGGTTAGATACCTGTCGCCTCCGTAGTCGAAGACCTTTTGCTGATAATCGAACCCTTCCAGGGAAGCCAGCCTCTCCAGCACCTTGAGGCCTTCCCTTATGACCTCCGGTCCGGTCCCGTCGCCCGGAATGACCGCTATCCTGTGCATCCCTATCTCCGTTCCTCTTCAGCTATATCCTCGATGCATGCGCGTCTCCCCGGATCTCAGGCCACGCCGCCGCGCCCGGCAAGCCGCTCCCTTACGTAAGGGACCAGGCCGCCCTTTTCGATGAGTTCGCAGATGAACCCGGGGAAGGGCATGGCCTGGAAGGTGCGGCCGCTGCGCAGGTTCTCCACCCTCCCCGTGGCCAGATCCACCCTCAACCGGTCATGCATCCTGGTGTCCTCCACCGCTTCCGGGCACTCCAGGATGGGCAGTCCCACGTTGATGGCATTGCGGTAGAAGATGCGGGCGAAGGATGTGGCTATCACCAGGGAGATGCCGCATCCTTTGATGGCCAGGGGGGCGTGCTCGCGGCTGGATCCCGATCCGAAGTTCCTCCCCGCCACTATGATATCGCCGTCTCTCACTTCACTTCGGAAGGAGCGGTCGAGGTCCTCCAAGCAATGCTCGGCAAGCTCGGTCTCCGCGGTCACGGTGAGATACCTCGCCGGGATGATGACGTCGGTATCAACGTTATCGCCGTAGCGCCAGGCCCTCCCTTCCATAAGCATCGCCTTGCCGCACATGCCGCCCTGCACCTCGCCCCACTCCTGCATGACCATGGCTCCATCAACTCCAGCTGTCGATCTCTTCCGGGTGGATTATCCTCCCGGCCACAGCGGAGGCGGCGGCCACCGCGGGGCCGGCCAGGTAGACCTCACTCTTGGGGTGCCCCATGCGGCCCACGAAATTCCGGTTGGTGGTGGCCAATGCCCTCTCCCCCGCCGCCAGGATGCCCATGTGCCCTCCCAGGCAAGGACCGCAAGTGGGGGGACTGACCACCGCCCCCGCCTCGAGGAAGACCTCCATCCATCCCTTCCTCAGGCATAGCTTCATAAGCTCCGGAGTACCGGGGAAGATGAGGCAGCGCAGTCCCGGTTTGACCCTCCTGCCCCGGAGCAGATCAGCGGCGGTCCTCAGGTCCTCCTCCCGGCCGTTGGTGCAAGAGCCGATGACCACCTGGTCCAGCTCCACCGTGCCGACCTGGGAGACCGGCCGGACGTTGGAGGGCAGATGGGGCAGGGCCACCTGGGGTTCAATGCCGCTTACGTCAAACTCAAGGATGCGGGAATACTCCGCGTCATCGTCGCTCCGATAGATCAGCGGTTCGCGGGAGGTCCTGCCCTCGAGATAGGCCAGGGCTTTGGCGTCGGCGTAGAAAATGCCGTTCTTGGCCCCCGCCTCGATGGCCATGTTGGCCATGGTGAAGCGTCCGTCAAGGGAGAGTTCTTCCACCGCTTCTCCCTCGAACTGCATGGCGGAGTAGAGGGCCCCGTCCACCCCGATTTGCCCGATGGTCATGAGGATGAGGTCCTTGCCTCCCACCCATCGAGGGAGCGACCCATTGAAGATGAGGCGCATGGTGGGAGGTACCCTCAGCCAGGTCTCCCCCAGGGCCATGGCCGCCGCGATATCGGTGGAGCCCATCCCGGTGGAGAAGGCGCCCAAGGCCCCGTAGGTGCAGGTGTGGGAATCTGCCCCTACCACCAGGTCCCCGGGGACCACCAGACCTTTCTCCGGCAGGAGGACGTGCTCAATCCCCACCTCTCCCACCTCGAAATAGTTGGTGATGCCTTGTTCCTTGGCGAAGCGTCGCACCGCGGCGCACTGCTCGGCTGCCTTGATGTCCCGCGCGGGGGTGAAATGGTCAGGCGTCATCACCACCCTCTCCGGGTCGAAGACCTTCTCCGCCCCCATGGAGCGGAAGGACTCGATGGCCAGAGGCGCGGTGACGTCGTTGGCCAGGACCAGGTCCACCCGCACGCTGACCAGCTGCCCCGGTCTCACCTCGTCCAGGCCAGCATGGGCGGCTATGATCTTCTCAGTGATGGTCTGTCCCATGCTCACTTCTTCTTCGCTGCGGCGCCCTTCTTGGCGGCGGAGGTCTTCCTGGCCTTGCGTGCCAGCTTCTTCTTCTCCAGCAATCCTTTCTGGATACCCCGGTTGATCGCGTTTATATAGGCGCGGGCGCTGGCCTCGATGATGTCAGGGCTGACCCCCCGGCCTACCACCTCCACCCCGTCGATATCCAGCTTTATGGCCACATCCCCCATGGCGTCCAGCCCCTTGGTGATGGCTTGCACCTGATAGGAGATGAGCTTTCCTTTGACCTTGGTGGCCTTGGCGATGGCCTTGCATACCGCATCCACCTGGCCGTCGCCGGTGGCGGTGGCCTCGAAGGTCTTGCCCTCCCGGGAGAGGATCACCGCCGCGATGGGGATGGCCCCGCTGCCCGATGAAGACTGCATGTACTCAAGCTGGAAGAGCTCCTCGAGGGTGCGTATCTCGTCCAGGGCGATGGCCTCCAGGTCCTTCACTGCGACCTCTTTCTTTCGGTCGGCCAGCTCCTTGAAGCGGATGAAGGCACGCTCGAGGCCTTTATCGTCCAGATAGAAACCCATCTCCTCCAGTTTGGCCTTGAGAGCATGGCGGCCGGAATGCTTGCCCAGGTATATCTCGCTCTCCACCAGCCCTATGTCCTCGGGCCGCATGATCTCGTAGGTCTGCCGGTGCTTGAGCACCCCGTCCTGGTGGATGCCTGACTCATGGGCGAAGGCGTTCTCCCCCACCACCGCCTTGTTGGGCTGGACGGAATAACCGGTGAGCATGCTCACTAAGCGCGAGGTCTGGTAGATCTCCCGGGTGTTAACCCCGGTGAACATCTGCAGCGCATCCCTGCGGGTATGGATGGCCATTACCGCCTCTTCCAGGGAACAGTTCCCGGCCCTCTCCCCCAGGCCGTTGACGGCACACTCTATCTGGCCGGCGCCTACAATCGCCGCAGCCAGGGAATTGGCCACGGCCAAGCCCAAGTCGTTGTGGCAATGCACGCTGACCGTCACCTTATCCGCCCCCGGCACGTTCTCCAGGATCCCCCGGACCAGCTCCGCGAACTCCTCGGGAAGGGCGTATCCCACCGTGTCCGGGATGTTGATGGTGGTGGCCCCCGCCTTGATGGCGGCGTCATAGACCTTGTAGAGGAAGGCGGGGTCAGAGCGGGTGGCGTCCATGGCCGAGAACTCCACGTTCTCAACGTACTTCTTCGCATAAGCCACGGCGTCCCTGGCCATCTCCAAGACCTGGCGCGGGGTCTTCTTCAACTGGTACTTCATGTGAGCCTCCGAGGTGGAGATGAAGGTGTGGATGCGGGGCTGCTCCGCGTACATGATGGCCTCCCAGGCCCAGTCGATGTCGTTGCGGTCGGCTCGGGCTAGGGCGCAGATGACCGGACCCTTTACCGCCTTGGCGATGGCCTTGACCGCCTCGAAGTCGCCGGGCGAGGAAACAGGGAACCCCGCTTCGATGACGTCAACCTCCATCCTGGCCAGTTGCTCGGCTATCTCCACCTTCTCGCGGACGTTTAGGCTTATGCCCGGCGATTGCTCGCCGTCCCTCAGGGTGGTATCGAAGACGATCACCTTCCTGGCCATCCGCAGACCTCCTTCGGATATTTTTCCTCGGCCCATCACCAGAGGGTTATGAACTTGCCGTCCGAGACCCCCCGGATCCGCAATATCTTCTTCATAACCGGATCGGGAATGGGTACGTCCACGTTCACCCCCATGACCGCCTCCCCTCCGATCTTCTTCCGGCCCACCTGCATGTGGGCGATGTTGATCTGCGCGTCGCCCAGGATGGTCCCGATCTTCCCGATCATCCCCGGGACGTCCTCATAGCGGAAGAAGGCCATGTAGCGGGAGGGGCCCAGGTCGATGTCGTACTCGTAAACGTGGACGAACCTCTCCGCGTTGGAGAGTCCCACCAGGGTCCCCCCCACGGCTATCTCGCCGTCGTCCCTCCTGCCCCGGACCATCACCAGGTTCACGTAATCGCGGGTGGCCGAGGAGCGGCTCTCGCGCACCGCGATGCCCCTTTCCTTGGCGAAGACCGGCGCGTTGACATAAGTAACTGGCTCCTCGGCGACCTTGCTGAAGAAGCCCTTGAGCACCGCCACGGTGAGGACGCCGGTCTCATGCTCGGCCAGCCCCCCCAGGTATTCCACCCCGATCTCGTCCACGTGTCCCTCCAGGAGGAAGGTGAGGAGGCGCCCCAGCTTTTCGCAGAGCGGCAGGAAAGGCCTCACCTCCTCGTCCACCTCCGCGGGGACCTCCAGGTTG
>Ga0209227_1001435_pt1 | contig 18474 bp, 19 predicted proteins | sample YNPBryantNP2012_FD_185815 | JGI IMG/M metagenome (GOLD analysis project Ga0209227, IMG submission 185815) | Anoxygenic and chlorotrophic microbial mat microbial communities from Yellowstone National Park, USA - YNP Bryant NP 2012 (SPAdes)... ...
CCACGAAGCCTTCGTACCATCGATCTTCCACCGCGACGACCCGGTAGCGGCGGCCGCGCCATTCCAGCGCCGTCGGTTCCTGGACCCCGCAAGACTGATCCCGGGTTGTCACCGTGATGCGTTCCAAACGCATACGGCAGCCTCGTCACTCGCAACGTTCGACAAAGAATGACTAATATACTGGGCAGGGCTTATGATACAATGATTTTAACTTGTGATCCGCAAGGAGGTGCACGCTATGGCACGCAAAGCGCTCATCGTGATCGACATGCTCAACGATTTTGTCGACCCCCGCGGGGCTCTCTACTGTGGGGAATCGGCCCGAGCGATTATCCCCGCCGTTCGTCGCCTCATGGAGGACTTCTCCCAACGGGGAGATCTCATCGTCATCGTCAAGGACGCCCATCGAGACGATGATCCGGAGTTTCGCATGTTTCCGCCGCACGCCGTGCGGGGCACCTGGGGCGGAGCCGTCATCCCGGAGCTTCCCGTCCTGCAGAATGCGCAGGTCGTGGAAAAAACGCGCTACAGCGCCTTTTTCGGCACCCCCTTGGAAAACATTCTCAAGGAATACGCCCCGGACGAGGTGTGGGTCGTGGGGGTGTGCACGTCCATTTGCGTCATGGACACGGTGGGGGACCTTCGCAACCGGGATTACACCGTGGTGGTCCCATCGGAGGCTGTTGCCGATTTCGACCCTGAATTCCATACGTTTGCCCTCAAGCGCATGGAACGCGTCTACGGTGCCGCCGTTCGCTGAAAGCCAAGGAAATAGGCGCAGAGGAGGCCGAGACTATGGCGCTCTGGCATGGCTACCGCCCGGAACTACTCACCGACCTTTACCAGTTCACCATGGCGGCGAGCTACTGGAAGGAAGGGATGCACGGCCGGGCCGCCTTCAGCCTTTTTATCCGTGACCTGCCCCCTAACCGCGCCTACTTCGTCTCGGCCGGCCTTCAAAACGTTCTCGCTCTGCTCGACGATTTTCATTTCGACGCCACATCCATCGATTATCTTCGTTCTCTCGGTCGCTTTCCCGAAGGCTTTCTGGACTATCTCACCACGGTGCGCTTTACGGGCACGGTGCGGGCCATCCCCGAAGGGCGGATCTTCTTCCCCAACGAACCGCTCATCGAAGTGACCGCCCCGATTGTGGAAGCCCAACTGCTGGAGACGGTCATTCTCAACACCTTGCACCTGGAAACCTTGGTGGCCACCAAGGCCGCTCGGTGCGTTGCCGCCGCCCGCGGCCGCCCTCTCATCGACTTTTCCCCTCGGCGTACCCACGGGGTCGACGCCGCCTTGAAGACAGCCCGATCCAGCTACATCACGGGTTTTATCGGCACGAGCAACGTCCTGGCCGGCCAGTTTTACGGCATTCCCGTTTTCGGGACCATGGCCCATTCCTACATCACGAGCTTTCTTCACGAAATGGACGCCTTTCGAGCCTACGCTGCGGCCTTTCCGGACAATACCGTGCTGCTGCTCGACACCTACGACACCCTAAGGGCCGCCGAAAAGGCCCTCATCATCGCCCGAGAACTTCAAGCCCAAGGGAAAAAACTTCGCGGCGTGCGCCTCGACAGTGGAGACCTCAAGCGCTTGAGCCGCCAAGTCCATGACCTTTTCTGCCGAAACGGGTTCCCCGACGTGTCCGTCATGGCGAGCGGCAATCTGGACGAATACCGCGTGGACGATCTTCTCCAGTCAGGGGCTCATATCGATCTTTTCGGCATCGGCACGCGGCTGGGAGTGTCCGCCGACGCTCCGTACCTGGACATGGCCTACAAGTTGGTGGAATACGACGGACGGCCCGTACTCAAACTGAGCCCCGGAAAGATCACATGGGTGGGGGAAAAGCAGGTGTTCCGTTCCTACAACCCATCGGGCTTCATGGAACACGACGTCCTGGGCCTCAAACAGGAAAACCACCCCGGCGCCGAACCGCTCCTGATCCCCGTGGTGGTGCACGGACGCCGAACCGCCCCTGAAGAATCCCTCGGAGACATTCGCGCCCGTTTTCAGGCGGACTGGGACCGCTTGCCCGATGAGTACAAAGCCCTCCGACCGGAAAAAACCTACCCGGTCCGTCCCAGCGAGCCACTGCGCGCTCTTCAGGAGCGGGTCAGTCGCGCTCGCGTGGATCAGGAAATCCGATCATGACTTCCGGTGAATCCAGCGGATGAGGCGCCTTCGGCCCTGCAGGCCCGGCAGTTCATAACTAGCATCCTCCAGGCGTTCCAAGACCGCCTCCTCCGCCAAAGCAACGTGCCCTGGTGCAGAGGCGGCAGAAGAGGGCCCCGCCCAATAGGCGATGACACCGCGCGGGGCAAGGACTGAGCCCATCATCTGCAGCATGGCCTCATTCAGCCGAAGGGCCCTCATGGTGATCACCTCAAAGCCCGGCCCCTCAGCCCCGTGGAGTCCCTCGGGGGATCGGCAGCGCTTCGAGGTCCATGGCGCTTCTTCCAAACGGCCGTGCACGACCCTCACGTTTTTCAACGCGAGATCCGCCGCGGCGACTTTTAGAAAACTGGCCTTCTTTCGGTCCGATTCCAGCAGAAAAAACTGCAGCCCGGGCCGAATGACGGCCAAAGGAAGGCCGGGGAAACCAGCGCCGCTGCCCACATCCAAGGCCAGGCCTTTTTCGGGAAGCCAAGGCGCCGGAAGGAGGCTGTCCAGCACATGCTTGACCAGAGCTTCCCGCCCTGTGATCCGCGTGAGGTTCACTCGACGATTCCACAGGGCCACCAGAGCGACATGTCGGCAGCATAAGACCAAATCCCGGTCGGAAAGCCTCAGACCGCAGTCGGCACTTAAGGCCCGCAGTGTTTCGCGGCATATGTTTTCATCCACGAAATATCCCCCAACTCCCTTGGGCGCCCTACTTTCCGATGCAGAAGCGAGAAAAGATGCGGTCCAGAACGGCTTCGTCCACATGCAGGCCGAGGATTTCCTCCAGGGCAAGCCGAGCGGTTCGAATCTCTTCGGAGACCAGTTCGGGAAGGCCCTGAGTGCGCGCCACGTCCAGGGCCGCCACAAGGGCTTCGGCCGCGCGCTCCAGACATTCTTTCTGGCGCACATTGACGGCAAAAGTCGATTCGGCCCCCAGAATCATCTCTCGAAGAAAACGGTCTTCCAAAAAGGCTTTAAGTCGCTGAACGTCCTGGGGGTCATGGGCGCATAGAGGGAAAATGGGTTCGCTCAGGGCGTACCGGGCCGAGATGGCTTGGGCTGTGGTCACCGCAGGACAATCGCTCTTGTTCAAAACAACGAGGCGCCGCTTCGGCCGGGTTCTTTCCTCAATCCGATCGTCGTCGCCGTCCAGGGGGCGGCTTTGGTCTACGACCCAGAGCACCAAGTCGGCTTCGTCCACGGAACGCAGAGTCCTTTCGATGCCCAGGGATTCGATGACGTCCGGTTCTTCCCGAATACCCGCCGTGTCCAAAACCCGCACCCACAAACCTCCCACAAGGAAGCCGTCTTCGATCACGTCCCGCGTGGTTCCGGCAATGGGCGTGACGATGGCGCGGTCCTGTCCGACCAGGGCATTCAGCAGGGACGACTTGCCCACATTGGGTTTTCCCACAAGGACCACGGATAAGCCTTCGCGAAGCACGCGGGATTCGTCGTAATGGTCCAGGATCGTTCGAACGGCGGGAAGCATGTGCCGCTCCACACGCATGGCCAGATCTTCCACGGGGGAAACGTCCGACTCGGCATCCATGTCGTCCGGAAAATCCATCTGGGCTTCCAGCCGCGCCTCCACGTCCAGCAGTTCCTCCCTCCAGCGGGAGACAGCTTCCCCCAAGCCTTTGCGCAACTGGCGTCCGGCCGCCTCCAGAGCCTTTTCCGATCGGGCATGAATGACATCGACCACGGCCTCCGCCTGGGAAAGATCCAGCCGCCCGTTGAGAAAGGCGCGTAGGGTGAATTCCCCGGGCCGGGCCAGGCGAGCCCCTTGGGACAGCACCAGGGTGAGGATGCGATTGAGCACGGCATAGCCGCTGTGGCAGTTGATTTCCACCACGTCTTCGCCCGTATACGATCGGGGCCCGGCCATGTAACTGGCCAGGACCTCATCCACGGCCGTTCCGGCGGCGGGATCCACGATCCAGCCGTAGGTCAGTTTATGGGAAGGGGGAGGAAAAGGGGACGATCGGGACGGGGCAAAGATTTTTTGGAGAATGATGAGGGCATCGGGGCCACTGATTTTGATGATCCCGATGCCCCCGATGCCGATGGGAGTCGCGATGGCGCAGATTGTCTCGGATCGGCAGGCAATGTCCATCGTGCGCGGATGCAGCCTCCGCTCACTGTGCGTTGGATTTCGCTTCGGTCATGGAGTCTGGAGTGGTTTTCGTCTTCTTGGCCGGATAGATCACCACCCGGCGCAGGTTGCCTTCGCCTTTGCTCTTGGTGCGGACGCCCTGGTCTTCCTTCAGGGCCATGTGGATGATGCGCCGGTCTTGGGCGTTCATGGGGCCCGTGGTCACGGGACGTCGCGATTTCTTGACCCGCTCGCTCAGCTGCAGCGCCATTTCCGTGAGGTTGCTTTCCCGTTTCGAGCGGTAGTTCTCCGTATCCACAATGACGGGCACATTGTCGCCCACCTCTCGGCTGACGATTTTGCTCACCACATACTGCAGGGCGTTGAGGGTTTTGCCCCGTTTACCGATGAGTAAACCGGACCCGTTGCTCACAATGTTCAAATAGACGCTTTCTTCCCGCACTTCGCTTTCCACGACCGTGGGGACGGCCACATATTTGAGAATCTCCGTGAGCACTTCCTTGGCCCGGTCACACGCCTTGCCGAGAGGCGTTTCTTTGGGGGTGGCGCGAATGCGCGCCTTTCGGGCCCCGACAATGCCAAAAATGCCTGAAGATCCCTTGGACAAGACCTCGATGTCCAGTTTTTCCTGAGGCAGCTGAAACGCCTCGCAGGCCGATCGGATGGCGTCGTCGAGGGTTTTCCCTTCAAATTCCTGCGTTGGCATACTCTCCTCCGTTTGTCGTCCGAAGCGCACGCGCGATCACCAATCTGTAGCGGAGAGGCGCCTGGTTAAGCGTAACGGTTGATCCAGTACTGCTGCACGATGGACAAGACATTGTTCACAAACCAATATAGCACGAGACCGGACGGAAAGTTGACAAAGAATACGGTGAAAATAACGGGCATCATGAGCATCATCTTTTCCTGTCTCGGATCTCCCGCCGAGGGCGTCATCTTCTGCTGAATGAACATGCTCGCCCCCATGAGCAAGGTGAGCACGGGAATGCCCCCCAAATAGGGCACATCGAATCCGATGAACAGCCGATCCGGTGCCGTGAGATCGTTGATCCACAGCCAGAACGGCTGGTGGCGCAATTCGATGGCGCCGTAAAGCATGCGGTAAAGGGCGAAAAACACGGGAATCTGCAGCACCATGGGGAGGCAGCCTCCCAGAGGGTTCACCTTGTAGGTGCGGTAGAGCATCATGAGCTCTTGGTTGAGCTTTTCCTTGTCGTCTTTGTACTTTTCCCGAATCTGGGCCATCTTGGGCTGGATCTTCTTCATGACCTGCATGGACTTGTAGCTCTTGTGCGTCAAAGGCCAAAAGAGGATCTTGATGATCACCGTCAGGATAATGATGGCCACCCCGTAATTGTGGAGATAGTTATAAAGCCATCGAAGGAAGATCAGCAGGGGTTTGGCCAGCACGCTGAACCAGCCGAAGTCCAAGGCGCGCTCCAGGCGGCTGTCAGCCCGCTTGAGGGCTTCCAGTTCCTTGGGACCCCAATAGTACGTGTTGGAAACCGTCACGGCGGCGCCCGGAGCCACCGTAAAGGGATCGGTCAGATAGACGAGCTGCATCAGGCCCGAATCCGGGTCGAGCAGCCGCGGTGCCACCTGGAAATGTTCCTGCATGCTCGGTAGCAGTGCTTGAATGAAGTAGTTGTTTTCATAACCGATCCAGTGCATGGGCGGCTTGAGAACGGGCGTTTCCTTTTTCAGGCTTTTTTGGTCGAAGTGATTCAAGGAGCCGTTTTTGAACACGGTCACGTGCGACATGTTGTAGGACGATTCCACACCGTCAAAGGGCATGGCATAGGAACTGATTCCCAACTGGTCGGTCCACGGAGCCTTCGAAAGGTTCTCCACGACCACCTCCACCCCCACGGCGTAGGTTTCGGGAGAAAAGTGCAAAATCTTTTTTACGCGGACGGCTTCAGGGATTTCCGCCGAAAGCGTCACCGTCTTTTCCCCGTCCCCCGGGTTAAGCCGCATCTCCACCGGTCCATCGCCGTCGTAGGGCATGGTGGCCAAAGGCCAGTCCGTGTGCTGCATGAGGTCCACGGCCAGAGGTAGATACCCGGCGCCCTTGGAGGGGATGAGGTCCATGGGAGGCGAGGCGGGATCCACTTTTTGGCGGTGTTTTTTCAACGTGAAACTTTCGATGCGGCCGCCTGCCGACGAAATCTTCGCCGTGTAAAGCGGAGTGTCCACAACCCAAGACTTGGCCTTGGCCGAAACCGGTACAGCATGCTGCTGGGGAACGCTTTTTAGGTCCACCGTCGCTTGAGACGCCGACGGGGCGAACGGAGCGGAAGGCGGCGCTGGGGTTTGGGGCTGGGCTTGGGTTGCCGTTTGGGGGGCCGAAGGCGGCGTCCCTTTTCGAGACGCATCGGGGGAGAGGAAGATCTCCCAAAGAAACAAGACGGCCAAAGAGAGAGCAAATGCCAGTAAGGCTCGTTTTTCCATGAAGGTCACTCCGTTGACTTCCAAAATTTTTGCGGCACGGGATCAAACCCGCCGGGATGAAAGGGATGGCACCGGAGCAGCCGCCAGGCTCCCAAGAGCACCCCGGCCAGCGCTCCATGCCTTTCGATGGCTTCATAGGTGTAGGCGGAACAAGACGGATAAAATCGACAGTGGGCTCCAAGAAAGGGAGAAAGACACTCTTGATAAATTTTCACAGCATACAAAAGCAGCCGTTTCATCATGCCATTCGCAGACCGCCTTTCCTGAAGCATTCCTGGAAAAGGTCGGCCAAGTGCGGCGTGGAGAAATGCTCCGCGCCGGGCCGGGCAATGACCACAATATCCAAGCCCGGCAAGGGGACCGTGTGTTTATGAAGCCGAAACCATTCGCGCACGCGCCTCTTGATGCGGTTGCGCTGCACGGCCTTCCAGAACCGCTTTTCCACCACGAGGCCCAAGCGATGGTGGGCGAGGCCGTTGACGGCGATGTTGACGAGGAAGGCGCCGCAGGGAAGGCGTCGGCCTTCCCTTTTCACCCGCAGGTACTCCGCGCGCTTTTTCAGCCTTTCTTCCGGCCGAAGGGTGCGGGGAGCGAGGTTCGCCGCCGGAGCGACCGGCCTGTGCCCTTCAGGCATCACACGGAGAGGCGCTTTCGACCCTTGGCCCGCCGACGATTGATGACGGCGCGACCCGACTTGGTGGCCATGCGGACCAAAAACCCGTGCGTGCGTTTTCTTCTCACGTTGTGCGGCTGAAATGTGCGTTTCATGAATCCTTCCTTCCCCTTTCATCGCAATGTTGCACGCGTGGAAAGCGGGCTTTCCTGCGTTTTCACCCTGTGGGCGCACCTGAACCCTTCGCTCTGGAAGCGAATTGTTGCTTATAGTCAAGGCCCCGATTCCTTGTCAAGCCTCGAACCGTTTCCTTGACCCGAAGGGCGAAGCGGATCGTTCCTCCTGTGGGGCCGGCGGGTTCACGACGGGCGGGACGCAAAAAGAGGAAGTCCCAGATCGGCGGCCAGGCGGCGGCGCACCGCAGGATCGTCCAAAGAAGCCACCCGGCCGTGATAGTCTGCGGCAAAAGGCGTGGCCAGCCACCAGATGAGCGCCGCCGGTTCGTGCACGGGCCGAAGAATGCCCTGCGCGTGGTAGGCTCGAAAATCTTCCACGCGCGGAAACCGTTCCTGCGGTGTTTCGCGGATCTTTTGCTGCATGGCCGTATCCACCACCCCGGGATAAAGGACGTGGACCCGAATGCCCGGGGCGACGGCACGGAATTCTTCGGCGAGGGTTTCGGCGAAAAGATCCAACCCCGCCTTGGCGGCGCAATAGGCGCTCCAGCCCGCCACAGGATGCTTGGCTGCGCCGCTTGAGGTGAAAATGAACACCCCGCGGCCGGCTTTGACCATGGAGGGCCCGAAAGCGCGAACCAAGTGAAAAGCGCCCGTCACATTGACGGCGAGATTGTACGCCCAGTCCTTTGGGTCCACGGTCCAGGCCGGCCCGACGGGTTCAATGACGCCCGCGTTGCCCACAACGACATGGGGCGTTCCGAAGTCCCGGTGCACAGATTCGGCCATGCGCCGCACATCCTCCCACTGAGAAACATCCACAACGAAGGGCACCGCACGAGCCCCCTGCGCGCGAATGGCCTCCGCCGCCTCATGCACGGACTCCTGGCTCCTTGCAGCCAGCACGACCCGAGCGCCCGCGCGGGCCAGCTTTTCGGCCGCCGCCCGTCCGATGCCTCGACCCGCTCCGGAAATGACGGCCAGCTGCCCGTCCAGGCGCGCCTTTTTTTCCTTGGACTCCTGCGGCATGCATCACCTCCCCGGTCGCCACGCGACCCTTCCGCCCTCCCATGTTCCACGTGGAACACGGCCCATCCCCTTCCGAAAGCTCTCCCTTTTCCTTCGCGCCTTCCCCGTGATAGGCTCTTTTGCTGCCCATGGCCCACGCTTTCGTCCTTCCATGACCACCCAGGAGGGTTTCTCCATGAAAAGCCATCGAAAAGAACTCTGGATGCACATCCCGTCCCGACGGGGTTTCGTCAACATCACGGCCGAAGTGGAAGCCGCCGTTCGCCAAAGCGGCGTCCTCGAAGGCCTAGTGCTGGTGAACGCCATGCACATCACGGCTTCCGTTTTCATCAACGACGACGAACCCGGCTTGCATCAGGACTACGAGGAGTGGCTCGAGCGGCTTGCTCCCCATGAGCCCATCAACCGCTATCGCCACAACCGCACCGGCGAAGACAACGGCGACGCGCACCTCAAACGCCAAATCATGGGCCGAGAGGTCGTCGTCGCCATTACCGGCGGCCGGCTGGACCTGGGGCCGTGGGAACAGATCTTTTACGGGGAATTCGACGGCCGGCGCCGCAAAAGGGTTCTCATCAAGATCCTCGGCGAATGATTCCCCCCGTCGGCTCCTGAAGTCCTCCGTGCATGCCCTGACCGACCCCGAAACCCCTTTCAGCCGGGATAGGTTTCCTTCATGAAGACCGTGCAGGCGGTCGTCACGGCGGAGGCCGCCAGCAGCGCACACAGCATGGCGCTGTAGGCTTCCACGGGATAGCCCACCCCGGGTGTGGCGCCGTAGGCATCCAGCAGCCGCCCGAGAAGGGGCATGGCCGCAGCTCCCCCGAGAAAAGGAAAGAGGTTCAAGGTCCCCAGGCACGTTCCCGCAATGTCGGCGGGACAAAGTTCCTTTGCCGCCGTAAAGGCCACGACCACCACCGAGGACGAACTGATGGAGAAGAGGAAAAAGAACGCCGTCAGCAGCCCCACCGGTAGGCCGGAAGGGAAAGCGTAAAGGAAACCCAGTTCCCCGGTCATGGTCACGGCGCACCCCACCAAGAGCTTCCTTCGGCTTTTGAGCACCCGATCGGATACGATGCCCATGAGCGGCCCCCCCACAATCATCCCCCAGGCGATGAGGCTCAACACAGCCCCGGCCTTTTCGCGGCTCATCCCGTAGACGTGCATGAGATAGGGGCCGCTCCACAGCCCGCCGAAACCGAAAAAGATCCCGTAGTTGAAAAAACACCACAGGGCAAAGACCCAAAACTGCCCGGATCGAAGCACTCGGCCGAGCCCTTGAAAAAGGGCCGAGGCTCCGGGGTTGGCCGCGGCGCTCGCGCCCAAGGGGTGCGAAGGCCCTCCCGCTCCGCGGGTCGCTTCTTCTGCGGGACGATCCCGAACCACAAGCCACACCATGAGCGAAATGGCGGCGGTGAGCCCCCCAATTAGCTGAAACGAGGTCCTCCAGCCCAAAACCCCGGCAAGATAGGCCAGAAGCCAGGTGGCCGCCAAGATTCCCAGGCCCCCCACGGCGTTCAAAAGCCCCGAAACCGACGCGAATTCGGTGGGGTGAAACCACTGGGCAAGAATTTTCATGGTGGGGATAAAGACCATGGCCGCGCCGATCCCCACCAGGAAGCGGCCCGCAAACGCCCAGGAAAGGGACGGGGCCAACCCGAAAACCGCACTGCCCAGCGCGGCGAGCACCGTGAAAAAGGCCACCGTCTTACGAGGGCCCAGCGAATCCGAAAGGAGCCCAGCTGGGAATTGCATGAAGGCGTAGCAATAGAAATAGACGGAACCCAAAAGGCCCAAGGAACCGGCCGAGGTCTGAAAAGCCCGGGCCAGTTCTTCCGCCACCACCGTGAGGGAAAGCCGATGGAAATAGACGAAGAGATAGGCACAGGCCAGCGCCCCGAAAATGAACCACCGCTGATGCTTCATGACGTCGCCTCGAAACGCTCGGTTGCCGAGCCTTCACAGCCGTTCCAGGTGTTCCGGAGGATCCGCCCCCGGCGGCCTGACCTTGCGTCGCACTTCCTCGCGCAGCTTTTCCCTTTCCCCATCCGTAAGTTCTCGATGCGGCGCCTCCACAACCAGCGGCGCCTCCATCGTCGCATAGACCGTCGTCCCGGTAAGAATGCCTCGGGTTTTGGTGATAATGTGCTGAAGAATCCATCCCGAATCGCCGACGAGCACCGCGAAGCAAAAGGCCCCGTAAACCGTTTCCAAAATCCGAGCCCGTCCGACGGGCCCGTCGGTCAGGATGGTCACCGTCCCTTCCTTCAGCTGTTCTTCGGAAGGATTTGCGGCCGCAACCACTGTCAGCCCGTCGATGCGGATTTCCCTTTTGACCAGAGGGCGTCGCACCCGGGAGGCCACATAATCAAGCACCACTCGGTGATTGGCTTCGTCCACGGGGGAAAACCCATGATAATGCAAATCGCCGTGGGAATGAATCCATCCATTGATGATCAGTCCGGTCCGAAGCTCTTCCTGAAAGGCCAAGAGATCTTGGCTGTCCAGGCTCGTGTATTGCTGCAAATTGGCGGCGTTCCGCGGAAGCCCGATATCCATGATGACGTCCGGTCGATTTTCTTCCCCCACGGTGAGCCCGTACCATTCGTAGCTTCCCCCATAGAGTTCCCGCACCAAGGCGGAAACGGCCCAGGCCTTGTTAAACACGTAGCCCGTCATGGTCACCCGATCCGGCAATCGACCCAGGGGGATTTCCAGCATGGACGGCCTTTTCAAATCGGCAAGTCTTTTCACCTTCATGGCCGGGACCACTCCTTCAGGCCAAAGCCGCCTTGACGTGCATGGCGTTCACTTCGTATTCACCCGTGTGGGTGCCGGGCAGAGAAAACATGGGCTCCAAAAGCACCCGATGGAGGATGCTTGTCAGGCCCCGGGCGCCCACCCCTTCCTGTTCGGCGCGGCGCGCCACTTCCAGGACGGCCTCTTCGGTAAAAACAAGCCGAATGCCCCAGGCTTCGAAGTCCTTGATGAAGGCCTGCAGCGGGCTGTCCTCGCTCTTGGTGAGAATGTCCCGAAGGTTGGCCGTGGTGAGCGCATTGTAGACCACGCGGACGGGCAGGCGCGCCATGAGTTGTCGCTCCATGCCGTAACGCACCAAATCGTCCGGCAGAAGGTGCTCCCGCCATAGTCCTCTGATCCCAAGCCGCTCCATGCGCTTCTGGACGATCTCTTCCAAACCGTCAAAAGCCCCGCCGGCAATAAACAAGACGTGACGGGTGGATAGGGTGAGCCGATCCTTTCCGAATTCGATGGTGTTTTCCATCCCTTCGAGCATTTTCAGGAGCCCCTTTTGGACGCCTTTTCCCGAAACATCTTTGGTCAGGGTCTTTTCGGAAGCGATCTTGTCGATTTCGTCCAGATAGACCATGCCCGTTTGGGCTGTGAGCGTGTGCCCGCCGGCCGAAACCAGAAGGTCCACCAGAATGTCCGATGTGCTTTGCCCCACGTAGCCTGTTTCGCTGAACTTGGTCAGGTCTTCCACGACGAAAGGCACCCCGACCAGCCGCGAGGCCACTTCGCATGTGTAGGTTTTTCCGCAGCCCGTCGGGCCCACGATAAGGATGTTGGCCTTAGGGGTCTTGACCTGCCGAAGGGCCTTTTCCACATCGCCGCCGCTTTGGGCGGCCGCGTCCTGCAGGGCGGCCCCCAAACGCCGATAATGGTAGGCGATGGCGGTGGCTAGAACCTTTTTCCCCCGTTCCTGGCCGATGACGTAACGGTCCATTTCAGCTTTGAGCTGGGACGGCGTTTTGTCGAAGCGGGTGATGTGGTCCACGGTCTGGGCTGTCTTGCGGTCCCGCACGGCGTCGATTCTTTCTTGAATCCTCAAGCGGCTTTCGGGAGCCATAAATTCAGCCATAAGTCGCCTCCAGGGCCTGTTTCTTGCCGGCGTAAAACCGATACAGAAAAGCATACGCATAGCGGGACAGCAGCCGCGGAGGGATCCCGGGATGGACGGCGTAAAGCGGCCGGCACAGGAGGAGGTCTTCCGGGGATTCAGCCCAGCCAAGGTACGGGCCATCCACGCGGGCGGTGATAGTCTCAACAACCGCGTACAATTCTGGAGCCACCAGGGCAAATAGCGGGACCGCAACGGGCGTCTTTCGAAGCGCTCCCCGGGCCAGGGCGCACGCCGCCGTCTCTGAGGCTGGCTCTTCGTCCAGCCGCTTTAGGAATTCTTTTCCGTCAACCCTGAAAGCCATGAGCACAGCCGCCACGCGGGTAAATGCGTCGGGTTGAAAAACCTCGGGCGTTTTGCCCTTTTCCCTTTGCTTTCGAATGGAATCCCTCACGCCCATGAGTTTTTTCCGGTGATTCCGTGGCGCAGGCCCACGGCTGCCCCGATGGGTCGGAGCCCGTGGACCGCCGTAACGCCCATCATGGCAAAGCGCATCCCAGACTGTCGCCCCGCCGGAAAATTGTTTTTTTCACCGAGCGGAGGCCGGGGCCGTTTCGCCGTCACGAAAAGGTGTTGGTTACAGGAATTTCCCCGGAAAGACAGCGCGGGTCGTCCGACGGGATCTTAAAGTCGTCGAAATGAATGTCTCCTTGGAAGCTGGCAAAGTGATCCAGGCGATGATACCCATTCCGTTTTCGGGGATCGTACCCATGATACAAGGCGTTCAGGCCGTCTTCCAGCGACCGAATGATATGAGGCGCCGTAAAGGTTCGCCCTGACGGCGAATGTCCGAGACAGATTCTTTGCCACGGCTGGTGGCGCGGCAAAAGAGGGTGCTTGTAGGTCTCCACGACCACGGGCCACAGGTCGTGCGACGTGACAGCCACGCGGCAATCCGGGAAAAGGTACAGCCGGTTGTAATAATCCACCAAAGCATAACGGCCGCTTCGCTTGTAAACCACAAGCCCACCGTCGGAAGATCGTGCGAAAAAGCCGAAGCCGTCTACTTCCAGAGTGCCGCGCGTCAGGATAAAGAGCATAAAGCCCAAGGCCGGCGCGGCCCAATCCCGATACGGGCGCAGTCTTTTCCGCAACCTTTCTTGTTCCCGCGCCAAAGATTCACGCCATGTTCTCTCCAAGGAATCCTCCAGGTCCCTTCGCAGGGTTTCGGCTTCAACCATCCGCTCTTCGGTCTCGCTCCAGACTTCCTGCAGAAAGGAACCCGGCCGCTTGGTTCCGCCGGATTCGAGATCTCGGCGCTGCATGTCTTTAGCCCACCGATGAAAACGTTCCGGGACGGCGGCCTTCATGGAAAGCCACAAAGCCAGCGCCTCGCGTCTGTTCTCGGCCGATTTCACCCAGGCGGGCAGACGCACAAACCGAGGAAGCACCTGGAAAAGAACGGTTTCCAGATGGGTTGTGTTCAGCTGGACGCCCTGAGGTTGCGCGTTGCCGAAAAGATCCCGGCGGACTTTCCTTTGAATCCGGGAGGCAACCTGCGGAAAAAGCACGGCGGCGTGACGGACAAGCCCTTCCCATGCGATGGTTTCGACGTAGGGAATCCCTCTATGAAAAACCACTTTTGGGCCTTGAACGCCCCCTCGGCGGACTTCAAGAAAAGGTCCGGCTCGAGCCGCCTTTTCCAGCTCCCGGGCGGTTTCGGGATCCATCGGGCACGGAAGATACAAGGTCCCGTCCTTCCAAAGGGCTTCATGGTTTTGGAGCTCGTGGAAAAATCTTTCAAAATGGTTTTTCTTTGGATGGCCTTTCATGGGCGTCTCACGGGAACTTCCCACGGGTCGGGAAAGCCCCCTTCCTGCGGCCTCACAGCTCTTACGGCCACGTAGTAATACTTCTCCCCCTCTTCGGTTTCTTCCACCCGGGCCCGCTCCAAGGGATCCCCTTCGACGGCCCGCCCTGCGCACAAGAGGACCCCTCTTTCCATCTGCAGGAGAATGTCCTCGAGAATCTCGCGCTCCTCGACGGACAGATCCTGTCTCGCGAGAATAAAGTCCACCAGCTCCTGGAGTGTCTTGCCTTCATACGTTCCCGGCTCAAAGACTTCCAGAAGCCCTTCGGCCGCCTGCCCCGGAAGGATTTCCACCACGAGAGGCACCGGCAATTTCCGCCGTTCCTTTTCTTTTTCCTCAAGAACTCGAACCGCCATCGTCGGCTCCGATTCTTTCGCCGTTTTTTTCTTATTTTGACATGGAATTTTCAGAAGTCAAAAAACAGCAAAGGCCCTGCCGCGCCCCGTCGCCAGGCTGCCCCGCGGCCGGTCTCGAAGGAGCCGCCGCTTCGGCCATGGGATTTGGGGGAAAGCCGCCCGCCTTCACGATTTTTTCGATGCCGGCTCGGCAGCGCCATGGAATTTCTGGGCAAGCCGAGGAGTCGGCTGGAAAGAGCTTATCGGGGGGAGCCTGCTCCACCGCAGGTTCGAATCTGCACAGTGGACGGTGTCACGCCCCGGGATGATCGGACTTGATGGGGGATTCGGTCGTCATTTCGTGTTCGGTAGCGCGCTTCGGCGAGACATCAAGGTCTGTTGGCGTTTGTCGCACGCCTTCCTGAACTCCCGACCGGCCACTTAGAGGCTTTTCAATTTTTCCCGAGCCTTTCGGCACAAGGGGAAGACATACACGTCTTTCGGCGCCTCACCGACCCTTTTCCATTCCCGGTCCATACGGCCCCGGCCCGTGGTGAGGCCCAACGGAATCCAGTTGGCCGCTTTGTAAATCGTCCCTTTGAATCGCGCCACATCCACGAAGGTTTCCAACAGAAGGGGGCGGATCCCGTAGTGGGCATGCCAGTCGTCGACGATACGTCGAGCCAGCGCCGCCAGGGCGGTACTGGCCAGGTTCGGCACCCGCACGTGGGGCAGAATCAGAAAGCGGCTGTTTTGCACGATATGCTGCAGACCCCTCAGGCGTTGTTTATCGTCCCAGCCGATCCAGGCATCGCGCACTTTCATGCGCCATGCCGGGCTGGAGACCTGGATGCAGCCCACTCGGCCCGCTTTTTCCAGACCGACGAAGTAGCACAGGTGAGCTCCGAAGGGGACCTTGTAACCCAAGTAGTGATATTGATCGACCCAGCCGCGCCACAAACGCCGGTCTTCCTGGGTCTTGACGATCTCAAGATTCACGGGGCCCAATGCGGTCACGGTTCCTTCCACCGGCTGCGGCGGAAGGTCCTCTTCTTTAAGCAGGGTCGCCGGCCGGACACGATTCTTCTTCCGCGGTCCCCTTGGAGGAGGCAGCCGAAGCATGCCCTTTTCTTCAAGCCTTTCCAAAAACATGCGGCATTCCACCTGCTTCAGGCGGCCGTTGGGACGACGCCACCCCAGGAGTTCGCAGACCGTGCACGCCAGTTCCGACCGGCTCAATCCCCAACAGTCCTTGATAATGCCTTCGATGAGTTCCAGTTCTTTCGGGCTCGCCGCGATGCCGAAAAACTGCACCTGGGCCTCTTCAGTCATGGCTGCCTTCCTCCCCGAGATACTTTCCTGCCAGAACTTCCGAAAAATGTTTAGAGCCTCACTGCGCAGGAATCATGGCCCCCTCTCGGCACTCTAAAGCTCTCGAGGTCTTTTTTCGGTCACGGCCGACAGAATGGCCTGCACCCTGGGATGTGTCTTCAGGGTCTCCAGGTCCCAGGGCAGTTTTCGACGCCAGTTCGGATGCTCGGTGACGGTCCCCGGCACGTTGACTTGGTCGGCAACACCGCACAGGTCTTCCAGGGAAACGCTCAAAAGCTTTGACCCGCTCGCCGCCAAATAACGATGGACAGCCGCCGCACGATGGTGGGTCCGCTTTTCTTCATCGGGAAAACCCGCCGTGTCCCTTTCCTCCTCCTCCTCGTATCCCCAGGCCGAAAGAAGCGCGCGCAAGGCTTTTTGATCGGCGGTTCGGTCGAGAATCATTTTTTTTCGGACCTGTTCACTGGGGAAAAGATCCAGGCCTTCGCGAACCCGAAGGTCTTCTCCCTGCCAAAACCCTTCCAACGTGGGAAGGTCATGCGTGGAAAACGAGGCGACGGAAAAAGGCGGGTAGTTTTCCGGGGGTGGAAATGAGCCGTCTTCCATCCTTTCAAAAAAGCACAGGCGACAGCCGAAAAGGCGGGTTTCTTCCATGGCGGCGCGCACGCGGTCGGGAACGGTTCCCAGGTCTTCTCCGACCACCAGGCACCGGTTTCTTTCACTTTCCAAAAGCACAAGGCCCAAAAGATCTTCAAAGGGATATCGCACGTAGGCGCCGTGCCGCGCATCCAGACCCGCGGGGATCCAGAACTGGCGCATCAGGCCCATGACATGGTCGATGCGAAGGGCTCCGAAATCGTGCATATTGGCCCGGAGCATGGCGACAAAGGGCTCGTAAGCGGCCTTTTTGAGAGCCTGCGGAAGAAAGGGGCACACGCCCCATTCCTGGCCTTTCGGGTTGAAATCGTCCGGTGGAGCCCCGATGCGGACCTTCAGGGCAAAAAGCGATGGGGTCATCCAGGTGTCCAAGCCAGCGGGGTCCACCCCCACGGGAAGATCCCCGTAAAGGCCGACGGCCAAGCCACGCTCCCATGATCGCCGCCCACAGGCGCTAAGCTGCTCCCATGCGTTCCACGCCACATACAGGAAAAACCTCACAGCCTCGCTGTGCTCTGCAGCGAACGCCGCCACCGCCGAGGACGCCGAATCCTGGTAGGCGCGGGGCCAGAGGGGCCAGCCCCACAGGGAAGGATCGCTGCGCCGAAAATGGGCGTCCAAGGCATGGAAAACCGCGTAGCTTTCCAGGTCCTTGCCACCGTTTTCCACGAATCGGCGAAAGCTACGAGCCCGTTCGGTATCTTTTTGGAGATGATGCTCCCGGAAATGAGCGTAGAGCTTTTCCAGGGCTTCCCGTTGGATCGACCAGACCGTTTCGTAATCCACCAACGGCGCCCGCCGAGCGGCTTCGCAGGCGTTGCGGATCCGATCCTGCCCGAACCAACGTCGCGCCTCTTCAGACTCCCAAAACTCCGGGATCGCTTCCACGTCCACATACCACGGCTGCAGAAAACGGCGGCTGGACGGGCCATAGGGGCTGACCTTGGAGGGGTCCTCGGGAAAAAGAAGCCACAGCGGATTTGTCCCCACAAAGCCCGCCCCCACATCGGCCGCCCAGTCGATCAAGGCTCGAAGGTCGGCAAAAGTTCCGATTCCCCAGTTTCTTTGCGAGCGGATCCCGTAAAGTTGGGCTGTGAGGCCCCAGGCCTTTCGGGGGCCGGCCAGTGATTCCGGCACGTAAGCCTGCCGCGGAACGACGATCAGTCGTTGCCGTGCCGCCATTTCGGAAGGGCCTGTCCCGAGGAAAATTTCCAGGTCGTGGTACCCGCACCCCAAAGGTTCATGGACATAGAGCATGCGTCGACAAAAGCGGCCACCGGGCCCTGGCTGCTCGTCCACCCCTTGAAGGGCGCTGATTCGCCCCTCCCCCAAGCTTTCCCATCCGTCCTCGCGGCGCAGCCGCCAGCGGTATCGGGCACGGTCAAAGGATTCGGGATAGGTGAGCATGACGGCAATGGGCGCCGTTCCCACGGCCACGACCTGGACTGGTTCCACCACGTGCCGAAAGGCGCGCGCGTCGAGTTCTTCGAGGGTGTGTATGAGATCGTCCCGAGTCGACGCAGAAAATCCGAAGCCTTCCACCAGAGCCCTGAGGACGGCATCGTCCACCACGTGGCGCACCCCAAACACGTCCTCATATTGAGGCTCCACGCCGCACAAGGCCGCCACATGTTCCAGAAGAACCCGGTCGGAATGGCGTTTTCGCCCCCTGGTGTCTTTCACGGGCGACAGCCGAGAAGGCCTCTCAAAGGATTCGTGGATTGGGCTCATGGCTTACGATTCGAACAGCAACAGCGGCGGGTCGTAAAAATCCGGCGGCTCGCACCCGAGCAGTTGCATGAGGGTGGCGGCGATATTGGTCAATCCCGGGTTCGCCACATGAGGATCGATGGTGACTTT
>Ga0209227_1001438_pt1 | contig 18463 bp, 8 predicted proteins | sample YNPBryantNP2012_FD_185815 | JGI IMG/M metagenome (GOLD analysis project Ga0209227, IMG submission 185815) | Anoxygenic and chlorotrophic microbial mat microbial communities from Yellowstone National Park, USA - YNP Bryant NP 2012 (SPAdes)... ...
GTTCGACCAACAGAAATAGCCCGGTTGTAGGGCGGGCTTTCAGCCTGCCCTGGCTGTCCCCACCAGTTGCCGGGCCACCTCCACCGCGCTGGCCGCGTCGGGCGCATACGCATCGGCGCCGATCTGACGGGCAAAGGCTTCTGTCACCGGCGCGCCGCCGACCATGACCTTGACCCTGTCGCGCACCCCTGCCTCCTGCAACGCCTCGATGGTCGTCTTCATCTGCACCATGGTGGTCGTCAGCAGGGCGCTCATGCCCACGATCTGGGGCTGATGCTGGCGCACCGCCTCCACAAAGCGCTGTGGGTCCACATCAATGCCCAGGTCCACCGTTTCGAACCCGGCCCCCTCCAGCATCATCTTGACCAGATTCTTGCCGATGTCGTGCAGGTCCCCCTTGACCGTGCCGATGAGATATTTGCCCACGGTTGGCACCTCACTTTCGGCCAGCAGCGGGCGCAGGACCTCCAGGCCGGCGTGCATGGCGCGGGCGGCGATGAGCACTTCGGGGACGAACAGGTCCCCGGCCTTGAAATCGCGGCCCACCACATCCATGCCGGCGATCAGGCCGCCCTGCAGGACCTGGTGCGGGGTCAGGCCCTGGGCCAGCGCCTGCCGGACCAGCCCGGCCACGGCCTCCTCTTCGCCGTCGTACAGCTTGGAAGCGATGTCGTGCAAAATGTCTGTCATCCGGTCTCCTTATGTCCGGTCCGCCGGCCGGGCCTGAGCTTTGGCGATGTCCCGGCCAGCTTTTGTGATTCTATTTCCGGAAGTCTTTGAGTGAGGTGCTATCAATTATGTGCTCAACCGTCTGGAGAGTGAACAGCTTGCCTTTGGTGGCAATAAGAAGCTTTTTGACATCCTCTCGGCGGATACCAAAGCCACGTCCATCCACGCAAGCCACCACCTCAAAAGACGGGGCACCACTTCGCAGTCGCTGATCTCTGAGTTCCGCCAGATGTTGCACGCGAGTTACTTTATCACGAGCAGTGCCGTCGTCTTCGGCCAACTTGGCTTCAAGAAGCACGGCCGGTTGGAACTGGTCAGGCACCAGGAAGTCGGGAGCCTGATCCATGTCCTCAAATCGTTCAGCAACACCTGCCTTATGGTAAGGAATATGCCTGGAGTCTAACTTTTCCCTTACACTGTTCTCTATGATGTCCCCCACTTTTTCAGACACGGCATCCCGATGGGTGGCGAAGGGACGGCCCAGAAAACGTTCGTAGAGCAGCACCTCATAAGGAACGCCTGCCTCAGCAAGTCGCTTGACACCCACAAGGCCCTCTTTTGTGTCTGCCTTGTCCAGACGGTGAATCACTCCCTCGTTCACAGCAGGTGCCCCTTGCCGAATAAGCTGAACCGCCGTGCGGATAAGGGCTTCTACCTGTTGTCGCTTCTCTGGAGTAATTCTGACAAAAAGAGAGCGACCCTCTCTTGCCCGCTTATCGAACCTGCGGGCATTAGCCCGGTCAATTTCTACGCCAGTCATCACGCCTGTCATGTAGGCAAATTCCGGAGGAGAAAAACCGAGGATTGTTCGGAGTACTACCAGGACCAATGGATCTTGCTGAACTACAGCCAACACTGACTCTGTCAAAGTTTGCTGTTCCGTTCCTCAAAGCCTCATAGGCCTCCTGAAAGCGGGAGAAGTCAACAAATCCCTCCCCCTTCGGCATGACTACGAAAAAGGATTGTAACCCGCTGATAAAACTATCCACGTAGTACTCAATGTTGGCTGCGAGTTCTTCAGCCGTGGCTTCAAAAGGATAACGTGGGATGCTCACAACTCCTCTTCCTTCCCTACACATTCAAGACCCCTGGCTTCCGAAAGAAGAGCAGGAATTCATCGCGCATCGTGTTGCGAATTCCCTCGATCTGCCGCATGATCTGAAATTCCAACGGCATCCCGATCTTAGTTCCTATCTCGATGAGGCCACTTTCCAGCGAGATCCCTCCCGTCTGGTTGGTGTTAGAACCAATGATGATGACACAATAACATCCAGGGCAAAGGACGCGCTTGCAATGTGTCATAATAGCTTCCATGTCGGCGAAGTAATTCGTCACGCGTGACTCGATGAGTTGCTGCCTGGTTCTGCCACTCCCTATGAGGCCGACCATGTTCTGCTTCAGGTTTTCGATGTCCACTCCAAGAAACTGAAGCTGAGGTCGGTCATTTTCTACATAGTCAATAGCAAAAGAGTAAGGCGGAGAAAAAAGCACTCCATCCACCGATTCATCGGGGAGTTGTAGGTGGCGAGCATCTCCTTCAATAACCTGCGCTTGCCCCAGCTTCATTCCCAGTTCTTCGCGGGTTTCATTGAAAGCATGGACTGCTGCCAGGTAGCGAGAAAGAAGGGCTGGGAACAAATCCCGAGGCGTTTTCCCCTTGCAACGAGCTGCATAACCCACAGCATCAAGATAGCATAAGAGCAACAATTCACGCATTGGCGGCGAAAGCTTGGGAAACGCATCTTCCAGGTCAAGAGCTTCCGTCTTTGACTTCGCAACCTGAAATAGAGTCTGCTGTACTGCCAGCCGCTTCTCATGGGGGGCCAATCGCTGATAGATTTCATCGGCGTATTTTAGTAAGCGTGGAAAGTTGCTGCAATCTGTTTCCAGTACGCCGACTTTGGCCCGAGTCATCAAACAGGCAAAGGGACTTAGCTCATAGGCGATGGAGTTGATGCCCATGATGCTCGCCTCGATGGACGTTGTCCCACAGCCGGCCATCGGATCTAACACTGTGTCACCCGGCTTGAGGCCCATGACGTTCATGATCGCTTTGATCATTTGCGGATGGAATTTCCCACGATAGGGGAACAGGCCGTGAGTAGCATAGCCTACGGCGAAGACATTGGCCGCAAAGAAATTCTTACGGTCTTGGCGAGCGCTGGCATTCACTTGCTCTGGTGTGTTCATGCAAATACGGAAGTGATACGTGGAAATTCCATTGACGCTCCTGAAGTATGCTCCTCTCTGAATTAATTCGTCGTCAGAGAGATGCCGGTACTCCCCATAGGCCAGGTCCAGTTCGTATATTTGGTTAATCTGTGGCAGCAGAACATGTGAGGGAGGGAAGAGTTCTTGAACCACGCCGCGAAAGAGCGGCCCGGAATAGCTCAGTTTCCCCCGCAGAGCACGTTCTGCAAATGTTTCCATGATTTCAGCCATTATCATGACTTTCCTCTCAAGTCGCGATATGGACCTGCCCGGCCTATTATATCACCCTCCGGGGCGAAGGGCAAAATTCGGGCAGGTAGCCGACGGCACTGCCATCGGCTACCCGCTCGGCGGCACCGGGTGCGGTCTGGAGTGTGGGACAACTGCGAGCAGTTGTCCTACGCTGACAACCAGCCCCCAACCCCCTTGACAGGAAATGCCGGCCTATGCTACAATTGTGGTAGAATGAGCGCGCTCTCAACCGAGACTCACCCAGATATTGAACGCCTGCAGATCGAACGGTTGCGGCAGATGCCGACTTGGCGCAAGATGGCGCTGATGGCCGAAGTGGCCCTGGCCGGGTTGCGCCTGGAACAGGTTGTGCCATTTACCCAGGCGTTGGACCTGTTCATCGCCCGGCCCCGCGACTTTGACCGCGCCCAATTGGCTCGCCGCCAGTTGTACCTGGTGAGTGAGGACCCTGAGCAGCGTGCCTATGTCGCCAGCGCGGAGGATATTGTCCTCTCCAAGCTGAAGTGGTATCGCCTGGGCGGTGAGGTATCCGACCGCCAGTGGCACGACGTGTTGGGTGTGCTCAAGGTGCAGGGCGAGCGCCTCGACCGCGACTATATGCGCCGCATGGCCGCCGGATTGGGCGTGGCTGACCTGCTGACCCACTCCTTGGAGGAGGCAGTCTGGCCATGAACCACCAACCCCCAAAATCACCCCGCACCAGCCTGAAAGATTGGGAAGACTGGCTTGCACCCCAGGTGCGCCAGGTCGAACTACTGGGTGAGGTTCCCATCACCGCCGACGAGTGTGCTCAACTGGGCAGAGTGATCGGTTTGTACGTGAAGGGGCTGGGACACAGCCAGGCGCTCAGAATCCTTGCAGACAACTATCCGTGCGCCCTGGCTATCTATCTTGTAGCCCAGGGCATTTATGGTTACCGGGGTGGCGACTACTGGAGTGAGGTGATCGAGGTCACTCATCTCAACCGTACCTATGCCTGGCAGGTGGGCCAGACCTTCGAGGCGATCCTGGAAAAGATGAGGCTGCCTCTATTTTACGACATGCGTGCTGAGGGAGCACATCGCTACGTCAGTCTGATCCTGGCCCATGGCGGCATCCCCGACTACTGCCTGCCCGACTTTTTCAGGAACATGCTGCAACCCTCGGTCCTCCGCATGCAATACGCTGACATGTCGGCGGCGGAGATAATTGACGAATGGTTCTGGCGGTCCAGTGTGCAGTACTTGACCGACAAGCCGGTGATCCGCTTTCTTGTGTACGGAGATCGCGTGGCGGAGGATTTCGTCGAGCGTTGCCGCGAAATGGCCCGGGAATATCTCGACTCGGGATTGGTGCCCGATGGCGAGCGGGTTGGCCTTCCCGATCGAGTGGTAGAAGCCTATCGCCAATGGATCGCCGAGCAGGGTGCGGAGCAGGTAGAGCGGGAAACTGGTGATAGATGGCGACTGCGAAAGCCGGATGTGCTCATTGATCCCTGGGGAGAAGGGGTGTTCCTCGCTTTGCCCCCTCAGCAAGTGCCCGCCACCGAGATCCGTGCCGACATCGCCTGGCAGGTGAAGGTTGGAGATGAGACCTGCCTCTTGCCTGTCCGTGTGCGCAGGACCGGCTTTGACTGGAAGACCACCGAGGAATCGCTGCTCCTGAGGCGGCCAGCAGAAACCTATGAGGTCTCTCTGCTGGCCAACGGTCAGGTCAAGAATACCTGGCGCTACCAAGGCGTGGACGACAAACATCCGTTGCTTGTCTTTGATGCAATACGGTGCACCTTGCAAAAGCTATCCTACTCCCTTCCGGCCCGGCGTCTAGGGCTGCTCTATCCAGCGCAGCTTGACCTCCACATCGAAGGAGAGGCTCATCTTGAGGAAGAATGGCCACGTTTGCCTTGGGACTGGGCTGGTTTCCGGGGTCAGACCTGGGATCTCGGCAGCGCCACTCTCTTTAAGCTGTTAGAGGATGGCCGGGAGATCCTGACCGTCACGTTTAGGCCGGACGAAGCCGGGCAGCAACCTTCTCTGGAGGGTGGGACACTGCTCTCGCCGGAGAAACCAGGCGTACGGCCACCGGTTTATGAAGGGCCGCCGCCCAGCGTACGGATCCCGCTCACGGGACGTCGGAATTTGGGCGAGGAATTGGTTCGCTGGCGGGTGACTGTGCAGAACAAATGGGCTGCCAGTCCCAACCTCAAGCTCACCGGAACCCTGGACGATTTGAGATCCCGGTTGGTCATTGGCGAGGGGTACGTTGACCTGCTGTTACGCCACCCATTGCTGCTGGGGGAACAGCCCTTTGGCAATTATCTGGTGCGACTGCGCGGCCCCCTGGGACGGGGTGCCGAGTTTACACTGCGCATCGTGCCCCATTTGACGATCATGGGGCACAAAGAACTCTACCTGCCCGATGCACAGAATGGGCCTATGCCCGCGACGCTCCTCATCGAAACTCCTCCAGGTTACCATCTGGAATGTGAAGGCACAGGCGGAGAGTGTCACGCCGAGGCGATCAACCAGCAGAAAGATCGGTGGGAGTACCAGGCCGAGGTCGATCCAGATGTAACCGAAGTCGAGTTGACGTTGGTTCGGCGGCTGCCATCAGGTGACATGGTGCGGGTGCCAGTCACTGTGCCTATCCGGCGTTTGCGTTGGGCGTTGGTGAGCGATCAGGCTGTCGTAGAGCAGCACAATTGGACAGGCCACATTGTCAAAGTCCCGGTGGATGCCTTGTTGCAAAGTGAGAGCCCTTGTTTGTTGGTTGACCTGCCCACAGGGGGGATGCATCCACTCCGCCTGGGACTTCGACTCGTGGACATGGACGGCGCCGTGCTCCAGGTCACTGACCCGGTTCCCTTGCCTGCTGGTCAGCGACTGTTACGCTTTGAACTGGCAGCTTTCCTGGATACCATAAGAGCCAGCCGGTCGCCGGTTCTACGTGTGGAACTGGAGGTACTGGGGCTTTCAGGACAGAAAGACGTCCTTTGTTGGCCGGTGCTCAGCCTGACCCAGTCTTTACTGGTCAAAGATGTCAAACTCAAAGTTATGCGCCTCGGCAAACGCCCCGTCTTCGAATTGCAGTGGCACGAACCCATGCCCCTGAGAAACCGCCACGTGCGCTTTTGGCCCCTGTGGCGGCCGTGGGACCCCGTCTTGGAGCAGGCCATCCCTGACACAGCCGAAGGCAGGTGTGAGTTCGAGGCGCCGCTGGAGCAATTGCGCTCTGGAAAGTATCGCCTGGAGTTCCTGGTCGTGGACCCGTGGACACCACAGATCGCTCTGAAGCCGCCCAAGGGCGCACCAGGAACGGTCGAGGTTGAGCTGATCTCCGCTGAGGCACAGTTGCGAGACCTTGAGGCCAGGCTCCAGGCCAGGGGAGGGTGTTTCGATCTGTTTCTGGAACGGGCTGTGCTCCACCATGATATGGGGACCCCAGGAAAGGCAAAGATAGATTGGCAATGGTGCTTCGAGCACCTGGACGATGGATCCATCTCCCAGGTTCTCAGCCTGGTTGAGCTGGCTCAAGCCTTGGGCGATGCGGCTGCGCTGAAAGCGCTGCAAATCAAGATGTTCGCTGCCGGCCGGGTGGAGCGCCTCATCCGCCTCCACGAGCAAGGCAAAGTCTCCTCCGAGCATTTTCAGGGCTACTTGGCCAACCTTCCAAGACCTGGCCTGTTGTCGGAAAAGACGTGCGAGTATTTGTTGGAGATTGGCGATGAAGCCATCCGGCTACAGGCGGCAGAAGCTCTCATTGGTCGGTCGAATCCACGCGGATTGGAAGTCGTGCTTCAATGGGTGGAGAAGGCCAGGCTGTCAGACTCCGATGCTGTTTCCTTCTTGAAACGTAACACAAGCCTTAGCGTCGCTTACCTTGAGAAACAAAGCGGGAACCCAACCGCCCTCAGGCTGCTGAAGACCCTTTCCCAGGATTTGGGAGACAACAGCCCTATCATACAGGCAGGAACCTGGGTGTTCTGTGATGCCGGTTGGGGGCGCATCGAGCGTATCGAAGACCAAGCAGGCCGACCGGTCGAGCAGTTCATCCGTGGGCAGACCGACTACCGGCTTTATGTCACTTTGCGCCCCGGCTTTGACGCCGTTCGCATTGTGATAGACCTGCCGACAAACAAGCTCTCTTTTCCCACGGCCACGTGCCTCTACACGTGCACCAAATGCAATAGTTTCACTACCCAGGATAGCTACGAGATCATACATCGCCACAATGTTGTTGCCCACAGCGGAACCAACCCCCACACACCACGGGGTGCCGCTTTCCGGATAGAGAGGGCAACGACACGTGCCTTGGGCACCCTGGAGTATAGGGCCAGGGAACCTCGCGATCAACTCGATCTCCCCCGCCGTTCTGATGTGGCTTCTGGAGTCCGCTGACAGGGAGCAAGCCTATGCCAGGTTCTTTGCATCCTTTAGAGACAACAGACTTGATTCACAGCAGTTATCTGCGCTACTTGAAGACGATCTACCCCTTCCAGGATTATGACCTGCGGGATCAGTTCTGGCGTGCATTGGAGACACCTGATCTACTGGTCAAAGGCCCATTGTTGGAGGCCTCGCCGCCGTTCGAGACGGGGCGGAGCATTGCCGGGCTGATCAAGGACGGCCTTTTGCATCCGGGGTTTCATGCCCTATGCTCAGAGGCATTACCCCTGCATCGGCCTCTTTACCTTCACCAGGAACAGAGCATCGAGAAGGTGGTAGGCGGCAGGCGCAACATCATTATCGCCACCGGCACCGGCAGCGGCAAGACCGAGGCCTTCCTCATTCCGATCCTGGACCACCTGCTGCGGGAGCAGGAGGCTGGCTCTCTGGTCAGACCTGGCGTTCGAGCATTGTTCCTCTACCCCATGAACGCCCTGGCCAACGATCAACTCAAGCGACTACGGCGAGTGTTGGGCCACTTTCCTTACATCACCTTTGGTCGCTACACAGGGGAAACCAAAGAACAGGAAGCAGAAGCCGAAAGCGCCTTCCGCGATCAGTTTCCCCACGAGCCAAGATTGTCGAACGAGCTGATCAGCCGGGCGGCAATGTGGGTAGCACCGCCGCACATCTTGCTCACAAACTATGCCATGCTGGAGTACTTGCTCCTTCGGCCACGGGATCGCAGCTTTTTCGATGACGAGACCGGCAGCCATTGGCGTTTTCTGGTGCTCGACGAAGCACACGTCTATGACGGAGCTTCCGGCATTGAGATGGCCATGCTGCTGCGCCGTCTCAAAGATCGTGTGGTACGCAGTGAGCCAGGCCGGTTGTGCTGCATGGCCACCAGCGCCACCCTGGGTCGTGGGCGGGAGGATTTTCCTGCTGTGACCTCCTTTGCTACCGAGCTGTTTGGCGAGCGTTTTGAATGGGTAGAGGAAGATCCTGAACGGCAGGACGTTGTCGCCGCCACACGGCTCCCTCTAGCTACCCTCGGCACGCCCTGGGGTGAGGGTGCTGTCATGCTCTACACCGCTCTGCGACGGTTCCTGCTGACTGACGAGAATCCAACTCGAAAAACGCTCGATACTCTGGCTGAGATAGCCAGGCAACACGGCGTGCCCTCGACCGTCGTCGAAGAAGCGCGTCGTGGCTCCATGGATCAGGGTGGCCATGATGCCATAAATCGGTTCTTGTACCTGCTCCTGCGTGGAGATAGGTGTCTGCGCACTCTCCAGGACAGGTTGGCTGAAGAACCTCGCTTCTTGAGCGATCTCGCCACAAGCATATTCCCTGACAGCCAGGATGCCAGTGAGGGGTTGATCGGCCTGGTCGACTTGGCTGTGCGAGCCAGGCCAGACCCTGAGAGTCTTTCTTTGCTACCGGTCCGCTACCACGTCTTTGCGCGAGCACTCGAAGGCGCTTTTGCCTGTCTCAATGCGACAGCCCACAAAGCGTTGGAAGGCGATCCACCCCGGCTCTTTCTGAGACGATTGGAGGAATGCCCCCATTGCCGCTCTCAGGTCACCGAGCTGGCAATCTGTGCCCGTTGTGGTGCAGCCTATGTCGTCGGTTGCCTTGGTCAAGAGGATGACCGCCAACTCCGTTTGTACCCTCTTACTGGCCAGCCGGATGACCCTCGTGGCGAACGGGCCTACTTTCTGCTAACCGACCAGGTCGTGGAACCGGATGAAGACGAGGCGGTGGCTGTCGAAGAAGATGTGGAAGAGATCACCGAAGACGAGTGCGAACCCTACACCCTTTGCCTGACCTGTGGTGTTATCGTGCCCGGTTCGAATGCTAACCCTGAGTGCGGTTGTGCGCCATCGTCTCCAAAGGTGGTTCTGCGCCGGGTGGACCTCCAGGACAATGACGAGTTGAGGCGCTGCGTTTCGTGTGGCTCGCGCAGTAGCTCTGGGGTAGTGTATCGTTTCTTGACAGGCCAGGATGCCCCAGTCAGCGTGCTGGCCACCGCGCTGTACCAGGCACTGCCTGCTTCCCCTGATGAGGAGGCGGAAGGTCTGCCAGGAGAAGGACGCAAGCTATTGACCTTCTCTGACAGCCGGCAAGACGCCGCTTTCTTTGCCCCCTACCTGGAACGCACCTACGAACAGGTCTTACGACGCCGCCTGATCCTGAAGACGTTGCTCGAAGATCCCGTTGGACGTGAAGGGCACCTCCGGCTTCAGGATCTGACCAGGCGGTTGCAGAGGCAAGCGGAGGAAGCAGGGCTGTTCACCCAACGTCAGAGCTATGATGAGCGTCAGAAGCTCATGGCGACCTGGCTAATGCAAGAGCTGATCGCCTGGGATAAACGCATCAGTCTGGAAGGGCTCGGCCTGCTCCGGTTTCGCCTGGTGCGTCCCAACCGTTGGCGCCCTCCCCAGCCTCTGCTCGACCCACCCTGGAGCCTGACCCCAGAAGAGGCGTGGCAGCTTCTGTCTCTGCTGCTGGATACCCTGCGCCAGCAAGGCGCAGTCACCTTCCCCGACAACGTGGACCCCCGAGATGAGGCATTCGCTCCGCGCAACCGCGAGCTATTCATGCGCGGGGACCGGGCAGATGCCAAAAACGGAATCTTTAGCTGGATGCCGACAAGAGGAAGCAACCGGCGTCTGGATATCCTGACTCGACTCCTGGCACGCATTACGACGCTCTCGGAGCAGGATCGGCAGCGGGTGGCCAAAGACACATTACGGGGCCTCTGGCAACATCTGACCGCCTCCGGCCCGGTGTGGCGCGACCACCTGCCCAGTGAGAACCAACGGCGGGCGGGGGTGATCCACCGCATCAGCCACGAGTTTTGGGAAGTGGTGCCTCTCGTCGAGGGTCTGAGTAAAGGTGCTGAAACAGCCTATTGCTGCAGCCGGTGCCACAATGTTTTCTACATCAATGTCCGCGGCATCTGTCCTGGTTACCGATGCGACGGCTCGCTAGAGCCGCTAGACACATCTGCGCCAGGTTGGATCGAGAACCACTATCGTCACCTGTATCAGCACCTGCGGCCCATTCCTCTCAGTGCGGAAGAGCATACGGCCCAATGGACCACCTCCGAGGCCGCGACGGTGCAGGAGCGTTTTGTGCGCGGTGAACTGAACGCCCTTAGTTGCTCCACCACCTTTGAGTTGGGTGTGGATGTGGGCGAATTGCAGGCAGTGCTGATGTGCAACGTGCCGCCGACGACGGCCAACTATGTCCAACGAGCCGGGCGCGCGGGCCGTCGAACCGATTCGGCGGCCTTTGCCTTGACCTACGCCCAGCGTCGGTCTCATGACCTGACCCACTATGCCCATCCAGAGCGGATCGTGAGCGGCAAGATCCGGCCACCGTCGGTTGTAGTGACCAACGAAAAGATTGTGCGCCGCCACGTTCATTCTGTGCTTTTCTCGGCTTTCTTCCGTTGGGCCCAACAGGAGCGAGGGCGCTCTTTCCGCCAGGTTGGTTCTTTCTTTGATCCGGGAGAAGGGATATTAACCGGACCGGACCTGCTTCGAGAATACGTTGAGGCACGTCCGGTACAGGTTCGTGACGCGCTGCAGCGCATTGTCCCCGTCAAATTGCAGGATGAGCTGGGGATCGCTGATTGGGGTTGGCTGTCCTATCTGTGGAGTGGAGATGGAGAGGGTATCCTGGATCGAGTTGTCCAGGAAGTCGGGGATGACCTGGCCTTGTTACGGCGGCTTGCGGAGGAAGCCGCGAATAAGCACACGCCGGCAGGCTACCGACAGGCCATGCATTACCAGAGTGTGGTTCAGACAATACGGGATCGCGATCTGCTCGGCTTTCTCGGTTCCCGCAACGTGTTGCCCAAGTACGGTTTCCCAACCGATGTCGTCGAGTTGAGGACTCATCACCTGCCTGCACCCGTGGCCAGGCGCATCGAATTGCAGCGCGATCTGCGCATTGCCATCTCCGAATATGCCCCTGGTGGAGAGGTGGTAGCAGCCAAGCATGTCTGGGTCAGTGGTGGATTGTACAAACGGCCCGAGCGAGATTGGCCGACCTACCATTACGCTGTCTGCCCCAGGTGCGGCCGTTTCCACCGATCGGCAACACAGATTCCGGCGTCGTGCAGCGTCTGCGGTGGGAATGTCTACGGGGAGTCGCGACTCCATGGAAGCTTTGTCATTCCGGAATTCGGCTTTGTTGTAGGAGCCGATCCACGTCCATCAGGTGAGGCCCGCCCACAACGTATATACTCGTCACGGGTCTACTTTACCGAGTATGCCACACCAGAGCAGGACGGCGTGGCCACTGAACCGCCATTTCAGCAGTCGGCGGATCTGTCCAGCGCACGGCTCCAGATATGGCAACGGTACTCACGATTCGGCAAGCTGGCCCTTGTAAACCCAGGCCCGCTTAACCGTGGATTTCGTATCTGTTACATATGTGGCTTTGCTGAGCCAGTGCCGAAGGAAGCGACAAGAAGAGGTCGAAAAACGTCTCCTGCTCATGATAACCCACGTACGGGGCAACCTTGCCGGGGGCCGCTCTATACCCACCACCTGGGACACGAATTTATCACCGACGTTCTGGAACTGCGCTTCCAGGGGCCTCTTGCTTCCACGCTAGAGTACGAACTGTGGCTCTCGCTGCTCTATGCACTGCTGGAAGGAGCAAGTGAGGCGTTGGGCATCCGCCGCGACGACCTGGATGGCACGCTCTATCGCTATACCTATGAACTGCCGTCAGCCCTGGTCCTCTTTGACAATGTGCCTGGTGGCGCCGGGCACGTCCGCCGCATTGCCGAGGAGCTACCAGTCGTGTGCCGAACTGCCTGGGAGCGCGTAGACCGATGCGAGTGTGGCGAGGAGACCAGTTGCTACGAGTGCCTGCGCAATTTCCGCAACCAGCCCTACCACGATCAGTTGCGACGGGGACTGGCACGGCAATTTCTGCATGGCTTGCTCCAGGGAACAGGCATCCTTTAGGAGGATGCTTAAAAATATCCCTTCTCACCACGGAGCACGCAGAGAACGCAGAGGAATCATAAAAAAACTCAGCGGCCTCGGCATCTCTGCGATGCACAGCCTCCCAGGCCGGGAGAGGTGCGATAGGGCACGTTTTGGAGGGAGAACCTGTGTCTAACCGTTTGCAGGGCGAGAGCAGCCCTTACCTGCGGCAACACGCCGATAACCCGGTGGACTGGTATCCCTGGGGGGAGGAGGCGTTGTGCCAGGCCCGCGACAGGGACAGGCCGATCTTTCTCAGCATCGGCTACTCAGCCTGTCACTGGTGCCATGTCATGGCCCACGAATCGTTCGAGGACCCGGCAGTGGCCGCTTTCCTCAACGAGCATTTTGTCAGCATCAAGGTGGACCGCGAGGAACGCCCCGACCTGGACCAGGTGTATATGGCCGCCGTGCAGGCCATGACCGGCGGGGGCGGCTGGCCGCTGTCGGTCTTTTTAACCCCCGACGGCTATCCCTTTTACGGCGGCACCTACTTTCCACCCCAGCCCCGCTATGGCCTGCCCTCCTTCCTCCAGGTCCTGCAGGCCGTCGCCGAGGCGTGGCAGCATCGCCGGCAGGAGCTGCTCAGCGGCGGACGGCGGCTGGTCGAGGCGCTCAGGCAGCAGGAGCTGGCCCCGGCCGATCGGGGCGGCGGCGAGCTGGAGCCGGCCACCCTCCATTCCGCCTATCACCTCCTCCGCCAGAGCTTTGACCCCCACCACGGGGGTTGGGACGGCGCGCCCAAATTCCCCCAGCCGTCGGTCCTGGAGTTCCTGCTGCGCTACCACCACCTCACCGGCCAGGCCGGGGCGCTGGAGATGGTCACCCGCACCCTGGAGGCGATGGCCCGGGGCGGGATCTATGACCAGGTGGGCGGGGGCTTTCACCGCTACGCTGTGGACGAACGCTGGCTGGTGCCCCACTTTGAAAAGATGCTGTACGACAATGCGCAACTGGCCCGCCTCTACCTCCACGCCTGGCAGGTGACCGGCAGCGACCTGTTCCGCGCCATCGCCCAGGAGACCCTGGATTATGTCCTGCGCGACATGAGCGACCCGGCCGGCGGCTTCTATTCCACCCAGGATGCCGACAGCGAGGGCCAGGAGGGCAAATTCTTCCTCTGGACGGACGATCAGGTCCGGCAGGTGCTGGGCAGGGATGCGGACCCATTCCTGGCCCTCTATGGCGTCACCCGCCACGGCAATTTCGAGGGCCGGAACATTCTGACCTTTGTCGGCCCCCTCGAACAGCGCCCGGCCCTGGCCGATGCCCGCCGCCGCCTCCTGGCTGCCCGTCAACAGCGAGTCCCCCCCGGCCGCGACGAAAAGGTCCTCACCTCCTGGAACGGCCTGATGCTGGCCGCTTTTGCCGAAGCGGCGCGCGCCTGGGACCGCGCCGACTACCGCCTGGCCGCGGAACGGAACGGCCGGTTCCTCCTGAGCGAACTGCGGGGCGGGGATGGCCGCCTCTGCCATACCTGGCAGGGGGGGCAGGCCCGCCTGAACGGCTATCTGGAGGATTATGTCTATCTGGCCGACGGGCTGCTGGAACTGTATCAGACCACCTTTGAGCCAGGCTGGTACCGGGCAGCCCAGGAGCTGATGGACCTCACCCTGGCCCACTTTCAGGCCCCGGACGGCCCCTTTTTTGACACTGAGGATGGGCATGAAGCGCTCATCCTCCGCCCCCGCAACCTCCAGGACAGCGCCACGCCTTCAGGCAGCGCCGTGGCCGTCACCTCCCTGCTCAGGCTGGCCGGCCTGTCGGCTCAGGAACGTTATGTCGAGATAGCTCACAGGGCGTTGGCGGCGATGCAGCCGATGATGGCCCGTTACCCGTTGGGCTTTGGCCACTGGCTCCAGGCCCTGAGCTATGCCCTGGCGCAGCCCAGGGAGATCGCCATCGTCGGCGCTCCCGACCTGGCCGACACCCAGGCCCTGTTGGACGTTGTGCGCCGTGGCTACCGCCCCTTCCAGGTGGTGGCCCTGGGAGCGCCCGGCGATCAGCCTCCGGCCGTCCCGCTCCTGAGGGATCGGGGGTTGGTGGCCGGGCGGGCCACAGCCTATGTGTGCCGCCATTTTGCCTGTCAGGCGCCTGTGGTCCAGCCGGAGGAGTTGGAGGCACAATTGGGGTGAGGTCGAATCGAACATCGTTGAGCTACACAGTGCCGGGCAGGCCAGACGGCAGGTAGACCCGGAAGGTGGCTCCTGCGCCCACCTCACTTTCCACCTCGATCTGTCCACCGTGGGCTTCCACAATCCGCTGGCAGATAGCCAGCCCCCACCCGGTCCCCTTGTCCCCTTTGGTAGTAAAGTAGGGCTCAAAAATCCGTTCCATGTCTTCCGGAGGGATTCCAGGGCCGGTGTCGGTAAACTCGATGACAACCTGGTCCGCCATCTGATACGTGCGAACCAGTAGTCTGCCACCCTGTGGCATGGCATCACGGGCGTTTAACAGCAGGTTCAGAAACACCTGTTCCAGTTGCCGGCCGTCCGCTTCGATAAGGGGCAGGTCGGCCGCCAGGTGCTGATCGACGTTGACCCGGTTGAGTCTCAACTCCTGGCCGGCTAAAGTCAGCACCTTGTCTGCTATCTCGTTGATCGCCACCGGGCCCCGCTCCTCGGTGGCAGGGCGGGAGAAGTCGCGCAGTTGGTCCAACAATCGCATCAATCGTCCAATCGAATCCCGGACGGGGTGGAGATAAGGGTGATCAGGCTGTTCTTCGGCCAGAAGTTCGATGTAACCCTGGATCAGGCTCAGCGGGTGGCCGATTTCATGCGCGATGCTGGCCGAGAGCCGACCCAGGGCGGCCAGCTTTTCAGCATGACGCAACTGGGCCTGACTGTGCTCAAGTTCCCGCGTTCGTGCCTCCACCCGTCCCTCCAATTCATCCGCCCAGGCCCTGACCTCTGCGTACAGGTGTGCATTCTCCAGGGCCAGAGCGGTCAGGTCTGCGGCCCGGGCTGCCCAGGTGATCTCCTCCTCGGTGAAGGTGTGCGGCTCGTTGAACGCAATCAGAACGGCTCCCAGGTCCCGCTCCCCCCGGCGCAGGGGCAGGCCCAACAGCGAACGGGCCGGGAACATTGCGGCAATGCGCGGACTGAGGTAGGGCGAATGAAAGACATCCTCAACGGGCAGCGGCCGACCGGCCTTTAACACCGACTCGGTCAGGGTAAGTTCGCCAGGGGGCGGAGAGAGACTGCGATAACTCTCGCGGAAGGGGCCATAGGCCGCGCCGCCCAGCACCTGACCGGTCGTTTCGTCAATGCGGGTGATGTAGCAGTCGTCGCCGCCGATGATCTGAGCCAGGGTATCGGCCAGCACCTGGTACAGGTCCGTCAGATCCAGCGTCGAGGCGGCTACACGGGCGATCTCGTGCAGCAGGGCCAGGTGACGATTCTGTCTGGCCAGAGCCTCCGCTCTGGCAGTTGCCTCTTCGTGCATCCGGGCGTTTTCGATGGCCTGGGCCGCCTGCCGGGCAAAGGCTAGCAGAGTCTGGCCATCCTCGGCGCTGTAGCGGCCTGGTTGAGGGTGGTAAACCGACAACTGGCCGATGATCCGATCCTTGACCGTCAACGGCGCCCCGATCCAGGCACGGGTGAACTCGACGCCCTCTACCCACTCCCAGCGCGGGTCCTGGCTTACATCGGCGAGGATCACCGGCATGCCGGTTGTCACCATCTGCTGGAAGATGGCGTTGTCGCTGACATCCAGGCTGAAGTTCAGGATCGGCGCCGGGGTGGCAAAGCCTCGAGCAGCAATGACTTCCAGCCGGTCGCCGCGCAGCAGGGCAACGGTCGCACCCTGGTAATCCAATACCCGCGCCAGTTGATCCATCAGCAACTCCAGCACCTGGTCAAGAGCCAGGGTCGTGCTCAAGATGCGCCCCACCTCCTGGAGAGTGCTGGCCAGGCGGCGACGGGCCTGTTCCTGTTCATACAGGCGAGCGTTTTCCACAGCGGCTGCCACCTGGTTGGCGAAGGCCAGCAGCAGGTCTCGGTCGGCCGGGGTGTAGGCCGCCGGTTCCAGACCGCCCAGGCCCAGCAGGCCCAGGCACCTCTGCCGGGACACGAGGGGGACCATCAGCACCAAACCGCTGCGCCGGCCGCCTTCGCACTGCATCTGTGAATCGGCTTCGGCATCGTCCACCCACAGGGGAGCTTTGTGACGCACCACCCAGTCCATCTGATGTTGCAGGGTGGTGCGTTCCACCTCGCTCAACTCCTCTGGGCTGAACCCCCGGCTGGAGACGCAGGTCAGGCGCTCTGTCTCTTCGTCGTACAGGGCCAGGACAGCGCACCGATAGGGCACAAACTGTTCCAATTGGTCCATCACCCGCTCAAAAAGGGTGGCCGGGTCCAGGAGGGTGGTCAGCGTCGTGGTGCTTGTCTGCAAAGCCTGCAGACGGCGGTTGACTTGCTCCAGGGCCTCTCTGGCTTTCGCCTGGGCGGTGACATCCCAAATCAGGACCAATCGTGCCGGGACGCCGGCTGTCTGGTCGCCCAGGGGGGAGATGGTCACCCAGTACACCCTTCGACAATCGGCCTCCCCCCACTCCAGTTCGGTGTCTGCCTGGATCACGCCGACGAACCGGGCCACCAGTTCCACCGGCCGCAGGACCTGGCGCGCGGGCCGGCCGATGGCTTCTCTGTCGGTCAGGTTGAAAAGCTGACGGGCAGCCGGATTCAGGTCGGCGATGCGGTCCTCGGCGTCGAGGACGATCATCGCCGCCGGCATGCCCTCCACAACAGCCTGTCGGGCCACGGGAACGACCTGGAGGAGTTTATAGCGGAACAGGCCAAAGGCCACGATCAGGCCGGACAGGGTGAAGGCCAGCGGTGTAAGGTCCAGGCCCGGCCAGGGGGTGAGCCCGGTCAGATAGAGGGCGTTCCCGATCCAGGGGATCAACGCTCCCGTCAGGAGCACACCGGCCTGCAGGCGATAGAACAGTGACGAACGGAGAAAGGCTCCGCCCAGCAGGAGGGTGCCGACGAGAAGGCACAGGTAGGAAAATGCCGTGTGGACCCAGAACCAGGGACCATACTCTACATGCAGCATGGGCCAATCGCCAGACGCATCCACAACGCAGAGATTGTAGAACAGGCGATGGGCCTGGCTGGTCCACACCAGGAGGAGGGTAACCCCAGGCAAGAGGAACAAAAGCGCAACATTGCGGCGGGAGAGCCACCGGCCTCGACCGGTGTATTGCAGGGCAAATGCCAGCCACAGCACGGGCGTGGCGACGATGCCCAGGTATCCGGCCCTGAGCCATAACATCTTGGCCAGGAAAGCCCGGCTCAGGAGTTCCAGAGCATAGGCCAGGGACCAGTCGGCGATGGCGAACATCAACAGGCTGAAGCTCAACGCCCCGGTCGTCGTGCGATGGCGCCAGGCATATACCCCCACAGCAACCAGGGTGAAAACCGCCCAGCCCAGCACCATCACCCACCTGACAATCATGTCCTTCCCTCCGATAACGGACTCGGTGTTGTTTTCCCGACCGGGAGCAATGTGCCTTGTGACCTGGTCGGATGCGAGCAAGGTATTGCGCCCAGGAAACGAGAGTGCAGCCTCAATGCCCGGTCCATTATATCACAAGAAAGCGGCGGGGGCCAGTATCAGAGTGCAGCCGCAATGTCTATCGCTGGAGGCGGGACATCGCCTCGTCCGTCCAATCTTGTGCCTTCTCCGACAGGTTGCCCTGCGCACCGTTCCCATAGATCTGGATGATCCCCGACCCGGCGACAGAAGGCAAAAGGCGCGAATCCCTTCGCGCCTTTTGCGTCCTTTCAGGATCCGACCCTCTATTTCAGCCGTCGCCCCTGCAGATCCACAATCTCGGCGGCGCACTCTTCGATTGATTTGTTGGTCACATCCACCACAGGCCACCGTTCG
>Ga0209227_1001442_pt1 | contig 18455 bp, 13 predicted proteins | sample YNPBryantNP2012_FD_185815 | JGI IMG/M metagenome (GOLD analysis project Ga0209227, IMG submission 185815) | Anoxygenic and chlorotrophic microbial mat microbial communities from Yellowstone National Park, USA - YNP Bryant NP 2012 (SPAdes)... ...
ATCGAAGACTTCGAACCAGAGGATAAGATTGTTTTCCCCTCGGACTTTTTCGGTGACACGCTGCAGGAAATCCTTTGGCACCTCAGTTCTTTTGCCGACAGGCCAGATGGCCTCCACGTGGAATTTTACAACGGCGCAGTCCAGATCACCTTTCGCAACGTCCACACCGTCGATGCCTTTCAGGTTCTGGCTCTGGATAGTTAAGAATGCTTGAACGAAAAAGCCCGCAATTGGCCGAAGGAAGGGAGCACGACAAGCGGTCGAAAAAGGGTTAACCTGTGAAAAACTCTTTCTTCTTGTTGGTTCCAATCCACTGCCCAATTTTCTCGCCACGCTGGTTCTCAAACCCAAATCGGTTCATTTTTTCCACAGCCCCGAAACCGAGCGGGTGAAAAGCATTCTCGAGGAAGCCATCAGAAAAAAGTGTGGTGTTTCCGTTTTTGAAGAAACCTGCATTGATGATGCCACCGACGCGGCCAAGGTGAGATCTGTGTTTGGTGCCGTTCCCTGCGAGGCTCACCTCCATTATACGGGTGGCACGAAGATCATGGCGGCCCATGCCCGCATGGCCTTTCGAGAGGCAGGCGGAAAGGATGAACAGGCCTCCTACCTGGATGAACGCAGAGGCTTGCTGCGCTTTGATCACGGGCACGTAATCGACCTTGCCAAGGAGCGACTCGCATTGACCTTGTTTGACGTGCTCGAGCTGCATGGAATCGAGCCTAAGAAGAAACGCCAAAAATTTTCTTCGGACAAAATCCTAGCCGATGCGAAAAAAATCAGAGACAATGTCTTGAAAAGTCCCCAACTGGCCGGACATCTTTTCAGGATCCATCGCGAAAACCAAAAAAAACGGCGGTCCCTCAAAACGGCGAAGCAACAGCCGGTATCCATGAAGGATCTTGGGCTGGATCTCAGCGTTTGCCAAGTTCCTGAAAATGATTGGAACCGAGAACAATACGAAGAGTGGTGCGACTTTCTGGGAGGCGGATGGCTGGAGATATGGTGCGGAAGCTTGGTTCAGGATATTGCCCATGAAAGGAAGGTTTTAGTGGGCCTTCACTGTGAGCGGGCTGGGGGCCGCCAGTTTGAAATTGATGTGGCGTTTGTGCGCGATTTTCGCTTTTATGTGATGTCCTGCACCACCAGCACCAAAGTTGACATGTGCAAGTCTAAGCTTTTCGAAGTGGCCATGCGAGCCCGCCAGATGGGCGGAGATCTGGCCCGTTCCTGCCTGGTTTGCCTTCTGCACGGCAGTGACTCTTCGGGCGTATCAAAAGTGGATCAGCTGCGAAATGATGTTGCCGACATTTGGGACGCCCCCAACACGCCGCGCGTTTTCGCCCTCGATGACCTCAAAGAGTGGGCGGGAATCGACGGCCCGAAGAGTACACGCTCGCTCGAAGAATGGCTTGATTCCTAGGAGGACCATGTCATGCCTGTTTTGACCGCCATCGACGTGCTGCGGGTGCAGCGGTTTGTGTTTTCGACGAACCGAGTGCGAGACATGGTCACAGGGTCGTTTCTCGTGCATTGGAGCACTTCGCGCGAGGGCGCGTTGAATTCGAGCAAGTCCCATGTGCCAATGAACATCCTGCTGGCCGGAGGTGGGAATGCCATTGTTGAGTTCGATTCTCTAGACCAAGCCCGATCCTTTACGGCCCATTATACACACCGGCTGCATGAGCACGCTCCAGGCTTGGAAGTCCTTGTGGTCCATAGGCCATTTGGAAAGGGCCATTTGGCCCAGACGCTTCAGCAGATCCAAATCGACCTAGCAAGGGAAAAGACCGAACGCCTTCCATCGGCACCGCTTTTGGGGCTCTCTGTCACCGCTTCTTGCGTGGAAACCGGCCTTCCGGCCACGGGTTTCGACTCGAGCGAACCCACAACGCCTCTCTCTCAGGGCATTCTGAAACGCCGGCAAAAGAAGGTCGAAGCCAATAAGCATTGGGAAACTTTTTTGAAAGCTTCTGAGCCCTTTGCCTTTCCCCTGGAACTGGACGACTTGGGCCGAACCGTGGGCGACACAAGCCTTATCGGCGTGGTGCACATCGACGGAAACGGCGTGGGCGACAAAATCAAGAAATGGCTGACGGACAAAGCCGAAAACGGGGCAGATGATGAAACTGTGCGCCACGAGTACCGCGAGTGGTCCCAGGCCATTGACGACCTAGGAAAAAAGGCCTTTCAGGCCGTGGTGGACCGCCTGCGGAAAGCCCTTCAGGAGGAAAAGGGATGGCGAATTATGGGAAAACCGGATTACCTTTCCTTTGACCTGAAATTCTCGGACGGACAATGGATGCTTCCCCTGCGCCCCATTCTCCTCGGTGGAGACGACTTAACCTTTGTGTGCGACGGCCGCATCGCTCTGGATCTTACCGAAACGGCCATGAATGTGTTCGACAACAGTCATGTCCCGCATCTGGGAAAAATCGATGCTTGCGCAGGTGTTGCCATCGTTAAGGTTCATGCCCCTTTTTCGAGGGCCTATGATTTGGCGGCAGATTTATGCGCTTCGGCCAAGCGTCTGATTAAAGAGAAGAAGGAATGCGGCTGTGCGCTGGACTGGCACGTTGGCCTCCCCCGGCCTGGCGAGAGCGTCGAAAACATCCGGGCGCGACAATATCGCGCCAACGGCCGGGATGTGACCTGCCGGCCCTATCGTTTGGGCTCCGGACGAGAGGACCGGGAAACCTGGCGGTGGCTTTCCGGGACCCTGCTGGATGATCCGAAGATCGGCTTGCGAGGGCAACTCTGGTCAAGGCGGCGAAACAAGGTGAAGGCCTTTCCCGAACTGGTGCGAGAAGGGCCGGAAAGCGTGCAGGCGGCCTTGGACGCCTGGAAAGTGGCGGATCCTACCCTTCAGCTTCCTAAACCCATCGCCCAAAACGGCTTTTTCGGCACGAAGCGCACACCGCTTCTCGATGCTCTGGAACTGCTGAATGTGCACCTGGTGTTGGATGGACCTGAAGAGCGCCAGGGCTAAGGAGGAAAAACGCCATGAGGCGTCCTCAGTTCATTCAGGTCGATCTCCTTTCCGACGCTGCTTTCAGCCGGGGAGAAGGCACGGCCGGGGTCGTGGACGTGGAGGTGGAACACGACGATCTGGGTCTTCCCTTTTTGGGTGGAAAAACCCTTCGAGGCCTTCTGCGGGATTCCTGGCTTTCCATGCGGCCCTGTTTTCCAGAACTGGCCCAGGCGGCCGAGGGTGTCTTTGGCCCGGAAGGCGATTGCCAAGAGCGCTCCATCGTGCATATCGGCGACGCGGTTGTGGACGCCACCACCCGACAATGGATCGAGGCGGCGGTGAAACGAAAAAGTCATCCAATCTCGCCCATGGCCGTGTTGGAGGCCTTGACCGATATTCGGCGCCAAACGTCGGAAGAACGGACCACAGGCGCGCCGGCGGAGACCACCTTGCGGTCGGTGCGGGTCATTGTCCGCGGGTTGACTCTGCGCGCTCCCCTTTATTGGTTGGCCAATCCCACCCATGACGAGATTCGATGCCTCTCTTTGGCCCTTTTGGCGACGCGCCACGGCGGGCTGGGGCGTACCCGAGGCCGGGGCCATATTCGCCTGACATTGGATGGTGACCTGGAAAAAACCCGGCAGGTGGCTCAAGAGCCTGTCCCCAAAATGCCTGTGGCAAACCCCTTGGGAAAAATCGGTGAAGGCGAGACACGGGGTCGCGGCTGAAGCTGCTCCTACAACACGTGTTCTCGGACACGCTCGCAGGGAGAGGCGGCATGACGGCGTACTCTTATCTTTTGTATACCTTGACGCTGGAGGCACCGGCCATCATCACCGCGCTTGGAGGCGACCCCAACAGCTCGCTGAGCCTCCCATTCATTCCTGGGTCAGCCGTGCGCGGAGCCGTGGCCAGGATTCTTGGCGATCCGGGCTCGGATGCCTCAAGACAGAAAACGTTTCATGATCTCGTCCTGGGCGGCAGAGTTCGATATCTCCATGCGTACCCTTACGTCAACGGTCGACGAGTACTTCCGGTTCCGCTTTCTTTCCGGCAGATTAAGAATGCGCCGGGCGATGGGACATTGGTTCAAGTCTTTGATTTGGCGGCTTTTGACGGAATCCCCGAGCTGGACAGTGATCTGGAGGAATGTTGGCCGAAAGAACAATTGCAGCCCCTTTCCTGGAAATTCCTCACCGTCGGTGCTGCCCAGCCCACGCTTTTTCAGCCGGCCATGAGCGCCCGCATTCATAACCAACGCGACCGAAAAAAAGGGCGTGCCTGGAAAGACGAATACGAAGTCACGCATGGCGCGGTTTTCGCCTTTGAATCCCTTGATGCGGGGCAATCTTTTCAAGGCATGGTTCAGGTGAGAGCCGAACGCGAAGAAGATCTGGATGAGATTGCCCAGAAAATCAAGACCGTCCTAGGGGATCGAATCCTCGTGGGGCGGTCGCGAAGGGCCGGGTACGGAGGCATGGCGGCAATCCAATGGGGGAGCCATCAAAGCCGGGAGATCGAAGGAGGGGGAAGAGAGGGATTCCGGCCTGTGCTCCATGACATTCCAAAAGGGGAAATTTTTCGGCTGCTCCTCACCTCGGCGTGCCTCGTGCGCCATGAACGGACGGGCCACATGGATCCGATGGCCTTATTGGATGGGATCGCGAGGCGGTTTGGTAACAAGGCGACTGTAATCCGAAGGCGATGGGCTTTTGAACCCATCGGGGGTTTCAACCGCACGTGGCGTCTGGAGGTGCCGCAGGCCTTGGCTGTTTCGGCCGGATCGGTCTTTGTGCTTAAAGCCGAGCAGGACATCTCCTTGGCGGATCTGCAGCGCATCGAGCATGAGGGATTGGGTGAGAGAAAAGAGGAAGGATACGGCCGGGTTTTGTTTCTCGAGGCGCCAATCCAAACCCTTTATGTTAACAAACCCGAACAAGCGGAAACGGTACCCGTTGAAGACAACCGGCCGCCCGAACTGGTTTGCCGGATTGAAGAACGAATCGTCTGGGCGCAGGTTCTGAGAAAGATCGAAGAGGCAGCGGCTCTCCAGGCCCATTTAGCGCAAAACCTTCCCAGCAATAGCTTGATCGGGCGGCTGCGCTCCGCCTTACGAGCCAATCCCGACAAGGCAATCGCCACGTTGAAGGACTGGTTGGAAAGCGAGGATGAGACCAAACGGCTGAAACGACCCGCCATGGAGCAATTGGAAAGCTGCCGCATGGACGGTGGCATAACGTTGCGTCATTGGATCACGACGGTTGCACTGCAGAAGGACAAGGTCTTTGCAAGGCTGCGGGCAGATGGCCTGGTGGAAAAAAGCCACATTGTTTCAAAGGCATCGGCAAAGCAGATTTTGGACAATAATTTCCAGGAAATCGCAACCCGTTTCCTTGACACCGTTTTGGGCGCCATGGCCGTCCGCAACAAAACCGAGGAGGCCGGAAATGAACGGTAAATCGGTGCAGGAAATTATTGCCGGCGGGGTCCGTCCCATGGTGGCCCGTTGGGTCATCACCGGGGAGATGACGCTGGAAACGGCTGCCCACTTCGGCGGAGAAACCAAAACCGGGGTCGATATGACGGTTCTTCGTGATTCCTTGGACGGCGCCCCCCTGCTTCCCGGGACTTCCCTAGCCGGCGCTCTGCGCAGTCACTTAGCCGATGTGCTCGGCGGATACCGGTCCTCTGAGCACAAGCATGTGGCTGCTTTATTCGGCGCGGCGCGCGCTGACGATGCGGGTTCTCAAAGCCCTTTGATTATCTTTGACGCGCACGGTCAGCTGCCGGAAGACCTCTCCCTGGAAATTCGAGACGGTGTCGCCATCGACCCGACCACCGGCACCGCCGAGCCCCACAAGAAGTTCGACTTTGAGATTCTGCCGGCCGGAACACGTTTACTCATACGGGTGGAACTGATCATTGAGGAGGCTGAACGTGAACCTTTTTTGTTGGGACTTCTGATCACAGCCCTGAGTGGTCTTGCCGAGGGGGAAATCTCTCTAGGCATGCGCCGCTCGCGCGGTCTTGGCGCCGTTAAAGTTCACCAATGGCAGGCCCTTCGCCATGACCTCACCACCTCCAAGGGGTGGCTGGGCTGGCTGACCTCCCATCACGAGGAGCCCATCGGAGATCGCGTCCCGAGATATCCCTCAGTCGCCGAAGCGATTCGTCGCGTTTCTCCATGCGGGAAGGCCTTGGACAGTTTTCTTGACAATATCAAGGACGAACGCCGGCGCATGCGTGTTGACCTGGAGATAGAGATCGCGGGGGATCTTTTGGTTCGCAGTCTCGCAACGGACCCTAGGGCACCCGATGCCGTGCATCTTTGCAGTGCGGGAAAACCCATCCTTCCTGGAACCGCCTTTGCGGGAGCCTTGCGGGCGCAGGCACTGCGGATTGCCAGGCTTGTTCGGGAAAGTCAGGGCGATGGGCAGATATGGGTTGAGCGCCTCTTTGGGCCAAGACTCGAAGAGGAAAGTAACCACGCGAGGTGCGCCACCGCATCAAAATTGAGAATAACAGAATCTTTTATTGAAAATGGCTCGGCGCGTCGGCAAGCGCGGATCGCCATTGACCGCTTCACCGGCGGCGTGGTGAAAGGGGCTCTTTTCGACGAGCAGGTGCAGGCGGGGGGTCGATGCACGGCCCGGTTGGAACTGCGCGACCCTACCGATGCCGAAATGGGGCTGGTGCTGCTGCTGCTGAAAGACCTGCTTTCGGGAGAGATCCCGGTGGGCGGCACGGTTTCCATAGGCCGGGGGCTTTTCAGCGGATCGGCCTGGGTGCGATTGCCCGATGGCGAAGGGAATTACCACATCGCAAAGGACCTCACGGTGGTAGAGGAGGCCCGAAAAGTCTTTGACGAGAAAATCAAAGCCTTTCATGCGGCGGAGCCTCTGACAGCGCGGGGGGAGGGAACATCATGAGTGCTCTGCAAGGATGCCGCATCGAACCCCTGGACCCGGCACACTGTCGGGCGGTTCTCGGCTGGGTCACTGGCGGGGAGAAACCGGATGGATTCGACGAGGGCTTGCTTTGGCTTCTGGCCCATTGCCGCGACGGGGTCATATGGGGGCGATTCGACCGTTCCTCCCATGCCTGGCATTTGTCGTCCTCGCCGTTTCCGGCTGATTGCCCTGCCCTATCTCAGCTTAATCTGCTTGAAATGCGCCTTTTCGGTTCCCGAGAGGAAATCTTGCTTTGGCGAACCGACGAGGGGCTTATGGGGCGGCTTTTGATCGATGGAGAGGACCAAAACGAGGATTTGCCGACGCGGCCGGTCGACGAGTGCCGCATCCTCCTTGGAGACCGGTTGATGGACGGCCCAAAGGATGGGTTCTCCGTGGTCGGCACCGCCGACGGCAGGCGGCAGGTGGTGCCTCTGAAATGCTCGGCCAAGGATTTCCATCAAAAGCGGTCCCCCTTACGCCTCAGGGTTCGCCACTACTTCGAACAAAACGAGAAAACGGGGGCGGTCCGCATCGCCGCAAGCCGCCTTGTGGACGTTTTCAGGGAGGTGAGCTGAGATGGTCCGGCATGTGAATCCGATCGATGGCAAAAACACTGCCACAGCCCCTTATAATTTTGTGCCTTTACCAAACAGCGTTTTGGTCGTTGAGGATGGGGTTCCGGTCAACGGCAAGAATGTGTGCCCTTGGAAAATGCAGGACCGTTTCATTTCGGGCACGCACAGCGGATGGATCGATTTGACGATAAAAACCTTGACCCCGTTGTTCATTCGCGGACCCCTGATGGAACAAAACGGCGTCTGGGACGAACGTGAGACCCGGCTTCGACCGGAGCCATACACGTCCTCTGATGGCAGGCCCATCATTCCTGGGTCAAGTTTACGGGGTATGATACGCACCTTAGTTGAAATCCTTTCTTTTAGTAAAATAAACCCTGTGACCAATGAAAAACCGTTTTTTCGTACTGTGGCGCCGGACCGTATCGGCGTTGCTTACAGAAAAAAACTGATTCAAGGCAATGAAAAGCCCACAGGGGGGTACATCAGGAAACAAGGCCACGATTGGGCCATTGTTCCTGCCGGCGAGGTTTTGAGGGTGCATCGAGATGCATTGAATCGCCTAGGTTTAGAGGTCTCCAATCGCCCAAATCCCAATTATTTTCCTAGCTGGAAAGGCCAGCATAAGACCTGCTGGTTCAGACGGGATTTGAAGACAAAATGGAAGGTTGCGGAATTATCCCTTAGCCCTACCAAGAATTGGGAACAAGGAACCCTGGTGCTAACGGGCAGCGCTCCCAATAAAAAGTACGATTTTGTCTTTGTTGGAGAGGACAAAGGAATAAGCATTCCCATTCCTGAAGGGCTCTGGCGGCGCTTCCATGATGAGGACCAACTTACCCAATGGCAGGAAAAAGCTTTTCCCGTAGATAAGCCCTCCAGGGGTTGCCGAAAAGCCAAAGGCCACCTTCGAGAGGGGGAACCGGTCTTTTTCGTCTGCGATGAGGCAAGCCGGGACAGCCAAAATCCTTCAGGTCTCGTATTTTTTGGCCGAGCCCAGATGTTCCGGTTTCCGTACGATCTCAGTCCGCTGGATCTTGTGCCGCAGAAAATCAAGAGCGCGGGCTTGGATATGGCCGAAGCGCTTTTTGGAATGGTCAGCCCTGTACAGGGGCACAAAAAACAAACCATCAGGGGACGTCTCTTTTTTGAGGATGCTTCAGCCGTGAACGGCGGTCCGGATTGGTTTGAGCCAAACATTGTGCCCGGCATTCTGGCTTCACCTAAGGTCACGTGCTTTCAGCACTATCTGACACAGGATGGGACAAAGGGTGCGAAGCACCTGACCACCTACTTGAAGGACGATTCGACGACAATTCGTGGCCATAAGCTCTACTGGCACAGATGGAATGAAGGCCTGGGAATGGAGGCTGTTAAAGAATCCGCCTCATACAGCGAACTGCTTGGTGATTTATCTTCAGCCAATCCAAGAGACACACAGCATACGCTTATTCGACCGGTTAAGTCGGGAGTCACCTTCAAAGGTCGAATTCGTTTTGTGAATGTGACGGACGTGGAACTTGGGGCCTTATTGTCTGCATTGAAACTTCCGGAGGGCTGTGCTCATAAAATGGGTATGGGAAAACCTTTAGGCCTTGGAAGCGTGGAAATTGATTGGCAACTCCATATCGTGAACAGGACAGATCGGTATCGTTGTTGGGAGAGTTCTGGTGTAGGCCAAAAGGATGGGAGCGAGTTTATCGAAGCCTTTGAAAAGTATATTCTACAACATGCCCGAAGAACGGGTGAGGTGATTGATGAAAACGCGCCAGGCCTTCAAAAAATCAGCAGGCTGCTCGCGCTCTTTCATATTCTCCAGTGGAAACATAAACCACCATATCCCGAAACGAAGTATATGCCGTTGGAAAATTTCAGATATCGGCCTGTCCTGCCCACGCCTCACAGAGTCAGCGGACAGAAGGAGCCGGCTTGAAAAGATGATCCTCCACGAGTAGCTCCACAGGAAGTACCCCGCGAAAGGGCTACGGGGTCGGTTGCCGTCAAGGTCCGGATTCCGGAGGTGGCGCAGGGGCACAAACCCGTTCAAAAGGGCCAAACCCGAAGTGGGCAGTTAAAACGCAGGGAAAATCGTTGGGTGGCATCGTTCCAAGGAGAAACCTCGGAAGCCACGATTATCAACCCGAGTGCCATTCCTTCCGATGCTACAGAAGGTTCGGTTGCCGAATTTTTTATCACCGAGCAAAGCAAAAAGGCAGGAATCAAAGCGCGATTTGAAAAAGTTTTATGAACAGGAGGTTTGTCTGTGCTCCGTCAGATTTTGTGCACTGTCGGAACATCGCTTTTGACCAATCGCGACGACCGCCCCTGGGCCGGCTGGAATCCGCGGGGTGGCACTCCACTGCCCGACCCAGAGGCTGTGGACGGCTGGCTGAAGACCGCCGATACGGCCGCAGCCAGCGCCGAGATCAACACGCTGGCCAGACTCGATCTTGCCGAAACGGACACCCTTGTCTTTTTGCATTCCGACACACCGGAAGGCCGCTTTTGCGCAGAGCGACTGCAAACCTTTTATGCGCCGAGGGTTCGAGAAACATTCCTTGAACAGATCGGCCAGTTGGGTTACGGGGCTGCCCATTTCACCTCGGGGCTCAAGGCATTGGTTGATGCAGCCATTCGAAGGGTCCACCAGGCTCGGCAACGGGGCATGCAGACGATCTTTTGTGCCACCGGTGGCTTCAAAGCGGAAATTGCCTTCATGAACCTCATGGGGGCTCTTCTGGAAATTGAAGTCGTCTACATTCATGAACTGCACAGGGAGCTGGTCCGCCTTCCGCGCCTTCCGCTGACCTGGGATGCGGAATTTGTGGCACGGCACGCAGATTTTTTCCGCTGGATCGACGAAGAACCGCGCAAGAGCCCCCAGGTGGAATCGTGGCTCAGTAAGCGTCCGGAACTCAGGCCGCTTGTGGAAGACGGTGGGGATGGATACACCTACCTTTCGGCAGCGGGAGATCTCCTCTACAAGGCGGCCGCGGAGCGGCTGTTCATGGCGCCGCGGGCGATGTGGCCCGCTCCAGATCCAAAGCCGCCTCAGAAAAAGAACGGCCTTTCAGGCGTGGACCATCATCGCCCTCCCGGATGGGAACGGTTTGTCGAAAGGCTTTGCGCCATAGATTGTGTCACCTCTGTTCGATACGATGGGCAAGCCAAGGGCTCTCGCGTCAAAATCCTGGATGCGGCAAAGGGGGTTATCGGGGTTTGCTTTGGCGATCCCGAAAAGGAGCTACCACTTCGAGTGGAGACGACGGCTCGAGGCGAGGCGCAGACCGAGCTCGTCGCCGGCTACATCCAAAACCTTAAATAATAGGCCGCCTGTCGTGGAGGCGTGCCTTAAAGAGAACGGCCGAGAACATCCCCTGCCACCTTCGACATCTTTCAGCCGAACTTCATCTTTTGCTTTGATGGGATCCCTGTAAAACCCACCCTCTCCATGATCCCCCATTACCGCCTGGTGAAACGCACCGGGTTCCTTGACGCCCGGCCTTGAAAAGGCATGCGGCGCCATAATCCACCCCTGCCTTCCCTTCGGCGTCCATGGTCCCTCGTCTGTAAATTTCGGCAGCCGCGCCGTAGAGGGAAAAAGAGCGATGAAGTGCTGCAGCCCCTTTTAAAACGGCTTTCGGACGGAGGACCCATCATGACGGACAAACCCGCACACCCGAAGGTTCTTGTTCCGGCGGTTTTCCCAGCGGATGAAGGGACGCCGGAAACCGAGGCGGCGCTAAAGGACAGTGCCTTTCTCGATCAATTGGCGACACAGGAAGTGAGCGCCGAAGGCCTGCAAAAGGCTTTCGGGCGGCTTTGGAGCGAAATCGAGATCCTGCGAAGTGAAGGGCGGTGGCAGGAACTGGTGGATTTGCTTCACCCGGCGGAAGAACGGTTTCCCGAACTGGTAGAGGCGGGTTTCGGGGCCGCCCTGTGGGGAGAGACGGCCTTCGCCCTGTGTCACCTCAAAAGACATGATGCGGCGCTGGACTTGGCGCGTCGCTGCGTTCAGGAAAACCCAGAGGACTATCACGCCCACGCGCGCCTGGCCTATACGGCCTATGACAGCTTGTATGCGGCTAAAAACCGAGAGGTGCTGCTGCACCCGGAAGAGCGGAAAACCCGCATGGAATTGGCGCACAAGCACTTTGCCAAGGCCCAGGCCCTGCGGCCGGACAACGTGACCCAGTTTTATCGTCAGGGCATGCTCTACAAAGCCATCCAAAACAAGCCCGATCGGGCGCTGCCCCTTTTCCAAACGGCGGTCAAAAACTGGGACGCCCTGGACGAAGAGCAGAAGAAGGCGCGGCACCAGGAACGCAAGAACGTGGTCAAGGCGCTGTATCAGTGGGCATCGTGCCTCCTGGCCCTCGGCGGCGCCAAGGATGCCCTGGCGGTGCTCACCCGATGCCTGGAGGAAGACGCCACGTCCCAGTATCTTTCGGTGGTGCACAAGTATTTTGCTCTGGGCAAGGTCCATCACGCCTTGGGAAACCTGGACGATGCCGAAAAGGCCCTAGATTTTGCGGCCATTCAGGCCGATCCCGCCGACCAGGACTACGTCTTTGAACTGCGCGCCCGGGTGGCCTTGGCCCAGCGCCGGTTCGACGAGGCGGAAAAGGCTCTGGCGCGCATTCCGGCCCATCGGCGCCGTCCCTACGTTCTGTGGACCGAAGCCGATGTGTTGGCGGCCCGGGGTCGATTGGACCAGGCCAAGGGGGTGCTCAAAAGAGCCGCCGAAAAGGATCGCCGCGGGCGTCACAAGGCCTTGGTGCGTCTCGCGAAGATTGCCTTTCGGGAAAACGCTCTGGAAAAGTGCCTGCAGTGGGCTCGGGAAGCCAATGCTTTTTGCCGCGAAACGTACCAAAACCCCCATGACGAGGCCCTTTTTTGGGAGGCGGCGGCCAACTACCGCCTGGGCCGCTTCAAAGAGGCCTGGAAAGCGGCCTCGGACCTGGATGCCTTGCGGCCCCGGTATCCCCACTTGGCCGAATTGAAAAAGAAAATCGCCCAGGCGCTGAGCGCGAAGAAATGACGGCGGGTAGGGGCCGAGGCCCGAGGGTGTTGCGCCCGCCGTGACACGGAAAAGCCTCAGGAGAGACCCCATGGAGACGCCGAAAATTTCATCCATACCTTCCCCCGACGCCAAGGTGGACTACGCCCTGGTGCTTCGAAACCTGGAAAAGCGTGTGGCCGAAAACCGGGATCCGGCATCGGTGCTACGCATCGTGCGCCGCCCGGAATTCTGGCAAAAGCTTCCTCCCCAGGACGCGCTTCGCTGTGCGCGTTTGGCGCATGCGGCCGGCGATGCGGCGGTCGGCCTGGCCGTGTTGGAATGGCTCACGAGCCGAATGCCGGATTTTGTGGACGCCTGGCGGGAGCGGGTGGCTTTTCTGGAACTGCTGGGACGGGACAAGCCGCCGCGGACCGCTTCGGATTCTGCTATGGCGCAATCCGCGGGGAAGGCCGGATTGGAAGGGCCGCCGTGGACCGAGGAACACCAAAGGGGTGTGGAATCCGTCGAGGAGGATTTTTCCCAGGTGGAAGGCCCCTTTTATGAATGGCGCCGTAGGGAGACGGCGGTGGCGCGCTACATGGCCTTATTTCAGGGGCGCGAGGATTGTTTTGCCCGGCAGTGGGTGGATCGCCAGCAGGGAACCCAGGGCTATGTCCCCGTACGCCGTCCTCTGGAAGCAACCGATGTCATGGAGCATCTTCAGGGGCGAAAGACCTACGGGATTTATCTCTTGCAGCGGGACAGTCGAGTGCGCCTGGGCGTTATCGATGCGGATCTTGGCGCGGGTCTGCGTTCTTCGGAAGCGCGTGCCCAAAAGCGTGAGGCCCTGCGCCGCGAGCAGCGCTACCTGGTGACCCGCCTGATGGAATTGGCACGGGAGCGGGATCTTTTTTGTCTCGTGGAATTCAGTGGGGGCAAGGGGTTTCATTTCTGGTTCTTTTTGGAAGAGCCCCTTCCGGCAGGGGCGGTCCGATCGGTGCTGCAGCGGTTGGTTTCCCGAATACAGCCGGATCTTTCGTGTTTTCAACTGGAAGTGTTTCCCAAACAGGACCGCTTGGAGGGCAAGGGGCTTGGCAATTTGGTGAAACTGCCTCTGGGGGTGCACCGGCTGACTGGTCGGCCGTCGTATTTTCTCCATATCAAGGATCGTTCGGTGGACGCCCAGCTGGCCCTTTTGGAAAAGGTGCGCCGAATTCCGGCGCGGGTTTTTGAGGAAGCGCAGGCGACCGCGGGAGGGGCGGCTGTGCTTGTCCATCCGCGCCGGGAAAAGTGGGCGGCGGACTATCCTGAACTGGCTGTGTTGGAGGAGCGCTGCCCGGCCTTGGGGCAAATTCTCGTGGAGTGCCGCCAGCAGAGGACCCTGACGGTGCGGGCGGGAAAGATCCTTTTCGGGACGCTCGGCTTTCTTCCTCGGGCCCGAGTCCTGCTGCACCACGTGTTGCAGGCCCTGCCGGAATACAATCCCCATTATGTGGACTACCAGGTGTCGCGGCTTCGAGGGGCTCCGTTGGGCTGCCGAAAAATTCATCGCCTTCTGGGACTGGATCTCATGTGGTGCACCTTCAACCGGGATATTCGCTACGCGCATCCGTTGCTGCACTGGCCCGAATGGCGGGAACCGCAGGGGGCGGCCAAGGCGGAACGGGTGGAAAACCTGCGGGATGCCTTGGACGAACTCAAGGAAGCCCTGCGCATGGTGGAACGCTTCCTGGATCGGGAGAGCCCCAAGGGGGAAACCTAGAACCTGGGTTGGGCTGAGCGAAGCGAAGCCCAACATCAATGGTTCGCATGAGGAGCCCCTCGAGTTCGCCCGACGGGCGATCTGTTCAAGCTGACGCGTTAACGCGCCGCATGAAGGGTTCACGCCATGGAACGCTACTACATTTTGGAACCGGGCACTTATTTATGCAAACAAGGCGACCACTTGGTCGTGTGGCGTCAAAACGAACCCGTAGGCCAGATTCCCCTGGAAAATTTGGAGCAGTTGGTCTTGGTGGGGGCGTCTCTCAGCGGGGCCGTGGTCCATGAACTGGTGCGGCGCCGTGTGGAGACAGTGCTTTTGAGCCCGTGGGGGCATTTTCGAGGGCGCATCGTGGTGGATGAGCACAAGCATGTGGCGCGGCGCAAAGCTCAGTACCAAAGGTTCAGCGATCCCAAAGAGGCCGTGCGCGTGGCCCGTTTGTTGGTGGAGACCAAATTGAAGAACGCGGCGCGTTTTCTCTCTCGCCGCGCCGGGGAATACGGTTTGCAAAAGCTGCGGGAGGCATCGGCGCAGATTCTCGGCCTGGCGCGCATGGCGGCTTGCGAAGAAGATCTGGAGTTGGTGCGCGGGCTTGAAGGGCGCGGTGCCCATCTGTATTTCTCGGTGTTTCAAGATCTCATTCGCGTTCCCGGTTTTTCTTTTTCGGGCCGGACCAAGAGGCCGCCGCTGGATCCGGTCAATGCGCTGTTGTCTTTCACCTATACCCTGCTCACCAACGAAGTCCTCACGGCGGTGAAAATCGTGGGCCTGGATCCGTATTTAGGTACTCTGCACGCCGATGATTACGGGCGGCCTTCCTTGGCGTGCGATCTGGTGGAAGAGTGGCGCGTGCATCTAGGCGATCGGTTGGTTCTGGGGCTCATCAACCGACGGGTGGTGGGCCCGGACGATTTTGTGCAGCGCGCGGTGACGTCGGCCGACGGGGTGGATGAGGAAGATCTTCGAGCCCATCGGCCTGTGGAAATGAAACCTCGGATCGCGCGCGCTTATGTGGAGGCCTACGAGCGGTGGATGAACACGCCCATTCAGTGTCCTTTCGCGGGCACCATGACCACATATCGAGGGATCATTCGGGATCAGGCGCGCCGTTTCTTGCGCTTCCTCATGGGAGAGGCTCCGGCGTACGAACCCTTCCCCTGGCGGCGGTTTTAAATTGGGGCGGTTTGCTGGTGAATTGGCAGGGGAGGGAAGGCCATGGCCATGTTTTACGTGGTCTGTTTCGATGTCACCGATGACCGGACGCGGTACCGCGTGGCAAAGGTCCTCAAGGGCTACGGCTATCGGGTGCAAAAATCCGTTTTTGAATGCCCCAGACTCACCGAAAAGAAGCTCTTGACGCTCATGGATCGCCTGGACCGTCTCATCGATCATACGACGGACACGGTGCGGTTTTACCGCCAATGTGAAACGTGTTTGGGCTCCTTTGAACACCTGGGCCTGGGGGAAGCGCCCAAGCGGGAAAGTTACGGGGCGTTCTAAGACGATCGCCTTGGGGGCCATGGCGCAGGAGGCGAGCGCGAGGTGGCTATTGGCCGGCTTTGAAGAGGGGGCACTCGTGGGGAGCACCTCGTGCACCGGACGCCTTTTAAAGGTAACACATTATAAATGCAAAGAAAATGGAGATATAAGACAAAATATGTTGTGGACAGGCATAGCGCGGGTCTGAAGGCAGGCCCCGCTTTGAGGAGATTGAGACTAGCGTGCGCCGGGTTTTGTTATTCAGCTTTCTCAGTCGTGTCCTTTCGGCAGGCGAGCGTTACCGCTGGGTGCCGAGTTTCCGTGAGGGGGGCGCTGCGCTTGGCCCAACCTACGGGGCTACCCTCGGCACGGCCGAATCCGCGCCGCCAAGCGTTTCAGGTCGACTTGGGTCATAGCCGTGCCGCAGGGAAGGCACGGGCCGTCGCGGGGAGGCGCTTCAACCGAAGCGCCGCCCACGAGCTCGCCGGCGGCAAAGACCGGCCGCAGGGGGAACTATGGCGCTTCAGAAGAGAGCCTAAAAGCCCTGGCTCTTTTCCCTCGCTTCCTGTGTTTCCCTTTCACTGCCCTCTGCCTTTCGATAGTATTTCTCTGTCAACGAGACCGCGTTTGGGGTGAGCCATGGGAAGCTACGATGCGGCGGTCAAGGTCATTTTGAGCCGTTGCCGGCAGGCTGCTCTGGAATATTTTCTGGTCCTTGAAGTGGTGGAATCCGAGGTCATGGAGTGGCCTCAGGAGACCGCGAGCCTGCGGCGAAGCGATTTTCCCATACGGGTTCGAACGCCGGGGGGGACGTCTTTTTCTTGTGCTTTTGGAAGTGCAGAGCCGCTGGGAGCACGACCTTCCTCTACGGCTTTTGGAATACGACGTCCGGTATCGGCTGAAAACGGGCCTGTCGGTCCTACCCGCCATATTACTCCTGACTCCTAGTGGAGCGCTTTGAAGATGAAGGGCTTCGGTATGCCTTTCGGGTGATTTCCCTGGTGGCCATGGAGGCACGGGAGCTCTTGGAAACCGGCAATCCTTGTCTCTATCCTTCATGGAGTCGCGCCGTCAGCTAAAAGAACTCTTGCGTTCGGCCCTCCGTGTTAAAAGCATTGATGAGTTCCGAAAGCTGTTGACTACTGGGCTGTGACCTTTGCTCAGCCCTGTAGCCCTATAGGTTAGGGTGAGCGCAGCGAGCCCCAACCTAAGGGTGCAGCCCATCCGGCTCCAAGATGGCCCACGTTTTCATCGCCCGATGAGCTCAGCAGGCCTCCCTCCTCCGCATCGATGTCGAAAGGGCACGCTTTTCCCCTCTTTCATTCTGGAACCATAGGGGAAACAAGACGAGGTCCTTGAAACTTGTCCATGAACCATGCTTCAAGGTCCTGAATCTGGATAAGCGGAAGAATTTCAATGTTAAACTGCCTGGCCCGTTTCAGGAGGGTTTCTTTGGCGCGGCCGTCCTTGTCCAGAATGTCCTCGGACGTGGTGGCCAAATAGCCGAGAGGAGTCAAGCCGAACTCCTGACGCAATGCACCCAGCTTGTACAGGAAGCTCGTCAACGTCACCGCCCCGCCTTGCTCACTGCCCTCGGCAGCGTCCAACGATTTGCATTCCACCAGATAGAGCCTGTTTTCCAGAGTGAAGAGCACATCCAGCTCGTTAAAAGTCCCCTCTCGGTTTGTGTATTGCACCCCAAGAAGCACGTCGGATTTCGCAGGCAAGGCCTCCTTTAAGGCCAAGTATAAACGTTCCTCAAGCCATCCGCCTCGAAGGTACTCGTAATCCTCACGATTGAAATCCTTCTTGATCCAGCCCGAAGCCGATTCTTGAAAACCCATTTCTCGAAGAATTTCCTCCCCCTTTGCCGACGGCCGCAAAGGCACCTCAAAGGACAGCCCTTTTTTCAACCGCTTTCGATCCTCAGCCGCGGACTTCATCGCCTCATACAGGTCGGCCAAGAAACTTTTGAGTTCCTGGTAGTTTTGGTAGATGTGCCGCGTGAGTTCCTTGCGCCTCTCGGCCAGTTCCTTTTTCCTGTCAAGATCGGAGGCGTTGGCAACCTTGAAACCATAAGCCGTGAGATATTCGCACACGGTGAGCCTTTCTTTTAAAGCTTCTGGGGCCTTGGGGCGCCTTTTGGGAAAAGGCGTGAGAAACTCGTTTTTCGGAATCGGCACATAAATCATCGAGCTTCCAAAGGCTTGAAAATAATCGTAGGCCGCAATGCTCATAAGCTTGGTGCCCCCTGTCAGGTTGACAATGTAGTCGAATTCTTCTTCTTGATTCTGGGACCACCGGGCCAGCTCTTGTTCGATATTCAAAAGGGAATCCTCTTTGACGTAGACTTTCCAATGCCTTTCAGAATAATCGAGGCCGCGCATGGAAAGGCATTGCAAAATGGCGTCTGTTTTTTTCTTTTCTTCCATGGACTCGGTGGTCAGAAAAAGAAGGGTGTCCGGCCGAAAATGCAAGGCCACCAAAACGTTGGGAATGGTTTGATCACTGACCAGACTCACGAGGCAGCGCTTCATCCTTTGTTCCCCCTTCTTAAAAAGGCTGTTTCATAAGCGAGAAAAATGCCATGTGGCTTTCAGAATATGCATCGTTACGGCACCCGCAAAGAAATTTTCAAAACAACGCCCCAACGATTAGATCTATTTCGTGTAAGCTGTGAAGAAATGTCAAGTGTTTTTAGGTTACAACTGTC